>OLWL01000250.1_pt1 | contig 40631 bp, 35 predicted proteins | sample 1674151 | NCBI WGS metagenome assembly OLWL01 (sample SAMEA103958148, study PRJEB25191) | human gut metagenome
TCAGAACGTCGTGAGACAGTTCGGTCCCTATCTGTCGTGGGCGCAGGATATTTGATGGGAGCTGTCCCTAGTACGAGAGGACCGGGACGGACGTACCTCTGGCGCACCAGTTGTTCCGCCAGGAGCATAGCTGGGCAACTACGTACGGATCGGATAAACGCTGAAAGCATCTAAGCGTGAAGCCGACCCAAAGATAAGATATCCCATTGTTTCAAACAAGTAAGACCCCTTGAAGACTACAAGGTTGATAGGCACGATGTGTAAGTGGAGCGATCCATTCAGCAAGCGTGTACTAATAGGTCGAGGGCTTGACCACAATTCGCTTGAGACTTTTAAGTCAACGAAAAAATGTCAGCAGTGATTATTCAGTTTTGAAGGCACGTCCTTCTAAGAAATACTGGACAGAAGCACAGAAATGTGTTATACTGATTCAGTCAAATCGGTCGGTGTCGATGACGGTAAGGTTCCACCTGTTCCCATTCCGAACACAGAAGTTAAGCTTACTTGTGCCGAAGATAGTTAGCTGGAAACGGCTTGTGAAAATAGGTAGTCGCCGACTTAGAGAAACGCTTGAGGAATTTCCTGAAGCGTTTTTTAGTGTGTGAAAGATGAAATTCCTACAAATAGAGCAAGATATAACTGAAAGTTCATATTTTGTTAAAATATTCCGTGGAAATTAGTTGCGGCTAAGTGACGCTTATGTTACAATAATGATATATCAATGTGGTGGAAATGGGATCGGTCGGGGATATATTACAGAACGGAAGGAAGTAGTTGTGGTGAAGGTGGCGATGATCGGGCACAAGGATTTTCCGAGTCGCTCGGGCGGTGTGGAGGTCATGGTTGGCGGGCTGGCCAGAAGTCTGGTGGAACGAGGCTATGACGTTACTGTGTATAACCGCGGCTTGGAAAAGCACCATAATGTGTACGATGTGGACGGCGTTCACGCGCGGCGGGTGTTTACGCTGCAAAAGCCTGCACTGAATGCCACGATCTACTCTTTTCTGGCGACTTTTGATGCGCTGTTCCGGGGCTATGATGTGCTCCATTACCACGCCATTGGGCCCAGCGTACCGCTGCTGATCGCTAAGATATTCGGCAAGCACACCGTATGTACAGTGCACGGACTGAACTGGAAGGTGGACAAGTGGCGCGGCTTTGCTAGCCGTTATATGAAGCTGGGAGAGCGGATCGCCGCAAAATATGCGGATGATCTGGTGGTGCTTTCGGAGACGGAGTGGAACTATTTTTTGCAGAAATACAACCGTGCATCCATACTGATCCCCAATGCCATCCGCTTTTACGAAAAGCGCGCGTGCAGCCTGATCCGGGAAAAATACGGGCTGGCGAGGGGAGAGTACATCCTGTATGTGGGGCGCATCTCGCCAGAAAAAGGCACGCTGGATCTGGTGGAGGGATACCGCAAGGCCAAGACAGGGAAAAAGCTTGTACTGGTCGGCCCGCTGGATGACAGCGAATATTGCAGAGCAGTACAGCAGCAGGCACAGAATGACCCTAATATCATCATGACCGACTATGTGGTGGGCGACCCGCTGAAGGAGCTTTACAGCAATTGCGGGCTGTTCGTTTTGCCCAGCCACACCGAGGGGCTTTCTCTATCTTTGCTGGAGGCACTGTCCATCGGTGCACGGTGTCTGGTGAGCGATATCCCCGAGAATACGGTCGTGACCGACATTTACGGCGCGGCCTTCAAACCGGAGGATACGGACGATCTTGCCCGGGCGCTGGAACGGGAATGCACACAGGAGTACCCGGACGCAATGCGACAGCAGCAGATACAGTACATCCATACAAATTTTGAGTACGACGTGATGCTGGACCGTTACGAGGAGGTCTATCATCATGTGGTGGGTGACCCGTTGAAGGCGATGCCCTCCACGCTGAAAAAGGGAAGAGTGCCGGCAGGCGCAAAAGCATAAGCAAAGAACGCCCCGGAAACGTTTGACAGCGTTTCCGGGGCGTTTTTCGTTTAGATCAGCGGGGCGATGAACTTGAGCACTATGCCCACCAGATGCAGCAGCTTTTTACCCTGCCAGATGCTCTGGCGGGTGGGTTCCACCGTGCGGCACTGCGCCAGCGTATCCTGAAAATCTGCTTCAATGCGGGGCAGGCAGTCCACGCCGCGCATCCAGACCGCGTTTTCAAAGTGGTGGTACAGGCTGCGGTAATCCAGATTGATGGTGCCCACGACCGCCTCCTGCCCGTCCATGATCATCACCTTGGCGTGGGTGAAGCCGGGGGTCCACTCGCTGATCTTCACACCGGAGGACAGCAGCGGCAGGTAATGCGTTTTAGCCAGCGCATAAGCAAACCACTTGTCCGGCTTTCCGGGTAGGATCAGGTGCACATCCACGCCGCGCTCGGCGGCAAAGCGCAGAGCGGTCTCCAGCTCACCGTCCAGAATGAGGTAGGGCGTGATGATATGTACGCTGTGCCGGGCGCGGTTGAGCAGGTCGATATACACCATCTCGCCCACACGCTCGCCGTCCAGCGGACAGTCCCCGTAGGGGGTGACAAAGCCCTTTGTCTGCGTTTCCGGGAGGGGGCGGGTGAGGAACTGGGCAAACTCCGGCTCCCGCTGGATGCTCCACATCTGCAAAAATAGGGCGGTCATGGTGCGCACGCCCTCGCCCTCCAGCATGACAGCGGCATCCTTCCAGCGGCCGTATTTTTCAACGTGGTTGATGTACTCATCGGCCAGATTCACGCCGCCGGTAAAGCCCACGCGGCCATCTACGACTAAAATTTTGCGGTGGTCGCGGTAATTGTAGTGGGTGGAAACAAAGGGTGTGACCGGCGCAAACACCTTGCAGCGGATACCCAGCGCCTCCAGCCGTCTGGGGTAGTCCCGAGGCAGGGTGGAGAACTCGCAGGTGCCATCATACATCACCCGCACATCCACGCCCTGCGCGGCCTTGCGTGCCAGTATCTCCAGAATACGCCCCCACATCAGCCCTTCGTCGATGATGAAGTATTCCAGAAAAATGTACTGGGTGGCGCTTTCCAGCTGGGGCAGCAGCGCGGCAAACTTGGCCTCTCCGCTGGGGAAATAGGTCACCTGCGTGTTTTCGTACACCGGGAAGCCGCCGCCCCGTCCGCGCAGATACTGCGCCAGAGAGGCCGCGCCGGGGCAGTCCGCGTCCAGCGCCGTGCTCGCCTTTTTGTCCTGCGCCAGCTGGCCGCGGGTCTGTCCCTCCAGCTCCAGCAGGCGCTTTTTGAGCATCCGGTGACCGACATCCTCCTTGGTGTAGCAGAACAGCAGCACGCCCAGCACCGGGGCAAGCGCCGTGACCACCAGCCACGGGATGCGCACGCTGTTGTTCATGTCCTGATTGAGCAGGTAGACCATCATGGCCGCCGTGACCAGCAAGGTGCCGCCCAAGTAGTGGGGCAGCAGGTTACTGAACCAGCGCATCAGGCTGAAGAGCGCCCCGAATTGCAACACCAGCAGTACCAGCACCAGCCCAAAGCGGCTGAAGATGGCATGGATGAGCCCTTTCTGGCCTTTACGGAGCAGACGGATGCCGCCGTCCTCAAATACCCGGACCTTGCTTCTCATGGTGTGCTGCAATGTTTCTTTTGACATTTTGACCGTCCTTTTTTTGGAATGTGTCGGAGGATAGCCTGCAAACCCTGTCCAAACGACACATTTTGTGCTATGATAAAAGGGAAGAACTGCTGCCGGGCGGCAACAGCCCCGGGGCAGCAGAATATATACAAACCTATTATAATCCATTCCGGCCGGTTTTTCCACAGAAACCGGCAGATTTTGTGTAGAAGGAGTTTGCATTATGAACAACCTGATCATTGGCATCGCGGGCGGCTCTGGCAGCGGCAAGACCACCCTTGCACTGCGTCTGAAGGAGCGCTTTGGGGAGGACGAGGTGCGGCTGATCTCCCACGACAGCTACTACAAGCGTCACGACGAGCTGCCCTTTGAAGAGCGCTGCAAGCTGAACTACGACCACCCGGACGCCTTCGACAACGCATTGCTCATCTACCATTTGCAGGAGCTGAAGGCAGGCCGCGCCATCGACTGCCCGGTGTACGATTACTCCAACCACAACCGCAGCAACGAGGTGCAGCACATCGAGCCCGCCCCGGTGCTGATCGTGGAGGGCATTCTGCCCTTTGTAGAGCCGGAACTGTGCGCCCTGTTCGACTACAAGATCTTTGTGGACACGGACGCGGACGAGCGCATCCTGCGGCGCATTCTGCGGGACGTAAAGGAGCGCGGGCGCAGCTTGGACAGCGTGATCGACCAGTACCTTACCACGGTCAAGCCGATGCATGAAGCCTTTGTAGAGCCCAGCAAGCGCAACGCGGACATCATTGTGCCCAACGGCGGTGAGAACAGCACCGCTGTGGAGATGCTTGCGCACCACATCCGCACCCTGATCGAGAAAGCGAACCGGGGGTAAGATAAATTTAAAAAGGCACCCACAGCCATCCGGCTGCGGGTGCCTTTTTTCATACAGGTTTAACGGACAGAGGTGCGCACCAGCGCGCGTTTCAGGCGCGCCTGTGCCAGCTCGTACTCACGGTCGTTCAGGTTCTTGCGGGCAAGGATCTCCTCGGCGCGCTTTTTGGAAGCCTCCGCACGCGCCTGATCGATGTCCTCGGCCCATTCCCAAGTGGTAGCCACCAGACGCACGTCCCCGTCCAGCACGCTGAGCAGGCCGCCCATGCAGGCTGCACGGCGGCGCTGACCGTCGGCATCCACAATGTGCGCCTCGCCCATGCCCAGTGCCGTGCAGTAATCGCCGTGCTTTGCTAGAATGGCGATATCGCCGTCAATGGCGCGGCAGACGATGCGCTCGGCCTGACCTTCAAAGGCGCAGCCGTCCGGCGTGACCACCGTCAGATGAAAGGTCGTCATGGCTTACCCCTTCTTCGCTTTTGCGAACACGTCGTCGATGGTGCCCGCGAACAGGAATGCGCTCTCGGGCAGCTCGTCGCACTCGCCGCTCAGGATCATCTTGAAGCCCCGCAGGGTCTCCTTCAGCGGCACATACTGGCCGGGCATACCGGTGAACTGCTCTGCCACATGGAAGCTCTGGCTCAGGAAGCGCTGCACCTTGCGGGCGCGGCTGACGGTACGCTTGTCCTCCTCGCTCAGCTCGTCCATGCCCATGATGGCAATGATGTCCTGCAGTTCCTTGTAGCGCTGCAGCACCTTCTGGACGGCGCGGGCGATCTCGTAGTGCTCCTGACCCACGACCTCCGGGCTGAGGATGCGGCTGGTGGAGTCCAGCGGGTCCACAGCGGGGTAGATGCCCTGCGATGCAATGTCACGGCTCAGAACCGTGGTGGCATCCAGATGGGTAAAGGTGGTGGCAGGGGCGGGGTCGGTCAGGTCGTCGGCGGGAACGTAGACGGCCTGCACCGAGGTGATGGAGCCCTTGCGGGTGGAGGTGATGCGCTCCTGCAGGGCGCCCATCTCGGTGGCCAGCGTGGGCTGGTAACCAACGGCAGAGGGCATACGGCCCAGCAGTGCGGACACCTCGGAGCCGGCCTGCGTGAAGCGGAAGATGTTATCGATGAACAGCAGCACGTCCTGATTCTTCACATCGCGGAAGTACTCTGCCATGGTCAGGCCGGACAGTGCCACGCGCATACGGGCTCCCGGGGGCTCGTTCATCTGGCCGTAGACCAGCGCGGTCTTGTTGATAACGCCGCTCTCGGTCATTTCGCCGTACAGGTCGTTGCCCTCACGGGTGCGCTCGCCAACGCCGGTAAATACCGAGTAACCGTTGTGCTCGGTGGCGATGTTATAGATCAGCTCCTGGATCAGAACGGTCTTGCCGACACCGGCGCCGCCGAACAGGCCGATCTTACCGCCCTTGGCGTAGGGGCAGATCAGGTCAACGACCTTGATGCCGGTCTCAAGGATCTCGGTGGTGGACTGCTGCTCCTCGTAGCTGGGAGCGGGACGGTGGATGGGCCAGTAGGCATCCGGGGTGGGGGCGGGCTTGTTATCCACGGGCTCGCCCAGCAGGTTGAACACGCGCCCCAGACACTGGTCGCCTACGGGCACCTTGATGGACTCGCCGGTGTCCACGGCATCTGTGCCGCGCACCAGACCATCGGTGCTGCTCATGGCAATGCAGCGTGCCACATTGTCGCCGGTCAGCTGAGCGACCTCCACCACCAGCTTCTGGCCGTGGTTGTCGATCTCAATGGCGTTGAGCAGCTCCGGCAGCTCGCCATCCTTGAACTGGATGTCCAGCACCGGGCCAATGACCTGGATCACCTTGCCGATATGTTTTTCGGACATAGGCTACAACTCCTTCTTGATAGGTTTTTCCGCTCAAGCCCCCCATTCGGGGGAGCTGCCGCCGTCAGGCGGCTGAGAGGGTTTTAGTTCTCCGCACCGGCCACGATCTCGGTGATCTCCTGCGTGATAGCAGCCTGACGGGCACGGTTATAATACAGGTTAAGATGGTCGATCATCTCACCGGCGTTCTTGGTGGCAGCGTCCATGGCGGTGCGGCGGGCGGCCAGCTCACTGGCTACGCTCTCGCACACGGCACCGTAGACGACACCGGCCACATACTCCGGGATGATCGCGCTGAATACTTCCTCGCTGCTGGGCTTATACAAGATCTGACTGCGGCGCGCCTCGGCCTTCTGCTGCTCGGTGGGCTCCATAGCCAGCGGCAGCACCTCGATGGAGACTGCCGTCTGGGTCATCATGGAATCGAACCGGGTGTAGCAAAGCTTTACGGCGTCAAACTCGCCCTTGCGGTACCCTTCGGTGATCTGACGCGCCAGCTGGAAGCACTGTCCCACCGATACATCGGCGGCCAGCAGCACTTCCTGCGTGAACAGTTCGGCTTCGTGGTGGGCAAAGTACTCTGCCGAGCGCTTGCCGATGGGAAGCACCTCCACGTTGCCGCTTTCCTGTGCAGCCAACTTGAGCACATTGGCGTTGTAACCGCCGGCAAGGCCGCGGTCACCGGCAATGACCACCAGCAGCGTGCGCTTGATCTCGCTGCGGCGCAGGTAGGGGTTGCGGGCCCGGGGGTCCGCTGCCGCGATCTCGGTCAGGGTCTTGTACAGCGTTTCAAAATAGGGTCGGCTGTGTTCGACCCGCTCCTTGGCACGGCGCATTTTGGAGGAAGCCACCAGCTCCATGGCCTTGGTGATCTGCATGGTGCTCTCTACGCTTTTGATGCGCAGCTTGATGTCCTTCATGGAACCAGCCATGCGTTACGCCTCCTTCCCTTTAATGCGCCTTGACAAAGCTTTCGGTATACCGGGTCAGCACGGCTTTGAGCTGCTCCTCGGTGTCCTTATCCAAGTTGCCGGTGGTGCGGATGGTGTCCATCACGGCAGCCCCGGCGGCATCGTTGTCCAGATACTCGTACAGGCTCTTCTCGTACTCTGCCACATCCGGCACCTTGACGTTGACAAGATAATCGTGGATGGTGGCGTACAGGATGGCGACCTGCTTTTCCACAGGTACGGGCGCGGAGCGGTTCTGCTTGAGCACCTCCACGATGCGCTCGCCCTGTGCCAGACGCGCCTTGGTGTCGGCGTCCAGATCAGAGCCGAACTGTGCAAAAGATTGCAGCTCGCGGTACTGGGAGTAGATCAGCTTCAGGGTGCCGGCAACCTTCTTCATGGCCTTGATCTGGGCGTTGCCGCCGACACGGGACACCGAGATACCGGGGTTGACTGCCGGCATAACGCCGGAGTGGAACAGCTCGGTCTCTAGGAAGATCTGACCATCGGTGATGGAGATGACGTTGGTGGGGATGTAGGCGGAAACGTCGCCCGCCTGCGTCTCGATGATGGGCAGAGCCGTCAGGCTGCCGCCACCCAGCTCGTTGGAAAGCTTGGCAGCGCGCTCCAGCAGACGGGAGTGCAGATAGAAAACGTCGCCGGGGTAAGCCTCGCGTCCCGGAGGACGGCGAATCAGCAGCGACAGGGCGCGGTAAGCCACCGCGTGCTTGGAAAGGTCATCGTAGATGATGAGGACGTGCTTGCCCTGCTGCATGAAGTATTCGCCCATGGCGCAGCCGGAGTAAGGGGCGATATACTGCAGGGGAGACAGCTCGGAGGCGGTAGCGGACACCACGATGGTGTAGCCCATGGCACCGGCTTCGGTCAGGCTCTGCACAAGGTTTGCCACGGTAGAGCGCTTCTGACCGATGGCAACGTAAATGCAGATGACGTCCTTGCCCTTCTGGTTGATGATGGTATCGGAGGCGATGGTGGTCTTGCCGGTCTGGCGGTCACCGATGATCAGCTCGCGCTGACCGCGTCCGATGGGGATCATGGAGTCGATGGCCTTGATACCGGTCTGCAGCGGCTCCTTGACGGGCTGGCGCTCGATGATGCCGGGAGCGCGGCTCTCGATGGCGCGGTACTCGGTGGTCTCGATGGGGCCTGCGCCGTCGATGGGCTGACCCAGTGCGTTGACCACGCGGCCGATCATGGCATCGCCCACCGGCACGGAAACCACCTTGCCGGTGCGCTTGACGATGCTGCCTTCTTTGATGCCGGCATCCGAGCCCAGCAGCACGATGGAAACGGTATTTTCCTCAAGGTTCTGGGCCATACCGTATTCGCCGTTGTCAAACTGGAGCAGCTCGCCTGCCATGCACTTTTCCAGACCGCTGGCCCGGGCGATGCCGTCGCCCACCATAATGACCGTGCCGGTCTCGCTCTGCTCGATGGCATTTTCGTAATGCTTGATCTGCGCACGGATGATCTTGGAGATCTCTTCAGGTTTCAGTTGCATCTTTGTTTGTTCACCACTCAATTCATAATAGTCATTTCGGGTGGAAATTCGTTCTGTGCTCTGCCCCGTTTGTAAAGGGCAGGGGAATGTTACAGAGTGACCGCCGCAATATCCCGGCGCAGGGAGGCAAGACGGTTCTGGACGGTGCCGTCCAGCTCGGTGCCCTCGATATCCAGCCGGATACCGCCCAGCACCTTGGCATCCACCTTGGTTTTAAGGTCGATGGTCTTGCCGGTCAGGCTTTCCAGCTTGGCGTGCAGCGCTGTGCGCTGCTGCTCGGTAAGCGGAACAGCCGAGATGGCCGTAGCTTCCAGAATGCCGTGCGCCTGATTGTAGCGGATGCGGTAAGCCCGTACGCAGCCGGACAGCTCCCGCAGGGTGCCCTTCTCGCACAGGATCTTTAAAAAGTTCAGCACATAGAGGTGGACCTGCCCGCGCAGGGCTTCGTCCAGCAGGCCGCAGCGCTCCTTTTTGGGGATGCTGGGGGTGCTGAGCAGCCGCAGGTAGTCCGGGTTTTGCTTCAGAAGCTGTTGCACCTCGTCAAGCTCGCCCAGAATGCGGGTCTCCAGCCCTTCCTCTGCCGCCAGATCGTACAGACTGCCGCCGTACATCTTTGCAGTTTCGGTCATGATGCTTCACCCACGTTTTTGATAAATTCGTCGATCAGGTCCTTGTGGTCCTTTTCGCTGATCTCGCGCTCCACCACCTTGGATGCGATCTCCATGGCAATGCCGCCGATCTCGTCCTTGACCTCGTTCACGGCCTTCTTGCGCTCCTGCGCAATGTCGGCCTCAGCCTTCTGCTTCAGCGCAGCGGCCTGTGCGCGGGCCTCGCCCACGATCTCTTCCGAGCGGGCGGTGGCGGTCTTTTGCGCCGTAGCTACGATCTGGTTGGCCTCGGTGCGGGCGTTCTGCAGGTTCTGCTCGTACTCCGCCTTCATGGCCTCGGCCTCGGTGCGCAGCTTCTGCGCATCCGCGATCTCGCTGTCGGCCTTGGCCTTGCGGTCGGCGATCACCTGTTTGATCGGCTTCAGCAGGAACTTTTTGAAGATGACCAGCTGGATCATCAGGTTGCAGATCTGGGCCAGAAAGGTCCAGCCATCCAGCGTGATCAACGCCTGATACAGTTCCATAAGCGTCTCCTTTCGTTATTTTTTCGGATCGGGAGGCTTATGCCAGATACTTCATGAACATACCGGGAGCCAGGAAGATCAGCAGCAGGCCGGTAACAAAGCCGTAGATACCGGTGGTCTCGGAAAGGGCAACACCGAGGATCAGGGTGCTGGTAACGTCGCTCTTGCACTCCGGCTGACGGCCAACGGCCTCACAGGCAGCAGCAGCAGCGTTGCCTTCGCCGATACCGGGGCCGATACCTGCGATCAGTGCGCAGCCTGCGCCGATGCCGCAGCCTGCCAGGGCGATACCACGAGCAAGGTACTGAAAGTCAGTCATAAGTTTTGTCCTCCAAAAAAGTTTTTGTTTTGGGAGATGCCGTTGTGAGGGCTTAGTCCTCACCGGCAGCACGTTTGATGAAAATTGCGGTCAGGGTACAGAAGATGAACGCCTGAATGCAGCCGCCGAACCAGTCGAAATACAGGCCGGTAAAGGCCGGGATGCCGATCTGGAACAGCTGGATCTGACTCAGGAAGCCCGGCAGCCAGCCAAAGATGACGTGGCTCAGGCTTGCCAGTGCCCAGTACAGCAGTGTGGAGATGACCGTACCGGACAGGATGTTGCCGAAGTGACGGAACGCCATGCTGACAGGGGTAGAGATCTCTGACAGCACATTGATGGGTGCCATGATAAAGATCGGATCGAGCAGACCCTTGAGGTAGGCCAGAATGCCGTTCGTTTTGATCTTGTAGTACATGATCAGAACAAACACCACGATGGCCCACGCTGCCTCGGTGTTCAGGTCGGCCGTGGGGCTCCACAGGCCAACGACGCTGATCAGGTTGCACCCGACGCTCAGTGCAAAGATGGCACCGATGAGGGGGATATACTGATCGAAGTGGAAGCCCATGTTGTCGTGCACGAACTGTTCCAGCCGCGTTACGATGAACTCGGCTGCGGCCTGTCGTTTGGACACATTTTCCAGCTTGAGGTCGTGCCCCAGCCAGATGGCAAAACCCGAGAGCAGCGCCATGACGATCCAAGTGCTTACCAAGGTCTGGGTAATTTTAAAATCACCCAGCAGGGGGATATTGGTGTGGATGGTATACAGGATCTTTGCGCCGTTCAGTTCCATTTATTTTTGTTCACCCCCTTCGTCACGGGGCTGCACCGCAGACGCCTCGGCGGGGGCGGGGTCATCTTCCACAGCGATGTCCACCGGCTCCTGCGGGGGCGCGAGCGGCTTGTACTTCCCGGTTATCTGGAGATAATAGATCGTAACTCTGGGGAACAGCAGCGGCAGAACGCCTGCAAACGCCTGGAAGCACGGAGCCGCAATGGCTATGATGATCCACAACGCCTGCAGCAGCATCCTTGTATTATAGGATATCTGCAGCTGCGCTTTACGCTTTTTTTCGTCCGGCTCGTCAATGACCTTCTGCACCACAAAGCAGATGCCGGCAAAGTTGCCGATAGCCACCAGCGCGCCGATGATGCCGCCCAGCAGCACCCGGTAGTCAAAGACCACCCAGCCCACCAGATGCAGCGCTGCAAACACCACCCACATCACGGCAGTGCACAGAGACACGCCGCAGGCGATGCGCAGCAGCTCCTTTTTGGATTCCGGCTGCAATTTCATAAAAACGGACCTCCATTACTGGTGGGAGTTGAAGCCCACCCGATGATTATTTTCGTGCTTGGAGCGCTCCAGCCGTTCCTTGCAGAACACCCAGAAGTTCTGCGCCCCGGCGGCAAGCCCCAGCCCCACAGCGGGCAAAAACAGCCATTCCGGCCAGCCCCAGTGCTCCACAGCCCACCAGCACCCGGCAAGGCAGAGCACCAGCGGCAGCAGCATATTCAGTCCCAGCTGGGTCAGCCAGACCAGATCTTCCAAAGCCTTGTACCAGCCCTTCAAGTCCTGTGCCGCTCCTTTCTGCGGGTGCCGCCCGCATTCCAGCATTTGGAAAAAATGCCAGAGACGGACAGGCAGCCAAAAAAGTCTATGTCCTCAGTATACTTCAAAACGTCGGATATTGCAATCAATTCTCCACCGAAATATAGTGAAATTTCATAGTTTGTTAAGACTGATTCCATAAATGTGCACCTATAACACACATTGTGCGCCGATGATTGCATCATTGCACAAACTTTTCAGAAAAGTTTGTGCAGAGTGTAAAAAACGGAAAAAGAAGCAAAAAAGGGGCTGCCGCACAAACGTGCGGCAGCCCCGGCGGGTGCTTTGGGGTTCAGACGCTTACCAGAGGTTTGCGGTCTCGTTGTACAGACCCTCGTAGCTCTTGGCGGAAACGTCCCAGCTGAAATCGCACTCCATGCAGTGACGCACGAGGTTCTTCCAGTTTTCCTTGTTGTTGTAGGCATCCTGTGCGTTGCAGCAGGCCACATACAGCTCGTGGGCGTTGTAACCGGCAAAGGTAAAGCCGTTGCCGTCACCCATGGTGCTGTCGTGGATGGAGTCGCGCAGGCCGCCGGTCTCGCGGACGATGGGAGGTGTGCCGTAGCGGCAGGCCACCATCTGTGCCAGACCGCAGGGCTCGCTCTTGGAGGGCATGATGAAGGCGTCTGCACCGGCGTAGATCTCCTGCGAGAGCTTGGGCTCAAAGCCGATGTAGGTGCCTACGCGGCCCGGGTGACGGCCGCACAGGTCAGAGAAGAAGTTCTCGTACTGGCTCTCGCCGCTGCCCAGAATGACCAGCTGGATGCCGCGGTCCACCAGACCGTCAGCAATGCTCTGCACGAGGTCAAAGCCCTTCATGCCCACCATGCGGCTGACCATGCCAAAGACGGGGCTGCCGTCTTTATGCAGACCGAACCTGTCCTGCAAAGCTTCCTTGCACTTGGCCTTGCCGGTCTCAAAGGTCTTGATGCTGTAATTGAAGGGGATGTTCTTGTCGGTGGCGGGGTCGTTGGCGTCCATATCGATGCCGTTCAGGATGCCGCACAGCTTGTACTGCTTCTCACGCAGCAGAGCGTCCAGACCGTAGCTGAACCACGGGTCCAAAATCTCCTGTGCGTAGGTGGGGCTGACGGTGGTGATCTTGTCGGCGGTCTCGAAAGCGCCCTTCATGAAGTTGGCGCAGCCGTCGTACTCCACGATATGCTGGTCCCGGTGGCCGATGCCGCAGGTGTCCTCCAGAATATCGGTACCGTACTTGCCCTGATAGGCGATGTTGTGGATGGTGAACACGGTCTTGATGCGGTTGAACTTGTCCAGATGACGATAGTACAGGTTCAGGTACACCGGCACCAGAGCGGTCTGCCAGTCGTTGCAGTTGATGATATCGGGTGTGAAGTCGATGTAGAACAAAGTCTCCAGCACGGCGCGGGAGAAGAAGGCGAAGCGCTCGCCGTCATCGTAGAAGCCGTACAGGCCGCGGCGCTTGAAGTAATACTCGTTGTCCAGGAAGTAGTAGGTCACGCCGTCCACATCGGCCTTGAACAGGCCGCAGTACTGGCTGCGCCAACCCACAGGCACGGAGTAGTTGGTAACGTATTCCAGCTTATCGCGGTACTTCAAATCGCCGTACAGGGGCATGATGACGCGGGCGTCCACGCCGTCCTTGACCAGCGCTTTGGGCAGGGCACCTGCCACATCGGCCAGACCGCCGGATTTGGCAAAGGGATTGGCTTCCGAAGCAGCATACAGGATCTTCATAGGATTCGCTCCTTCCATGATACAGGCAGATGTTCGCGCTCCCCGCCGCCATAAAAAGCGGCGCGAACCTTGCATACAAAAGAGCAGGCGGGGGCACACAGGTGCCCCCGCCCCTCTCAAGAGGGGCTACCGGGGAGGAAGCCGCCCCTATGGATATTGCTCGATCAGACGGTGTGGTTCTTCTGAACGTAGACCGGGAAGCTCTCGGTGCCGGACAGCTTTTTGCCGGCGGTGATCTTCACGTTCTTATCGGTGACAACGCAGTCCAGCTCCACGTTGGGCTCGACCACGGTATCCTGCATCAGGACACAGTTCTTGACCACAGCACCCTTCTTGACCTTGACGCCGCGGAAGAGCACGCAGTTCTCCACGGTGCCTTCGATGACGCAGCCGTCGGCCAGAATGGAATCCACGACCTTGGAACCGGTGACGTAACGGGTGGGGTTATCGTCGCGGATCTTGGTGTAGATGGGGCTGCCCTTGGGGAACAGTGCTTCCAGATTGCGGTCATCGATCAGCTTCAGGTTCTCGTCAAAGTAGCTCTTCATGTCGCAGATATGAGCCACATAGCCGGTATACTCCAGCGCATGGATGTTCAGAATGTTGACGTTGTGTGCCAGAATGTCGCGCTCGAAGTAGATCAGGCCGCGGGCGGTAGCGTCCTTGACCAGCTTGATCAGGGTCTCGCGCTCCAGCACATAGATGTTCAGATCCAGATTCTGCACACCGGAGCGGTAGTCGTTGAACAGCAGCTCGGTCACGCGGCCATCGGCATCAATGGTCAGGGTGTAGTTGTCGTTCTTGCGGCCCTCGGGGATCTCGGTCTTCTGGTAAGCCACGGTCACGTCGGCACCGCTGGCCTGATGGGCAGCCAGCAGGGCGTTGAAGTCGTAGTTGACGGCGATGTTGGCATCGCTCATGACCACATACTTCTCCTTCTGGTGCTCGAGAAAGCTCAGAATGGAACCCAGCGCCTCCACACGGCCGGAGTAGATGCGCACGCCCTTTTCTGCAAAGGGAGGCACGATGTTCAGGCCGCCGTGACGGCGGGCCATATCCCACTCGCGGCCGGTGCCCAGATGATCCATCAGGGAGTGGTAGTTCTTACGCACCACGATGGAAACGTTGGAAATGCCGCAGTTGGCCATGCTGGACAGCACAAAGTCTACCATGCGGTAACGGCCCGCAAAGGGGATCGAGGCCATTGCGCGCTCGGTCACCAGCTCGGGAACGGTATTGTCATAGCTGTTGGGGAAAATGATACCCAACGCATTGGTGTTCTGTCTCAGCATACTTCCACACCCTCCTTGACGGATTCAAACACTTTTGCGCCCTCCTTGACGGTAGCGCCTGCGCCGATGGTCAGACCGGTGCCAACGTGGGCAATAGCGCCCTCGCCGCCGACCTTTGCACCTGCGCCCACAACAACGTCCTCAGCAAGGATGCAGCGCTTGACCACGGCACCTGCCTTGACCACGACACCGTCCATCAGCACGGCGTCCTCAACGGTAGCGCCCTCTTCCACAACAACGCCTGCGCTCAGCACAGAGTGCTTGACGTTGCCGTAGATCTTGCAGCCCTCGGTGATGAGGGAGTCCTGCACAACGGCGCGCTCGCCGATCTTCTGGGCGGGCAGCACGGGGTTGCGGCTGTAGATCTTCCAGGTCTTATCAAAGATATCGATGCCGGAGTTCTCGGGGTCCAGCACTTCCATGTTGGCTTCCCACAGGCTGTCGATGGTGCCCACGTCGCGCCAGTAACCGGCAAAGCGGTAGGCGTACATCTTGCGGCCGTCACGCAGCAGGGCGGGGATGATGTTCATGCCGAAGTCGTTCTTGGAGTTGGGGTCAGCCTCGTCCTCGATCAGATACTTCTTGAGCACATCCCAGTTGAAGATGTAGATGCCCATGGAGGCCAGATTGGACTTGGGCACCGGGGGCTTCTCCTGGAACTCGGTGATGCGGTCGGTCTCGTCCGCCACCATCAGGCCGAAGCGGGAAGCTTCCTTCCAGTCCACTTCCATAACGGCCACAGAGAACTCTGCGCCCTTTTCCTTGTGGAAGCGCAGGAAATCGGCGTAGTCCTGTTTGCAGATCTGGTCGCCGGACAGGATGATGACGTACTCGGGATCATAGCTGTCGATGAAGCCGATGTTCTGATAGATGGCGTTTGCAGTGCCCTTGTACCAGTCGGTGCCGTTTGCCTGCTCGTAAGGAGGCAGGGTGTGCACACCGCCGTGCAGACGGTCCAGATCCCAAGGCTGGCCGTTACCGATGTACTCGTTCAGCTTCTGGGGCTGGTACTGTGTTGCGATACCAACGGTGTCGATATCGGAGTTGACGCAGTTGGACAGCGGGAAGTCCACGATGCGGTACTTACCGCCGAAGGACACCGCAGGTTTTGCCGTCTTTTGTGTCAGCGCGTATAAGCGCGAGCCACGTCCACCGGCAAGGATCATTGCCACGATTTCTTTTGCCATAGCTTTATTCTCCCCTTTAGCATTTCCTTTTTGGAAATGATAGTCAACAGTTCAGAATGTTCGTGCGTGCATCCGTGTGGGCATCCTTATTCCTTGGGTGCTTTTGCTTTGCGGGTGCGCTTTGCGGGTTTGGTTTCTGCTTCGGTCTCAGGCTTTGCTTTTGCCGCGGTCTTTGCCTTGGCGGCGGTTTTCTTTACCGGCTTGTCCGCTGCGGCCTCGGGTTTTGCCTTGGACTTGGCAGCGGTCTTTTTTGCTTTTTCCGGTTTTTCATCCGCCGTTTTGGCGGCCTTGGCCTTGGTGGTGCGGGTCTTTTTTACCGGCTTGTCGGCGTCCTTGACGGCGGCCTTTTTGGCGGTCTTTTTTGCCGGTTTGTCCGCGCTGTCCTCTGCTGCCTTGCGGGTGCGCTTTGTGGGCACCTCAAAGTACAAAGTGCTCATGGGCGGCAGGGTGACGGTAATGCTCTGCTCAAAGCCGTGCTGCGGCTTTTTGTGGGTACGCACCGGCTTGTTGTGCACGGTGCCGGAGCCGCCGAAAGCGGCATCGTCGCTGTTCAGGATCTCTTTATAGGTGCCGGACACCGGTGCACCGAGGGTGTAGCCCTCGCGCAGGACGGGGTTGAAGTTGCAGATGACAAGGATCTGCTTACCGGCGGCGTCCTTGCGCAGGAAGGCGATGACGCTCTGCTGCGAGTCATCCGGTACGATCCACTGGAAGCCCTCCCAGCTGTAATCGATCTGCCAGAGGGCGGGGTGCTCTTTATAGAAGGCGTTCAGGGTGCGGACGTAGTTCTGCAGCTCGGCGTGCTTGTCGTAGTCCAGCAGCATCCAGTCCAGCTGCTTTGCCTCGTTCCACTCGGCAAACTGACCGAACTCCTGTCCCATGAACAGCAGCTTCTTGCCGGGGTGTGCCATCATGTAGCCGAAGAAGGTGCGCAGATTGGCAAACTTGTCGTCATACTCGCCGGGCATCTTGTTCAGCAGGCTGCCCTTGCCGTGCACGACCTCATCGTGGCTGATGGGCAGGACAAAGTTCTCGCTGAAAGCGTAGAAGAAGCTGAAAGTCACCTTGTTGTGGTTGCCGGAGCGGAACAGCGGGTCGGTCTTCATGTAGCTGAGCATATCGTTCATCCAGCCCATGTTCCACTTGAAGTTGAAGCCCAGACCGCCGTCCGAGGCGGGCTTTGTGACCATGGGCCACGCAGTGGACTCCTCGGCGATCATGTACTTGTGGGGGTGACGGCCCAGCACGGTGTTGTTCAGCTTGCGCAGGAAGGCGATGGCTTCAAGGTTCTCCTTGCCGCCGTCCTTATTGGGCTCCCATTCGCCCTGCTTGCGGTTGTAGTCCAGATACAGCATGGAGGCCACGGCATCCACGCGCAGACCGTCGATGTGATACTGCTCCAGCCAGTACAGGGCGCTGGAGATCAGGAAGCTCTGCACCTCGCTGCGGCCGAAGTCGAACACCATGGTGCCCCACTCCTTGTGCTCGCCGCGCTTGGGGTTGGGATCCTCGTAGCAGGCCTCGCCGTCAAAATTGTACAGGCCGAACTGGTCTTTGGGGAAGTGGGCGGGCACCCAGTCCATGATGACGCCGATGCCTGCGGCGTGCATCTTATCCACAAAGGCCATAAAGTCCTTGGGGGTGCCGTAGCGGCTGGTGGGTGCAAAATAGCCGGTGACCTGATAGCCCCAGCTGCCGTCAAACGGATATTCCATCACCGGCAGCAGCTCTACATGGGTGTAGCCCATATCCTTGATGTACGGGATCAGCTCGTCCGCCAGCTCGGAGTAGTTGTAGGGCTTGCCGCCCTCCTTCATCTTCCAGCTGCCGGCGTGCATCTCGTAGATATTCATCGGGCCGTTGATCACGTCCGCCTTTTTCTGTGCGGTCTGCCATGCGGCATCGTGCCATGCAAAGCCGGACAGATCGTAGACCTTGCTGCCGTTGGACGGCCGGGTCTCGGCGTGGAAGGCGTAGGGATCGGCCTTGTAAACAAGGTCGCCTGCACGGGTGGTCACGCAATATTTATAAACATCGTATTCCTTCATGCCGGGAATGAACAATTCCCACACGGAATCGCCATCCACCTTGTGCATGGGATGGCTGCCGGGCTTCCAGCTGTTGAAGTCGCCCACAACACTGATGGCTACGGCGTGCGGTGCCCATACGCGGAACACAACGCCGGACTCCCCGACCCGTGTTTCCAGATGTGCGCCGAAGTAGCGGTAAGCCTCGCAGTTGTTGCCCTGTTTGAACAGGTACACCGGCAGGTCCGATGTGTTGCTCTGAATCTTTTCTTCGGTCGGTTTCATAAACTGCTCCTCCCCGTGCGGAAGCCGAAAGCGGCATCCGCAGCTTTGTACTCTTTTATATTAAAATGTTTTGACCAGTTTTGCAAGACTTTTTGTCCGAAAAACAAATACAATTAACACAAATTTTCTGGCATTCTCTGTATGTTGTGGGCATATCATCCAAAATTTGCAGCTCAACATCGTGTAAACTGCTCATTTGACAAACGGTTTCAGCGAAAGCGTTGCGAAAACAGAAAAGGGGTCGGGGAAAGCCCACAGACTTTCCCCGACCCCGAAATAAAAATAGTATTCTGATTAACATCAAAAGAGACCGCTGCACAGTTTGTACAGCGGTCTCTTTGCGTGGTTATTGTGTTTTGTTTACAGCTCAGCCCACAACGTAGACGTTGACCTGAATGGCGCCGTTGATGACGCTTTCGGCGTAGGTCTCGTAGAACAGGTCTACAAGGATCTGCCCCTTCTGGACGGCGATGCCGGTGTCGGTGGCTACGGCATAGCCGTAGACGAACTTGCCGTCGGTGGAGGTGATGTAGAGCTTGGTGCCGTAGGGGATCACGTCCGGGTCCACAGCCACGGTGCCATAGCCCAGACCCAGACCGGAAGAGCCCTTGCCGGTACGGGAATAGTAGCCGGTGGCCTTGCCGGTGAGCACCTTGCTATAAGAGGTGGGGGCGTTGGTGGTGCCGTCCGCGCCGGTCAGGGGGGACACCGGCGCACCTGCGCCGTAGGTCTTGATGACGTGGTCGGTGGGTTCCACGGTGGTGGTGGTATCCACAACGGTGCTGTTTTCCAACTCGCCGTCTACATAGCGGTCGCGGGTGGTCACGGTCTGCTGACCGGCTGCACCGTGCTGCACCGTGGTGGTGCGGCCGGTGTTGCGGAAGTACAGGCTGGTGTAGACATACTGGGTGTCGTAGGGGATGGCCTGAGTTTCCACCCGCTCTGCGTAGTCCACGCGGTGGACCACGATCTTGCTGCCGGCGGTCACAACGTGATCCAGCGCCGGCTCGGTGTAGTCGTCCCCTTCAAGGGTGATACCGGCGCGTTCCAGTGCATCGGCTACGGTGCCGAACACCAGCTTTACAGGGTACTCCTGCCCGTCGGCGGTGATGCTGACGGAGAATGCGCGCTCGATGTTCAGGGAGGCAAGATTGCCGCTGAACGCGGTGTAGTAGACCTCATCGCCCTCCTCAGAGCGGATGCCGGAAAGGTGCATGACCTGTGCGGGGGAAGCATCGGCATCGGTCAGAAGGACCTGCCGTGCACCATTGGAGTCGGTGACGTAGGTCAGCCGCAGATTTGCAGCGGTGACGCCAAGGGTAGCCACAAGGCATACCACCATGACACAAAATGCCAGCACACGGGGAGATACTGCCTGCTTTGCGGCAGTAACTGCTTTCTTCAATTTAACGGAAGCGATACGAGACAACTCCTCTCTTTGTCGTATTTGGCGCGGCCGCGGGTCTGTATTGCATCAGCACCCCGGCCGCCCGGACTGTGGCTGCTCTGAGTATAAGCGTCTCACAGTCAAATACGATGCTCTCTTCGGGTAAAAAGAATGAGCACCGTATTACAGGTTGGAATCCGCTTCGGGCAGACCACAAAACTGCCCCGGCACAGGCCGCATCTGCCCATGCCGTGCCGTACGCAGGACGGCTTTTTACTTCATCCAGATAGAATTTAAACGCTGCAACGTTCGTTGCACAAACGCTATTTTACCAGACCGTAAAGCAGCTGTCAAATTTGTGTCTTGCACTTTGTTAGATTTGTAACATTATTTTTTGTGCAATTTTCACAGTGTTTCTTTTGATATTTTGGTTTTTAGGTGGTTTCCTTCTGATTTTTTCCTTTTTTCTGGGGGCAATTCGTTCATGAATTTTTAACATTTGCACCGGCTCTTTTCTCTGCGAATAAGGCCGCAGCAGCGGCCGCTGCGCCCAAAACAAGCTGCCCCACATCGCGGGTTTTGCATGGAAAACCTGCAGGGGAATTACCCGGTTCCGGCAGGGGAGAAAAGCTCGCATTTCCGGTGCCAAAACCCCGTTTAGCAAAATGCCGAAGAACAGAAAATTTCACATTTTTAGTACACACTGGATAGTTTTGCGCCCCCGGCGGTACAATCGGGACAGCAAACAGAAAAGGAGGTTTTGCATGGAGATCGAGATCCTTGAGCAGCAGTGTGGCGGCACCGAATTTGTGCCCCGGCCGCACCGGCTGCACCTTGGCGCACAGAACGCCGAGGGGGTGGACCGGCTGCAGTTCATCCTGCCCGCAGCGTGGGCGGGGTGCACCCTGGCGCTGTACCTGCGCCGCAGCGACGGGGTGCAGCTGGCCGCCATTCCGCTGGACACCGACGGCAGCGTGACGGTGGACCGCCGCCTGACCGGCAGCGTGCGGGGACAGTGGATGCTGGCCGCCATAGGCAGCGGCGGTTACACCGCCTACACCCGCCCCGGCAGCTACGATGCGTACGCTACCCTGCCTACGGACGGCGGCAGTGAGGAGCTGCCGCCCTCGGTGTACGAGCAGTTTGTGGCGCGCGTGCTGGAAAGCGCACACGCCGCAGCGGAAAGCGCCCGCCGTGCCGAAAACGGTGCGGCAGATACCGCCATGCAGGCGGCACTGGCGCAAAAGACTGCGGACAAAATTCTGGCCGACCGTACCGATGCCGAGGCCAGCGCAAAGCGGGCGGAGGCTGCCGCACTGCGGGCAGAAAGCTATGCACCCACCGGTGGGCAGGTGCTGAGCGTGAACAGCAAGGGCGGCGCGGTGCAGCTGAACGCACAGGATGTGGGGGCGGTGCCAAGCCCGGTGCAGCCTTTGCCCGGCGAGGTGGTGCGCATTCTCAGCGTGGATGCCGCCACCGGCGCGGTGCAGACCGATACCACCCCGCTGCCGGACCTACGCCCCTATGTGCGCAGCGAGACCGTGCCTACGGCGGCAACGCCCGGCGCGGTGCGGGCAGACGGGCAGTACGGCGTTGCGGTGCGGGCAGATGCCACCCTGACCACCGTGCCCGCCACGGCGGCGCAGTTGGACCGTATGACCGAGGCCCATGCGCCCCTGACCCCGGCGCTGCTGCCCTACGGCGTAAAAAAGGCGCTGACCAGTGCCGCCGGGGCAGCAGGCTGGTCGGCGCAGGAAAAGGCCGCCGCACTATTGCAGCTGGGCGCGGACGACCGGTTTTACTCCAAGGCCGAGGCAGACCGGAAATTCGGCATGGGCTGCACCCTGCCGCCCGCCACCGCAGCCGTGCTGGGCGGCGTGAAGGTGGGGCGGGGCCTGACCGTGAGCGCAGACGGCACACTGGAAATGACGGCGGAAAACCTTGATACGGTGCTGGGCTTTAGCCTGGCAGAAAAACTGAATCAACTGAGAGGAGTGACGGACATGAACGGAAAGCTTGTCTACACAAGCGACGGTGCAGCGGGCAAAAGCAACAAGACGATGACTGTGCCGGACGAGGTGGATTATATTGTGGTAAGGATGGCGGTCCCTCTGGAATGTACCACGATCGCTACCACCGGCGGAGTAGCCGCAGCGGCGGCTGCGGACTACGGCTGCACCCGCATCGTGCGGGGCGGTACGGCGGTGGCCATAGTGGGCGGCGGCAACACCTACAATCTGCGGGACGGCGTTTACTGCAAGGGCGAAGCACTGGTGAAGGTGAGTTTTGCTGCGAACGGCACGGTGAACATCGGCGTGGTTGATGTAAACCTGGCGAGCAATGACAACGCTTATCCCTTCAACGTGGAGGGCTACCAGTATGTGTAAGGGCGGTGCAGCATGAATGAGATGACCATCCGGCTGGACAGAAACGGCGCGGCAGCGGTGCCCGGCGGACAGCTGCTGCTGGGGTATGCGGGCAACCGGGGCAACTACCGGCTGCGCATCGAGCAGCGGGGCGAGTGGAAGGGGCTGACCGTGTGCGCCCACTGGCACACCCCCGGCGCAAGCGCGGCTACGCTGGTGGAAAACGGAATCCTGACCGTACCGGCGGCGGTGACGGCAGTGCCCGGCGCGGGCTGCATCACCTTTGAGGGCACGGACGGCAGCCGCACCGTGACCAGCGCCGATGTGCGGTGCAAAGTATGCGCCAACAGCGGCACGGCAGAGGGCACGATGCCCGCCCCGGCTACGCCTGCGTGGGAGGCGCTGGTGGGGCTGCTGGGCACAGGCGGCGGCATTACCACTGCGGAAAAACAGGCGCTGCTGGCCGTACTGCGGCTTCTGGCGGCGGGCAATGACGCAGCCATGGCAGCCTGCGACCGTCTGGCGACGCTGTGGGGCAACCCGCAGCCGCCGAAGGAGAACGTTTTTGCCGTGCTGGGGCAGGCGATCCTTGGAAAAATGATCTTAGGGAGGAACAAATGAGCTACGTAAAACAGAATTTTGTGGACGGCCAGACCCTGACGGCTGCCCAGCTGAACCACATGGAAGCAGGCATTGCCAATGCTGCCGGAACGCAGGGCGAAAAAGGCGACAAGGGCGATAAAGGAGACACCGGCCCGGCGGGTGCAAAAGGTGACCCGGGCGAGGGCTTTACCGCCAACGCAAAGGCGCTGCTGCTGAACCTGTTTGAAAATGCAGCCTATAAGACCAACACGATGCAGCCCACCCTGAATGCTCTGCGTGCAGAGTGGGGCGGCAGTGCACAGGAAGTTCCGGTGCAGAGCGTGAGCCTGAGCGCCGTGACCATGACCCTGAACGAGAGCGAGAGCAAGACCCTGACGGCTACCGTGCTGCCCGCGAACGCAACCGACAGGGCGGTGGTGTGGAGCGTTCTGCCTACCGGCTTTGCCACTGTGGCAAACGGCGTGGTGACAGGCATCAAAGCAGGTAACTGCACCGTGACTGCCACAGCAGGCGGTAAGAGTGCAAGCTGCGCGGTAACGGTGGAAGTAGTGGAGACAGCACAGCTGATCTACAGTCTGCCCGGCGAGACCGTGCTGACCCAGGGACTGGACACCGGCCTGAAGCTGCTGGAGCACGCCTCCACCGAGACGCCGCAATACACGATCCTAGTGGACGCGAAAGCGGGGGACGACTTTAATGCCAACACCTGGCCTGCCTTCCTGCACTGCCTGACCGAGACCGGCGATACCGACAATCTGCCCGGCTTCAACTCCACCAGCAGCCCGCTGAACAATAAGACCGAGTTCGCATACTACAACTACGGCGGCGTGACCCTGTCAGACAGCATCGAACACCTCAAGACCCGTACGCGGTATGCAGTGCAGATCGACGGCAGAAAATATCGCGGCGGCAGTACCTACTGCCCGCTGACCGAGTGGAAAACCACAAACGGTACAATCATAGATGTGCCCCAGACCTTCCTGATCGGTGCGGCGCAGAGCGCGAACGGCAGCAAAAAGCAGCAGTTCTGGTCTGGTACGCTGTATCAGTGCAGGGTGTATAAAGGCCTGCTGAGTGACGACAAGGTGAACGATTACATCGAGAAGGGGTGGTAAAATGGAAGTGTTTGACATCAACGGTCAGATCATCAGCCCGCTGGCGGGAAAAACACTGTACGTTGCGGGTGACAGCATCGCCTACGGCAAGGGCAGCGCAGGCGGCTACGGCAAATGTATTGCAGACAAGTACGGCATGACCCTGACCAATGAAGCGGTGGACGGCGCAACGCTGACCCCGAATATTACCGATAAGGTATACGGCGGCACCCGTGGCTGCATCAGCACAGTGGTGACAAACTCCACAGCGCTTGCAAAGGCAGACTACATCCTGTTGGAGGGCGGCGTGAATGATGCCTGGAACAACGCCCCTGTGGGTACCTTGACCGATGGGTTTGCCGCTGCCTACGATGAAACGACCATGACCGGCGCACTGGAGAAGATGCTGGACGATCTGGCAACGAATCACAGCGACAAGTGCGTGGCCTATGTATTCCCGCACGGCGGGATGTTTGCAGGCAGCGAAAACTGGTACAAGACCTATAAGCCTGCCATCCTTGCGGCGCTGAAAAAATGGGGCGTGCCCTACGTTGACATTGCGGAGACCACCCCGCCTATGGGAAAACACGGCGTCAGCGAACTGGGCGATAAGTACACCAGCGACGGCACCCACCCCAACGCAGCGGGCTACGAGCGGTTTTATGCAGAGCCCATCGCAGCGCTGCTGAAACGGCTGTAAGGGGGCGCACGATGGCATTGCAAGCGTATTCTCTTGCCCGGGACGGCAGCACCGCCCTCTCGCCGCACTTCTGTGTGCGGGAGTTCCGCTGCAAGGACGGCAGCGACCCTGTCTTCATCGACACGGCGTTGGCAGAACTGCTGGAGCGTATCCGGGAGCACTTCGGAAAACCGGTGACGATCACCAGCGCCTACCGCACCCCGGCACACAACGCCAAGGCAGGCGGGGCAAAGTTCAGCCAGCACCTGTATGGCCGGGCAGCGGATATCCGGGTGCAGGACGTGAGCGTGGAGGGCGTGGCCGCCTACGCCGAAAGCCTGATGCCGGACCGGGGCGGCGTGGGACGCTACCCCGTCAAGGCGGGCAGAGCCACCGGCTGGGTGCACGTGGATACCCGGGCAGACAAAGCCCGGTGGAGGGGGTGAGCGCGATGACAGGCATCATCTCAGCCATCATTGCAGGCGCGGTGACCCTGATCGGCGTGCTGATCGCCAACGGAAAAAGCCAGGCGGTGACCGACACCAAGCTGGAAGAACTGACCCGGGAGGTGCGGGAGCATAACAACTTTGCCCGCCGCGTACCCATTTTAGAAGAACAGATGAAGGTGGCCAACCACCGCATCGCAGATTTGGAGAAAGAGAGGAACTGAACCTATGAACGATACCCATTGCAAAATTTCTGCCGCCACCCTGGCACGCACGGCTGCGCTGGCGCTGGCACTGACCAATCAGGTGCTGAGCGCCTGCGGCAAGCCCATGCTGCCCATCGAGAGTGCCACTGTGGAGCAGCTGGTGACCACCGGCCTGACCGTGACCGCCGCCCTTGTGAACTGGTGGAAGAATAACTCCTTCACCCCGGAGGCCATCAAGGCCGACGGCTATCTGGAACAGCTGCGGGAAAAGAAGTAAAGGCTGCCGGGCAGGCGGGACGATATTTTTGTGAATAGAGCAATGCCGGAGCGTCCTCAGACGCTCCGGCATTGCATTTTCACAGGAAGGATATTGGAGCCGTTCCCAACAAAAAACTCCTCCGGCAGTTGCCGGAGGAGCATTCATTTTTCTATTCTAAACACGGATGCGCCGCCCTGACATGGTGCGCAGCCGGGCTTACTTCAGGAACTTTGCCACGGCGCGAGCGACGATGCCGCCCAGAATGCCGGACACCAGAAATTCGGCTACGCCCTGCACACCAACCAGCAGCACTACGAACATGAAGGGGTTGGCAGCGCCCTTGACGGACACCAGATTCTGCACATAGTCGCAGCCGTAGAAAGCCAGCACGATGTAGCCCATGAAGAACAGGGTGTTCAGGGCGGGTGCGGTCATGGCGCTGAGGATGTAGCTCCAGGTGCGGGACTTATCCAGCTTTTGCAGGCCCTTGAAGATCAGGCCGCAGCACAGACCCATGAGCACACGCATACCCACGCACAGGATAAAGGTGTTCAGCGGGCTGACCTGAAACAGTGCACCGGTCATGGCAGATGCGCCGGTGATGGCATCGTAGAAGCTCACAGCGCCGAACACGCCGCCCAGCAGGGCACCCACGGCGGGGCCCATGGTGATGGCGCCCACGGCGATGGGCAGGGTGAGGAAGCTCATGTACAGCGGGCCCACGGGCACACTGCCCAGACCGACAAGCTTCATCACCAGTTCAATGGCCACCAGCAGGGCCACACGAGTCAGAGTCTTGGTATTGGTATTCTTCATAATTCAGTTTTCCTCCTGCTGCCGTTCCGCCCTTTTTGTCGGATACGGCGCAAATCTGCCCGCTCTTTGCGGGTTTTAGGTGAATATTCAAATCTTTGGAAGCGCGTGGTTGTCAGGGCGTGTTCCAGAGAAAAATGCGTTAAAATCTGTCGCCGGGGAAGCGTACCCCAGCGCTGCGGCGCGCCACCGTGAGTACCCGGCTCACCGCGATGCTGGTATCCAGCATGCGGGCGCACAGCTCCTGGTCTCCGGCGGTCATGGCGCGGTAAAAGGCCTCGAACTCTGCCGCTTGCCGGGGACGGTCTCCGTTCAGGTTGTAGTGCTCCTCCTTGCCCTCGTTGGGATGGAAGGTCACACCGCCGCAGTAGTTCGGGGTGGATTTTTGCAGGATGTAGCCCTTTGTGCCCTGAATGATGCAGCGGGCAGGGGCTGCGCAGTCCTTGGCGGCAAGGCTTACCGCCTTGAAGCCGCTGTAATCCATCATCAGCACACCGCTGGTGTCGATATTGCGCTCCATGTTGGCGGCATACACCGCCTTGTTGGGCTCACCGAACAGACCCACGATGTAGCTGACGTTATACACGCCCAAGTCCATCAGTGCGCCGCCCGCGCACAGCGGGTCGAACACCGGCGGGGTCTGCCCGGCACAAAAGGCGTCGTACCGGCTGGAATACTGGCTGAAGCTGCACTGTACCATGCGCACTGTACCCACCCGGGGCAGCAGCTCCCGGAGCTTTGCGTAGTTGGGCTGGTACTGGGTGGTCATAGCCTCAAAGAGGAACAGCCGCTTGCGCTGTGCCAGCGCAGCCAGCTCCTCGGTCTCGGCGGCGGTCACCGCCATGGGCTTTTCCACAATGACGTGCTTACCCGCCTCCAGCGCCACCCGGGCGTAGCGGGCGTGCTGTAAGTTGGGCACGGCGATGTAGACCGCGTCCACCCACTGCAAAAGCTCAAAATAATTGGTGGTGTGCTGCGGGATCTGATATTGTGCACACAGCTCTGCGGCCTTTGCCGCCGAGCGCGGGGTGCTGCACACCGCCTGCACAGTAAACGGCGTGTGCTCCACAAGCCATGGCAAAAATTCCTGCACGATCTTACCCGTGCCAAGAATGCCCAGTTTCATAATGCTCTCCCTTATCCTCTTGTTCCCTCAGCCTACCAGCGCCTCCGGCTCGCGGCGGGTGCGGCGGTTGGGGTGCGGGTGCTTTGCCCGGAGGCGTCCCTGCTGACCGTAATGCCTGCCGCCGCCATGGCTGCGGCCGTGCTCCTGCGGGGCATTCAGCTGGTACAGCAGTGCCAGCCCCTTCATCAGCAGCTCGGGGTCATAGGTCAGGGGGTGGCAGCACAGCGGGGTGACGTACTTTGCCAGTCCGCCGGTGACTACCAGTGTAGCCGGGCTGCCCAATTCCTCTTCAATGCGCTGCACCATGCCGTCAATGAGCACGGCGGTGCCCAGCACCGAGCCGGACAGCATACAGCTTTCGGTATTGGTGCCGATGGCTTTTTTCGGGGAGCCCAGATGCACCTGCGGCAGCTGGGCACAGCGCTCACCCAGTGCGCGCAGCCCGGTGGAAAGGCCGGGGCAGATCACGCCGCCCCGGAACACCCGATCCTTGTCCACCACATTAAAGGTGGTGGCGGTGCCAAGGTCTACTGTGATGACCGGCAGCGGAAAGTTTGCCGCCGCATAGGCGGCATCCACCAGCCGGTCCTTGCCCACGGCGCGGGGCTCGTCCACCCCCATGGTCAGCCCGGTGCGGATGTCCGGCGAAACGATGACCGGCTTTTTGCCGGTGTAGTGGCGGGCGCACTCGGCCAGTGCCCCGGTGATCTGGGGCACTACGCTGGTGAGCACCGCGCCTTCAAAGCGCATGGGACGCTCCGGATGGCGGCGGTGCGCAAATATTTTATCCATTTCGGCACGATATTCCGCAGCCGTGCGGGTGCGCACCGTGTCCATGCGCGCCACAAAGCATACACGTCCGTCCCGGATGCCCCCAAGGGCGACGGTGGTGTTGCCTATATCAATGGCTAAGATCATAATTCTGTTTTCCTTTTCAAAATAAAAGAAAAGAACCGGTTTGCTCTTTGTCAAGCGTATTTTACCGCATTTTTGCGCCGGATACAAGTTCCCGGCAAAGATTTTGTTGTGCTGGTGGAAGTTTTGCATTATACTAAGGTAAGATATGTGGAAAAGAACTGTTTTTCCGGGAGGTAAACGAACCATGGATCTGAACGGCAAGTGCGTCCTGCTGGGCGTGAGCGGCGGCATTGCCGCCTATAAGATGGCCAATGTGGCCAGTGCACTGCGCAAGCTGGGTGCGGATGTGGAGGTCATCATGACCAAAAACGCCACCCAGTTCATTACCCCTCTCACCTTTGAGACCCTGACCGGCCACAAGTGCATGGTGGACACCTTTGACCGGGATTTCAAGTTTGAGGTCACCCACATCTCGCTGGCAAAAAAGGCGGATGTGATCCTTGTAGCCCCTGCCACCGCCAACGTCATTGCCAAAATGGCGCACGGCATTGCGGACGATATGCTTACCACCGTGGTGCTGGCCGCCAAGTGCCCGAAGCTGGTAGCCCCCGCCATGAACACCGGGATGCTGGAAAACCCCATCACGCAGGATAACCTTGCCACGCTGGAGCGGTACGGCTTTACCGTCATCCCCTCCGAAAGCGGCGTGCTGGCCTGCAAGGATGTGGGCAGCGGACGTCTGCCCAAGGAGGAAGTACTGATCGAGCACATTCTGCACACCATCGCCCGCCCGAAGGACTTAGCCGGGGTGCGCGTCGCGGTGACCGCCGGCCCTACGCAGGAGGCGCTGGACCCGGTGCGCTACCTGACCAACCACTCCACCGGCAAAATGGGCTACGCCCTTGCCCGCGCCGCCGCCATGCGGGGCGCGGAGGTGACCCTGATCCACGGACAGACCGCGCTGCTGCCGGTCAAGTTCACCACCGATGTGCCGGTGACCACCGCCCGGCAGATGTACGAGGCGGTGACTGACCGCTTTGACACCACCGATGTGCTCATCATGGCTGCCGCCGTGGCGGACTACCGCCCCGCTACCGTGGCCAACGACAAGATCAAAAAGAAGGAAGGCGACCTTTCCATCCCGGTGGAGCGCACCGAGGATATCCTTGGCACCATCGGCCCCCGCAAGACCCACCAGTTCCTGTGCGGCTTTTCCATGGAGACCCGGGATCTTGTGGAAAACTCTTCCGTGAAGCTGGCCAAGAAAAATCTGGACATGGTGGTGGCCAACAACCTCAAGGTGGCCGGTGCAGGCTTTGGGGTGGACACCAACGTGGTCACCTTCATCACCCCGGACGGCACACGGGAGCTGCCCCTGATGAGCAAGGCAGACGTGGCTGATGCCATTCTGGACGAGATTCTGCGGCGGCGAGCAAAGTAATACTGCCGGGATTTTGTTGTACACATATCACAAAATTCACAAAAAAATTATGGTTCTTTCCGAAAATTCGGCCTTACCTGTTTATTTTATGCTGCAAAAATTATATAATAAGAGTGTGTCCCCATATTTGGAAGGAATCGGTCTGCGCTGCAGCCGTTAATATTTGGAGGAGAGCCTTACTATGTTCATGTACTCGGATTATAGCCAGCATCTGCTGGACCATGTAAAGAAGATCCACTTTATCGGCTGCGGCGGCAGCGGAATGTATCCGCTGATCCAGATCCTTGCCGCCAAGGGCTACGAGCTGTCCGGCAGCGATGTGCTGGACGGCAGCATCATCCGCTACGAGCGGGAGATGGGCGTGAAGGTCAGCCTTGGCCACAATGCGGATAACGTTGTCGGTGCGGACATGGTGGTGTACTCTGCCGCCATCTCCAAGGATAACGTGGAACTGAACGCAGCCGCCTCCTACGGCATTCCCACCGTGGAGCGCAGCGTGCTGCTGGGCTATGTGAGCCGCCTGTACAAGCAGAGCATCTGCGTGTCCGGCACCCACGGCAAGACCACCACCACCTCCATGATCACCACTGCGCTGGAACTGGCAGGGCGCGACCCCTCTGCCGTCATCGGCGGCAAGCTGCCCCTCATCAACGGCTACGGCAAGGCCGGCAAGGGCGATGATATCGTTATCGAAGCCTGCGAGTTTGCCGAGACCTTCCTGAAGCTGACCCCCTACCTGTCCGTGGTGCTGAACATCGACAACGACCATCTGGATTACTACGGCAGCATGGGCGAGCTGAAGTTCGCCTTCAAGCGCTTTGCCCTGATGACCCAGTTCATGATCTTTGCCAACGCTGACGATAAGAACACCATGGACGTGATGTACACGTTGGACCGCCGGGTGCGCACCTTTGCCATCGACAACCACGCCGACTACCGCGCTGTCAACATCAACGAGTATAAGCCCGGCTTCTTCGAGTTCGACCTGAAGGAGTGGAATACGACCGACACCACCCGCATCCGTCTGTCCGTGCCCGGTCGCCACAATATTTATAATGCACTGGCCATGTGCGCCGTGTGCCGCTTTGTGGGCCTGAGCGCAGAGCAGTGCGCCGAAGCTGCCCTGAACTTCAAGGGCGCAGGCCGCCGCTTTGAGGTGTACGGCGAGTGCAACGGTGCGCTGGTCATTGATGACTACGCCCACCACCCCACCGAGCTGCGCGCCACCCTGAACACCGCCAAGGAGATGGGCTACAAGCGCCTGATCGCCGTCCACCAGCCGTTTACATACAGCCGCACCAAGATGCTGTTCAACGATTTTGTGGATGTGCTCAAGATCCCGGACATCACGGTGCTGACCCCCATCATGGGCAGCCGCGAGCCCAACGATCCCACCATTACCAGCGCAAAGCTGGCAGCGCAGATCCCCGGCTCCGTGCTGGTGAACAGCCTGCAGGAAGCCGCCGACTGGGTAAAGCAGAACGCCCAGCCCGGCGATCTGGTCATCACCCTCGGCTGCGGCGATATCTATAAAGCCAGCAAGATGATGGTGGAAAAGGATCAGTAAGTAATGAGCTGATTTTTAAAGAATTATAAATACAGAAGCGCCCCGCAGTCATTCGGCTGCGGGGCGCTTCTGCGTCTCTATCTACGATTCTGGAAGGATGTTGGCGTTATCAGAACTTGAACAGGTCCACGATGCGTTGCCACAGGCGGGTGAAGATGTTGCCCTCCTTCACCGTCTCGGTCTCGGCCACAACGTTGTCGGCAGCGGCCACGGTCTCGGCGGTCTTGTAGACAAACTTCACGCTGCTCTCAGCGTCCTCGGGTGCACCGGCAAAGCTGGTGTAGCTTTCCAGCCGGTCGGTCATCTCGTCCAGCACGGTCTTGAGGCCGTGCAGTTGATCCTGATCCAGTGCGCCGGTCAGCTTGGAGATGCCCTCCTCGTTGAACTGGTTCAGACCATCGTTCAGCTGGTGGGTGCCGTCATTCAGCTGGCTTGCGCCATCGCTCAGGGTGTTCACGCCGTCATACAGGGTCTTGGTACCGGCGGCAAGCTGTGCGCTGCCGTCCTTGGCAGAATGGGCACCATCTGCGGCGGTCTGCACGCCGGCGGTGTACTGGCCCACGCTGGAAACGAAGTACTGGATCTTGGAAAGGCTGTCCTTCAGGGCACGCACATCCGCGATATCCTGACTGTTCTCTACCTGATACTTCAGCTCTGCCTTGGCGGTGTCCTTAGCCTCCTGACTGGTCAGCAGCTGCACCAGACCGCACAGCATGGAGGGGTCGTAGTTCTGCATCAGGTGCAGAGCAGCCTCCAGATCGTGGTTCGTCTTGGTAGCGGAAAGGTACAGCGCCAGATCCAGCTGGCTGTCCTTGAAGCTGGGAGCCTGCTCCCAGATGGTACGCACCATCTTACGGCGGCCGGCAGCCAGCGTCTTGTCGTTCATGGTCAGAATGTTGTCGATGACTGCGGCGTAGTTGTCCCAAGTCATATCGGTGTCGATCAGACCGCCCTCTTTCAGGGTCTTGTTGGCAGAAGCCAGCACGCCGTCTGCCACCTGCTGTGCGCCGCTGTTCAGGGCGCTGTTGTTGGAGCTCAGGGTGTCCAGACCGGTGGTCAGCTGCCCCAGACCCTTGTCCAGTGCGGCTGCACCGGTGTTCAGGGTGTTGGCACCGTCCAGCAGTGCCAGCACACCGCTGGACAGCTGACTGGTACCATCCTCCAGCTGAGAAGCACCGTCCAGCAGCTGGCTCATGGCGTCGTTCAGCTGGTTGATGCCGTCGGTCAGGTCGTTGAGGCTGCTCAGATCAAACACATTGTCGGTGCCCAGAGCCGCAGCGCTGGTGGCGCAGGCCATCATCACCTGCGGGCAGGTCAGTTCAGTGACATCTGCCTCCACCGTGATGGTGTCCTGCAGATAGTCCTCAATGGTGTCCAGTTCGTCCGGCAGCAGACCGGACAGGGAGTCCTTCACGCCCGGCAGGGTGACAAAGGCAGCCACATTGCTCTTGGCGGCACTTTCCACCAGACCGTGGGCAGCCACCACGTTGGTGGCATCCTGCCCGAAGATCACGCCCACAGCGGTGACCAGCGGGGTGACGATGGTGCGGTCGGTGCCGTTCACGTTCACGGTGCCGGTCTCGTTGTTCTTCAGGGCGATGGTCATGGTCAGATGACCGCTCTTGCCGATCAGATCTTCCAGCGCGGCTTCCTGACCGTCCAGCGCGTAGGTGACAGTAGCCTGAATGGGCAGGGCGCGGTCGGTATCACCTTTATAATACACATCGGTATCGTCGGTGTTCCACACCAGCTTTTCGCCGTCCTGTGTGAACTCGGCGCTGCTCTCGGTGTTCTGGATATTGGTCAGGGTGCTCTGGTCGGTCACCTTGGACAGGCCGGAGGCGCTGTAAACGTGCTCGCTGACGGTGGTGCTCTGGATGGAGCCATCGGCGTTCATCACAGCGTACACGGTCTCAGACTTGGTAAAGCTGCTGCCGCCTGCGGCAAAAGCCGGGGCTGCACAGCTGGCGGCAAGGGCAACTGCCAGCGCCGCACTGGCGAAACGAAGCGATTTTTTCATAACGCATTACTCCTTTTCAGACTTCTTGGCGTTGGCAGATTCAGGGATCATCCATTTCAGGGTGGTGTGGCGGATGAGCCAGTCACACAGCATCAGGGCGGCGGGCAGCATCACCAGAATGACCAGCATACTGATCAGAGCACCACGGGAGATCAGCAGGCAGATGCTCCGCAGCAGCTCCATCTTACTGATGGCAGCCACGCCGACCGTAGCGGCAAAGAAGGTCAGGCCGCTGGTCAGGATGGACTGGCTGCAGTGCTCCAGCGACTGCTGGGCAGCCTCCTTGGGGGTGCGGCCAAAGGCGCGCTCCTCGTGATAACGGGTGGTCATCAGGATGGAGTAGTCCACGGTAGCGCCCAGCTGGATGGTGCCGATGACGATGCTGGCGATGAAGGGCAGCTGCGTACCGGTAAAGTACGGGATGCCCATATTGATGGCAATAGCGGCTTCGATGCTGGCGACCAGCAGCACCGGGATGGAGATGCTCTTGAAGGAGATGGCGATGATGACCAGCACGGCCATGATCGACCAGACGTTGACGTTCTTGAAGTCCACGTCTGCAACCTCAATCAGGTCTTTGGTCATAGCGCCTTCACCGGTGATGACGCCCTCGGGGTCTACATTTTTGATCAGGCCGATCATCTTGTCCAGCTGGCTGTTGATGGCATCCGTGCCGGTCTTGTAGGAGCTGTTTGCAAGGATCAGCTTGTAGCCGCCGGACTGCAGGATCTCCATCACGCTGTCGGGCAGCAGCTCGGTGTCAAAGCCGGGGCCGGTAATGGAATCCAGACTTACCACCTGCGTGATGCCGTCCACGTCCTTCAACTCATCGCACAGATCGGACACCTGCGTAGCGGTCAGATCGTCATGCACCAGAATGAAGTGGCTGGTGGTCATGCCGAAGTCCTCGCCCAGCTTGTTGGTACCCACGATGCCGGTCAGGTCCTGAGGCAGGGAGTCGAACAGGGTGTAGTACACGCTGGTCTTGTTCTGCGCAATGGCAAAGGGAATGAGGATGAGGATAAAGACGACCACGATGGGCACGGAATGCTTGGAAACAAAGTAGCTCAGCTTGGTCAGCCGGGGGATAACGGTGCGATGCTTGTATTTTTCCACCCACTTATCAAAGGTAAGGATCAAAGAGGGCAGGATGACCACGGTGCAGATAACGCCCAGTGCCACGCCCTTTGCCATGACAAGGCCGATATCGCGGCCCAGCGTCAGACGCATGGCGCACAGTGCAAGGAAGCCTGCAATGGTGGTCAGGCTGGAAGCGGAGATGGAGGTCATGGTCTTGCAGATGGCGCTGACCATGGCTTCTTCATTGGTGGAGCGCAGCTCCTTTTCTTCCTGATAGCGGTGCAGCAGGAAGATGGAGAAGTCCATCGTAACGCCCAGCTGCAGCACAGTGGCAAGCGCCTCGGTGATGTAGCTGATCTGCCCCAAAAAGATGTTGGTGCCGAAGTTGTACGCGATGGGGAACAGCAGACCCAGCATGAACAGCAGCGGGGTGATGGTACTTTCCAGTGAGAGGAACAGCACCAGCAGGCTGGCGCCCACGGCGATCAGGATGTACAGGGGCATTTCCTGATTGACCAGCGCCTTGGTGTCCTGCAGAATGACGCTCATGCCGCCGAAGAAGCAGTCCTTGCGCAGCAGCTTTTCAATCTGCGCAACGGCTTCCATGGTCTCGTCGCTGGCGCTGGGGGCGTCAAAGCGGACGATCAGCATGGTGGAATCGTTTTTGCCGAACATGAACTGCTGCACATCGGCAGGCAGCATGGCGGTGGGGATGCTGGGGTCGATCACATCGCTGAGCCAGAAGGTCTGGGTAACGCCGGGCACGGCTTCTATCTCCTTTTTCATAGCGATGAGTTCGTTGGTTGGCAGGCCCTCTACCGTGATCATACCGGTGGAGGCCAGATGGAAATCGTCCTCAAGGGCTACCTCGCCGATCATGGAGTCCAGATCCTGCGGCAGGTAGGTGAGGATGTCATAATTGATGCGGGTGGCAATGGCGCCGATCGCGGAAGGGATCAACAGCAGCACGGCCACTGTTAAGATCAACTTGCGCAGACGCACGATGCCTTGTGCGATCTTTTTCATGAGAACCCTCCAGAATAGAAAGTTGATTGGGAAAGCCCGCGAAACTGACCGCCGGTCATCTTCCGGGCAAACACTATTATATTCAGCCCGGGCAGTGTGTCAAGCAGAAAAAGTGACTGAAAGTCAGTTTTTTTATCACCTGCAAAAAATTGTATAACAAACCGGGCTTGCACAAACTGGCAAGGACTGCTAAACTAAGGTACACAGAACGGACGCAGCACATACCTGCGTCTGAATTCAGAGAAAAGAGGAATCTACCCAGAGCATGAGCACCGTGGAAGGGAAGAAACAGGAAAAGCGCCGCGCCCTGCTGGATGCAGCCTACGAGCTGTTTCTGGAGCGGGGCACCGCCAAGACCAGCGTGGAGGATATCACCAGCCGGGCAAAGGTGGGCAAAGGCACGTTTTATCTGTATTTTCAGGATAAGGGCGCGGTGATGCAGGCGCTGCTGGGGCGGGTGAGCTACCAGCTGCTGAGCGATGCCTGCCTTGCGGTCGAGCAGCACCCCGAGCTGCCCGACTTTACCGCGCAGGTAGTGTTCGTCATCGACCATATCATCGAGGCTTTGCGGCAGGACGTGCTGGTGCTGCGGTTTCTGGAGCGCAACTTCGTCTGGCCCGGGTTGGACCAAATCGAAGCCAGCAGGGAAGCCGAGCCTCTGATGCGCAAGCTGCTGGCCATCGTGCTTTCCAGCCCGGAGATGGCCGGACGTAGTGAGCGGGAGGTCTACCAGCGCATCACCGCCCTTGGCAGTATGTGTATGTCAGTGTGCTATTCCAGCATTCTGGAGGGCAAGCCGGACAACATCGACGCCATGAAGCCGGTGCTGTACGATATCATCCGCCGGGCACTTTCGCCGGAAAAGTAAAAAAGAACGCATAAAAAGCACAAAAGGTCTTGCTTTTTGCAAAAAGCTGTGGTAAACTATCCAAGTCGATATGACATGGACGGTTAGCTCAGCTGGTAGAGCATCTGCTTGACGTGCAGGAGGTCACAGGTTCGAGTCCTGTACCGTCCACCATACAGTTCGTACTCGAACCCGATTCTTTACGAAAAAGGGTTCGGGTACGTTTTTTGTTTATCGGAAGTTCTGCGGAAGGACTACACGGAACGGTAAACAAGAACGAACAAAGGCAGGGTATCACCATGACGGTAGTATCCTGCCTTTGATATAATATATTTTAATATTGGCACCACCAATATAGCTGATAGTTTCGAACTGAGCTAATAAAAAAGCCTACCACAAAAGCTGTGGTAGGCCGTAGTATATTTAGAATGCGTCAATCTGCATCAATTGACGATGTTGAATCAGAAATTTCACTATTAGGCAAAGTAATGTTAATGTCCGAGGGAGAACTATTGTTCAGGTTTACTACAATAGGTGATGAACTTGCCTTAATCATCAAAGCGAGACAAAGGACACTAAGAACGTATTGCTTCTTTTTCATACTGGTCGAGCCCCTTTCATTGTCCGATGATTTGTTACATATGACTTATCTTTGGGGGCTTAGATGTCCCCCTCATTAAATGTACAGCATAATTAAAACCCCCTTATGTGTTTCTGTTAATAAAATATCAAATCTGTGGTGATTTGTCTATAGGCAGCCTAAACGAAAATGCAACACAGTTTTCGGCAAAAAACACAAAAGACTCAACCAAAAAAATCGATACGTTCGATTTTTAGAATGATTTTGTTTGATAAAAAATGAAAAAGTAGATTGCCTCGATTGACTTTTTCTCTAGAATTATGGTATTATATAATATACAATTTTGTTAGATTGCATATTTTCATTAAATCGAAGGAGACACTCTTATGAAGGGCTTTGATGAGCTTAATGGAACAGATTTTGCTGTTCTAGATGCAATTCGGAGATCGGAATCATCAGATAGATCAATACTTGAGACATATAGTGGCTTATCGTGGCCAACTGTAAAAAAGGTATATTTGCAATTGCAAGAGTCAGGAAACATACGAAAAGATTCAGATATAAAAAATGATGAAGAAGCAATTGTATGTAACCAAGGCTATTTTCTGGGTGTTTCAGTAGGGACACGAGAAATCAAGGCTGTTTTCTGCGATGCGCAGTTTAATATGTTGTCACATATGGAAATGCAAAAGATGTCAAGTTGTTTTTCCATGAATAAAGTTAAATATTTAATTGATAAGAGTCAGCAGTACAAAATATCAAAAGGGCGCACGGTGGAACCAAATGAATTATATTTCTGCTTTGAATCATCATCTCTACAAGATGTAATTTCTGATGTTATTACAGAAATAATAGAAGCATATTTTGAACTCGATGATGACACACAAAAATTGTTAGGTATTGGTTTGGCTTTTCCCGGAATTGTTGATTCACAAAAAGAACAAATTATTGCATGCCCTAATATTCCAAGTCTAAATGGAAAAGAACTTCGTGGAATACTAAAGCACGATCTTTACAATAGTTTAAAGAAATATAAAATTCCTATTTATATAGAACACAACGCTAAAGTTAACTTTATAAATGAAAAAGAACTTCTATATAAAGATCACAGCGAAAGCAGCGTTGCGTTTAAGGAAAATGTCCTATGTTTATATATGGGAACAGGTATAAGCTTGGGAGGCTGTATTAATGGCACATTGATTACTGGTTCAACAAATTCTTTTGGCGAAATTGGGCATACCGGAGTGATAAACTTTGCTAAAGAAATGAAAAAAGACGAAATAGATGATCACGATGTTTGTCCTTTTTGTCATCAAAAATGCGTTGAATGGCTCATTCGAAAAGATGTTTTCGATGCAGTATCAATCAAAACTTATAGAGAAAATTCGACTGCCAAAAAATTAAAAAATTTATCACCAGAAAAGTATAAAAAATTGACACAATATCTTGGCTATTTGTTAAATATTATAATAAATGTATTCAACCCGGATGTTCTAATCTTAAGCGGAAGAATATTCGACAATATATCGGCACTTCGTGGAGATATAGAAGCATTAAAAAGCAGTCACACTCTTTCGTTTTCTGGTTCAAATTGTAAAATTATTCTTGGAAATGGTGGGCAGTATGGAATAGCTCGTGGAGCCGCATTAAATACTTACATGAAACATTATACGTATAAAGACAAAGCTATTCAATGGCCAACGACTGAAAACAGATTATAAAGAATCCGGTCACATATATTATACGATCTACATAAATCTTATGGTTTTTAGAATTATCTTGTGTGAATGCCGAAAAAATTGCTTTCATAACATGCTTGTTATCGACATCGAACACAACGATGAATGGAAAATATTTGGATATATTGAAGAGTGGCTTTTTTTGTGATATAATCATCATGGGTAATTTTAGAATTTTAAAATGATGCGAGGCGAGATCATGGCTACTGCACCGAGTACTGGAAAGTTAATTTATCATATAACATCTATAGATAATCTGCCTTCGATTTTAAAATTTGGTCTGCTCTCTCGAAAATGCTTATTACAAAACCGCGATATACACTTTACTGACATTGCTGATCCAGAAATCTTAAATAAACGTGAGCGATATAAGGAAGCTCTTTCGCAATATGTCTTATTTCATTTTTTTGCCAAAAATCCATTTGATGGTGCGGTGTGCGAAAAATATGGATCAGAAAATATGGCAATCATTGCTGTTTGGAGGAGTATTTGTGAACACAATAATTATCAAATAATTCCATCACATCCATTGGATAGGGATGCTCCAGATCTTTATTCTTATGGAGAAGGTTTTAAGAAAGTTCGATGGAATATATTAGACGATAGAAATCATCGTGATTATAAAAATGCAGAGATCCGGAAAGCATGTATGGCAGAATGCGTTGTGAAGGAATGTGTTCCGGTATCGGATTTTGCATATATTTATGTTTATAGTGAAAAGGCAAAAGAAAAGATCTTAAAAATGGAAAATGCCGCAGCTATTAAGGATAGGATACAGGTTATGCCTAGTATGTTTCCCGTAAGTCGATAATTTAATTGGGAGGTGATTCAAGTGTTTTTCTATACAACAGGAGATTTGCTCCAGTCCGATGCGGAAGCTCTTGTCAACACAGTAAACTGTGAAGGTTATATGGGGAAGGGAATCGCCTATCAATTTAAACTTAAATTTCCAAACAACAACAAAGACTATGTTAAGGCGTGTAAAAATGGTACACTCCGTCCCGGAACACTTCACGTTTATAAGGAAAGCGAAAAAATCATTATTAATTTCCCAACTAAAGATAAATGGCGTGAGAAATCACGGATGGAATATATTGAGGAGGGGTTGGATGCGCTTGTTTTACTAATAAAAGAACTTAACATAAAGAGTATAGCTATTCCACCGTTGGGAAGTGGTAATGGTGGTCTTATTTGGAATGATGTTAAGCAGGTTTTGGCAAAAAAACTAGAGGATACAGCCAAACAGGTAGCGATTTATATTTATGAGCCTTCTCGAAACTTTTCCACAATGCCAACACAAGAGCCAAAACTGAGCACATCAGCACTCGTGTTAATGGAATTAAAAGGGCATTTAAAAAAGTTTAATAGTCTTCGTTTGCAAAAAGCGGCGTATTTCATGGATTTGTTTTCCTCAAAAAAATATTTTCGGTTTGTTCCTCATAAATACGGTCCTTATGATCATTCCATTGATATAATCAGTAAGGGAATCCGTGAATTTCAGCAATTTCATGGAACATCTTCTACACAAGAAGCCGAGAAAATTCTATTCAATAAACTTACAAGTGAGTCGGTAAATAACACTTTACAAGCATTGCTTCCTTGGATTATAAAGTCTTGTAATCTTGTAAATTCCATTGAAACTGATCATGAACTAGAATGTTTAGCAACAATTTGTTTTCTAATTGAAAATTCAGGAGGCTTAACAGCAGAAGGGATTGTTTCTGGATTTAAGAATTGGTCGGAGGAGAAGGCAAAGAGGTTTACTGAACAAGAAATTATCGAGGGAATCCAAAAGTTATATATGCTTGGAGTTATAGAAAAAAATCTTGTAGGCTATAACCTTGCTGCATAAAACAAAAACAGGGTGCGCCCTGCCGGACGCACCCTGCCAAAAGCCACAGACGATAGCGATATGTACAACAGGAAGTTCCCCAGTGGGAACTTCCTGTTTTTCGTTGTTTGCATGATGAGCCTGCTCTGCCTGCCACGCGGCAAACTCCCTCTGGCCTTCCTCGCTGTTCCAGCAGGCAAGGATGGCCGGGTAGCATGCCCGCGCCAGACGGTCAATGACTTCATCGGGATAAGGGGAAGTATTTGTGGACTTTTTCTTTTTGTTCAAACGCACGCTCCTTTGATCGTCCCACCGTG
>OLWL01000258.1_pt1 | contig 40209 bp, 20 predicted proteins | sample 1674151 | NCBI WGS metagenome assembly OLWL01 (sample SAMEA103958148, study PRJEB25191) | human gut metagenome
GTCGGTAGTGTTCGATATCCTCTTCGGTGAACGCTGGGCGAGCACCGTCGTTGGCGAGCGATTCGTTGCGCAGCACGGCGTGGTCGTACGATCCGAGGAAGGTCGGGAGACGGGTCGGCTGCTGGAGCGTGAACGTATAGTTCATGTTGAACTTCGGCGCGCCTTTCGAACCGCGTTTGGTTGTGATCAGGATCACGCCGTTGGCGCCGCGCACGCCGTATACCGCCGTCGCCGAAGCGTCCTTCAGCACGGAGAGCTGCGCGACATCCTCCGGATCGACCTGCGAGTAGTCGCGTTCGACGCCGTCCACCAGCACCAGCGGAGCCGAGTCGCCGCTCATCGTGGCGACGCCGCGCACATAGATTTCGGCGTCGTCGCTGCCCGGACGGCCCGAAGGCACGGTAAACGTCACGCCGGCCACTTTGCCGGCCAGCGCCGTACTCAGGTTGGGGCTTCCCATCTGCTTGAGGTCTTCGGAGGTGGCCGAGGAGATGGCTCCCACCACGCTTTGTTTTTTCTGTACGCCGTAACCTACGACCACGACCTCCTCCACATTGGTCGCGGAGGGTTCCATCGCAATGGTCATCGGTTTTGCCGTGACTTCGAGAATCCGGGTGATATAACCGATATAGGAGGTCTGGATCGTGCTCCGCACGTTCTTCACCTTCATCGAGAACCGCCCTTGGGGGTCGGTGACCGTGCCGTTGGCGACGTTGTCCGTCTCGACGACGCTCACACCCACCATCGGTCTGTTCAGCTCGTCCACGACCGTACCCGACACCGCGACCGTCTGGGCGCGGAGCGCGCCGAGCGAAATCAAAATCGTTGCAAATAAAGCTATTATCTTTTTCATGGGTTTTATCTCTTAGAATTTACCATAACGGGTTGTTGCCTCTGATGGCGGAGTTGTTCACCACGTCGCCGTTAGGAATCGGATAGAGGTAGAACTTGGGAGAGAACTGCCGGCTGTTCACATTTTCCACGATCTGGTAGGAGAACGTGTCGCCGTTCTTGGTGATCTGCATGCCCCGGATGCTTTCGCTCAGCACTTCGTCGGCTATTTTCCAGCGTTTCACGTCGTAATAGCGGTGGTCTTCGAACGCCAGCTCGACCCGGCGCTCCCGGCGGATGGCCGCGCGCATCGCGTCGCTGTCCCCTTCGGCGGCATCCACATCGCTCTGCGAGGGACGGAGTACGCGGCTGCGCACCGCTTTGAGAGCGTCGCGCGCCGTCAGGCCGCATCCCAGCGGATCGACGTCGGGACCGTAAGCCTCGTTGACGGCTTCGGCGTAGTCGAGCAGCAACTCCGCATAGCGGAACAGCGGGAAACAGTGGTTGGTGTTTGTGGGCGTTCCCGAAATGACCACCTCGCTGCCGCAGAACTTGGACATGTAATATCCCGTCCGGGTCGAAGTGTTGGTGTTGTTGTGCGCTCCGCCCCGAAAGGTCTCGATCGTCGTGCCGTTCCAGTTCTGCCCGTTGTAGAAGATGCTGGCATAGAAACGCGGATCGCGGTTTTCATACGGATTCTTCCGGTCGTAGGGACTCTCCGGATCGTCGATCGGCTGTCCGGTCACCGTTCCGTAGGCATCGACCATCTGCTGCGAAGGACTGGTCAGACCCTTGCCGTTGGGGATGCCGACCGGGAAATTCTGGATTTCGACGCGGTTGCCGACTTTCGACGTGCGGGGCAGGATCAGCTCTTTGTTGCCCGTGATCACCGTGAAAAGCTTCCGGTAGTTGGCCGATCCGCTGGCGATCACCTGCTCGTCCCTGTCCGTCTCCGCGACGGGGGTGGGTTTGTAGATGTCGTAATCGCCCAGTCTGATCACTTCGGCTGCGGCCGCGGCTGCGGACTCCCAGCGTTTCTTGTCGTAGGAGCCGTAACAGATGAATTCGTTGTCGCTGCCGTCGTAGCCCTTGCCGTTATAGAGCGGGCTGGCGGCATAAAGCAGCAGGCGGGCCTTGAGGGCGAGTGCGGCGCCTTTCGAAGCGCGGCCGAAATTGACGTTGTTCGGCGCCGGCAGGTCCGTATACGATTCGTCGCACAGCCCTGCGATGTAATCCACGCAGGCGGCGAACGACGAGCGGGGCACGTTCAGGTCGTCCGAAAGCTCGTACGCCCGGTCGATGAGCGGCACGCCGCCGTAACGCTTGACCAGCTCGAAATAGAAAAACGCCTTCAGGAATTTCAGCTCCGCCTGAAGCTGAAGCTTCAGATCGTGGTTGGCTTCGGGCAGTTTTTCGAGTCCGACGATGCCGATATTGGCGTCGCGGATGAATTTGTAGTTATTCTCCCAGCAGCCGTCGGGATTGCTTTTCCGGGGCGTGAGCGAGCCGTCTGTCAGAAAGACGATCGACGAGCCCGGCACGGTTATCATGGCTTCGTCCGAGGCCGAGGCGAGCATGGCCCCGTCTACGCGGTTGTAGCCGTTCTCGTCGGATTTGTCGAACGGGAGTCCCAGATAGACGCCGAGTACGTATCCTTCGGCCTTCTTGTCGTTCGAGAATACAAAGTCGGAATCATATTTGTCGAACGGCATATCTTCGAAGTCGCAGGAGACAGCCGCCGCACCGAGGAAAAGAAGCGAGATGTATTTGAGAATGTTTTTCATGGCTCGGCAGGTTTAAAATGATATGTTGAGACCCATGCAGACCGTCCGCTGCAAAGGATAGACGGTCCCCGTCGTGGTCGTTTCCGGATCGAGAATGTCGATCTTGTCGGAGGTGAAGAGGTTCGTCGCGGAGACATAAATGCGCAGGTTCTTCAGCCAGATGGCCTTTGCGGCGCGGGCGGGCAGCGTATAGCCCAGTTCGACGCTTTTCAGACGCAGGTAGGAGGCGTCGCGGAGCCAGTAGTCGGAGTTCGGACCCCGGTTGTTGCCGTCGTTGCCCGTCAGGCTGAGACGGGGGTACTTGGCCGTCAGGCGGGTGTCGATGCCGTTGGCGGGATCGTAGGCCCAGCGGTCGAGATGGTGTTCCATCACATTGCCCTTGCCGTCGGGACGGAATTCCCAGTAGACGTATCCGCCGAGTTTTCTCTGTACGTTGCCCACGCCCTGAAAAGCGACGTTCAGATCGAAGCCGCGGTAGTTCAGGTCGATGCCGAATCCGTATACGTATTCGGGGACGTCGCCGTAACCGAGGTAGGTGCGGTCGTCTTCGTTGATATAGCCGTCTTTGCTCAGGTCCAGATAGCGGATGTCGCCAGGATTGTAGGTGCCGTAGGTCTGCGTCGCATGGGCGGCGATCTGGTCGTAGTCGAAGAAGAGTCCGTCGGATTTCAGGCCGAACGAAGAGTTGATCGGGTAGCCTGTCTTTTTGTTGAACCGGTAGGTGGCGTCGGTCTCCTGCATCTCTTTCACGCGGTTGCGGGCGAAACTGAAGTTACCGTAAACCGAGTAGCCCAGCCTGCCGATGCGCGACGTGTAGTCGGTGGCGATCTCGAAGCCGCTGTTGGTCATGCGGCCTATGTTGTTCTTGACCGAACCGCGGACTCCGATGATATTGGGAATGCTCGCCTGTGCGATGATCAGGTTGTCGTTGTTTTCGTAGAACCCGTCGACTGACAGGGACCATCTGTCTTTGAACATGCGTATGTCCACTCCGACGTTGGTCTTGTGCGAACGTTCGGCCATGATGTTGTCCACGCCGACCTGCGATTCCCGGAAGCCCTGCATCGAGGCGAGCGACTGCCCCTGAAGGTAGGTGCTGCCGAGCGAGCTGAAGAACGAACTTTTCTGGAAATAGCTGATGTTGGTGTCGTTGCCCGAAACTCCGTAGGAGGCCCTCAGCTTGAGGAAGCTGATGAAAGTCTTGTCCTTCAGGAAGTTCTCTTCGGAAATGATCCAGCCTGCGGAGACCGAGGGGAAGACGTTGTAGCCGTTTCCGCCGATCTGCTCGCTGCCCTGACAGGCTATGGTGAAGTCGGCGATGTAGCGGCGCTTGAAATCGTAGTGGGCGTAGGCGAACAGCCCCTTATAGACATGGGGCATGATCTTGCCGTTGCCGGATTCGTTGTTGTAGTTGATGAATATCCGCCCTGAGAGATTGTGATTGCCGAACGAACGGGCGTAGTCGAGTCCCGCCTGCAGGTCCAGCGTGCGGTAGTTGTTCGAAAAGCTGTTGTCGTTTTTCTGCGTGGCGGGGTTTTTCGTTCCCTGCTGGTTGCTGAGACTGCCTTCGTAGACCACGAACCCGACGTTGCGGTTGATGACCTGCTCGAAATAGCTGTCGAATGAGAACGAGCCGAAAACCGAGAGCCCTTGGGTGATGAAGTCCAGATCGTGGTCGAGTTTCAGCGTGGCGTAGTTGGAGCGGGTCTGGAAGATCGAATATCCGCTGTTGTTGAGCAATCCGTAAGGGTTGTTGAGGTACTGGGAGGTGCCGCTGAGCGATCCGTCCTCGTTGAAGATCGGGTGGGCGTTGGGCGGAGTCTGCGTCAATGCGTTCAGAATGCGGGACGTGCTGTTCGAATAGGCGCCCGGATAATTCCACTTGGCCATCAGCGACGCGATGTCGAGGCTGATGACGAACTTCTTGGTGACGTTTATATCGACGTTGCCCCGGAGCGAATAATTCTCGTAGTTGGCGTTGGTCTTATAGGTGTTGGCGTTCTTGTCCACGTTGTAGAGACCCGAATTGTCCACGTATCCTACGGAGGCGTAGTAGCGCACGCGCTCCGTGCCGCCCCGCACGCTTACGTTGTAACGCTGCACGACGGAGGATTTTTTCATGAATCTGTCCATCCAGTCTACGTCGGGATAGTTGTAGGGGTCGTCGCCGCTGAGGTAGGAGTCGAGCGCATACTGGTCGTATTTGGGCGATCCGCCGTCGTTGACCGCAGCTTCGTTGTAGAGACGTGCGTAGTCATACGATCCGAGGTATTTCGGCAGGCGCGTCGGAGCCTGAAAACCTACCCCGGCGTCGATGCTCACCGTCAGGGGCTGTATGCGGCCGTGCTTGGTCGTGATCAGCACCACGCCGTTCGCTCCCCGCAGGCCGTAGAGGGCGGTCGCCGCGGCGTCTTTGAGGATCGTAACCGATTCGATGTCGGCCGGGGAGATGCGGTTGGCGTCCTTGCGCACGTAACCGTCCACCAGAATGGCGGCCTGCCGGGAGTCGGACGAGATGCTCCGGAGTCCCCGGATATACATCGAATTGGATTCGATGCCCAGCTCTCCGTCGTGCTGGATGCCCAGAAATCCGGTCACCCGCCCGTTGAGCAGGTTGGTCCGGTTTATTCCGGGCAGATATTCCAGTTGCCAGCCCCCGACGGAAGAGACGGCGGCCGTGGTCAGATCCTTGTCGGACGCATGGTAGGGCGACACCATGACGGTGTTCGCTTTTACCGCGAGCGAGTCGGGCACGGCGGCAGCCGCTTCCTGCGGAGCATACATCGGAGACAGACTCGCCAGAAGCAGACTGACGCATGTCAAATCTTTGAGTCGAGATACTCTCATAAGAAAAGTTTTTGGGTTAATATTTGGGTTTTCGTTGGTTCGGGCTACGGTTTGTTCCATACGGAGCGAACCGTTCACAAAATTCGTCAATTCGATCGTTAGAAAAGGCTATTTTTTCTTCAAAAATTAACACGCGGGCGAAAAAACTGCGGAGCGGGCTGCACGGCGGGTCGGATGCGGGAGCGGCGTGGTGTGCGCTGTACGGCCGAAGACGGGGAACGCCCCGGTTGCGGCTGCGCTATTTTTTGGCGAATTTCTGCTATTCCGCTCGATTCGGATTCAATATATTTGTAAACACGGAATCAGCACGGAAAAACAACCTAAAACGATACTTTATGACCAGAACGATTACCCTTATTTTATTGCTGGGACTTTTGTCCTGCTGCTCGTCGGGCAAAGACGACGACGCCCGGAAAGGTGGCGGGAGCAAACCCGATCCCGATGCCGTGGGCCTGACGCTTTCGCAGCAGAGCAAGACGATTCCGGAAAATATCTTCGGGTACAACACCCAGTCCATCAAAGGTCCGGGATGGGACAAGGCGGAGTTCATCAGCCGGATTGCGGAACTCAATCCGGGCAATTTCCGCTATCCGGGAGGAACTGTCGGCAATTTCTGGGACTGGCGTACGGGCTATTACAACGAGATCGGAAAAGAGGTGAACGTGATTGCCCCGTCGCCGGCCGGACCGCTTCCCTACAAGCTGGAACACGTTAAAATGGTATACGACCGCACGGGCGCGGCTCCCGTCTTTCTGATAAACATGCTCACCTCCACTTACGAGGAGCAGCTGGCGATGCTCAAATACGCCCGGTCGATCGGTCTGCCGGTGGAGTATATCGAGATGGGCAACGAGTATTATCTGGACGACCATCCGGAAAAATACAACTACCTGACGAAATTTCCTGAGACGACCGATTATACGGACCTGTGCCGTGTGTGGACCGCCGGATTCCGGAAGGAGTTCCCCGAAGCCCGGATTGCGCTGATCGGCGTCAATACGCCTGCTGCATGGACCAAACGTCCCCGCGCGCGGGAGTGGAATGGGGTTGTGATGAGCAACATGCAGGGAATCGAATGCGATGCCGTGACCATCCATATCTATCCGAAGAATGCGTTGGCCTCGCCGACCCCTTACGACATGATCGGGCAGACGCTCGCCGCTGTCGCTCAGGGGAAGGTGCTCGACGCCTCGATCGACTCCAAGTACAAACTTTGGGTTACCGAATACAATTTCGAATCCGGCTCCAATCCGTTTCCCGGCCAGTGGGTGCACGGGCTGGCCGCAACGCTCATGAGTGCGCAGCTGATCGCCACGCCCCGCGTGGAGCTGATCTGCTTCTTCAATCTGACGGCCGGCAAAAGTGCGTCCGCGATTTTCGACGCAGACGTTTCGATCGCCGGTGCGACTGCGCCCAAATATGCGCTGAGTGCGACGGGCGAAGGTTTGAAAATGCTTTCCAAGGCGCAGCGGGGTGCCGTCACGGTCAAAACGGTCCGCTTCTCCGATAATCCGCAGCTCGACACGCAGAAACACGGAAAGATCAATTCGCTTTACGGCTATCTGTTCGGCGGCGATGTTTCGCGGCTTCTGCTCCTGAATCTCGGCCCCGAAGCGAAGACCGTAGCGACGGACGGGCTTGGATTCGCAGCCGCTTCGTTCGAACAGATTTCGGCCGGTTCGCCCGAAACCCCCGTGACGGGTCCTTCGTCGCTGGCGCGGCTTTCCCGCAAGGTGGACGCCTCGAAGCAGGTCGTGCTGAGACCCTATTCCATTACCGTAATCCAGTAAAACCCATCAATCCTATATTAATCTAATACAACCCGAACAGATGAAAACAGGTATGAAACAAATCCTCTCGGCGCTCGTCTTTCTATCGGCTCTGACAGGATGCAAGATCGAGGATCCCGATTTCTTCGTCCCGGAGGTGGCTTTTGCCGCCGCCGAAAAGGAAGTGGTGTTCGAACCTGCCGGAGGCACCGAGTCGTTCTCCGTCGAAGCCAACTGCGACTGGTCCGTCTCCTGCCCGGCCGAGTGGGTGACCCTTTCCGTGGAAGCCGGCGACCGGAACGGTACGGTAGAGATTGCCGTCAAACCCACGAAACTGCCGCGCAACACCACCATAACCCTCTATTCGAACGAAGTCGAGTCCCGTACGTCGGTTATCGCCGTCGTCCAGAAAGGAGTCGTGGAGATCAGCTCCGTATCGGCGCCGGTCGCTTCGAACGTCGTTTCCGCATCGGGAACGACCGCAACGCTGAGTGCGACATATAGCGGTATTTCCATCTCCGAAAGCGATGCGATAACGGCCGGATTCGTCCTGACGCCCCGATCCGGAGGCGCGGCGGTCGAAGCGCCGGCTGCCGTCGACCGTGCCGCCGAAACCTTCCGTGCCGATCTTACGGGGCTTACCAAAAACGAGACTTACGACTGCGTGGCATGGGCCCGACTCAACGATGATCCGAAAGTGAGCGGAGAGTTGTCGGCCTTTACTCCGATTCTGCTGCCGACCGAACTGAAATCGGTGGGCGAGACGGTTGTCTCCGGGCTGAAGTCCGAGACGGGCACGACCGCAACGCTCGAAAGCAGTTACGTGGCTGTTTCGCTGGGCAGCGGGGATGTCGTTACCGCTGGTTTCACGCTGACGCCCAAGGACGGTTCGCCGTTCGAGGTCGCGGCGGTCGTCGATGCCGGCAGCAGCTCGTTCAAGGCCGAGGCGGCGGGGCTGGTCGCCAATACGGACTACACCTGCGTGGCTTGGGCCTGCCTCAACGGAGGTGCGCGCGTCGAAGGGCTTCCGACGACCTTCCGTCCGACCGTGTCCGAACCCGTGACGATCGTAGCCGATTTTTCGAGCAACGCGTTATGGGGGCTGCCCGAAAGCAATTCGGCCATGGAACAGAAGGAAGTGTCCGTCACGGACAACGACGGATATACGTGGAAGATTTTCGGTGGCTGCATTAACGGCGGCTGTCTGTGGCTGGCCTGCCAGAGCAAATCGAAATTCTGCGGGTACGTCATACTGCCGCAGCTGGACGGCTTGACCGTCAAGTCGATCAGCTTCCCGAACGACGGTCCGAGTCCGTCGGGCAAGGCCCGCATCACGATCTCCGTAAGCGAAGACGGCGGAAGCAGTTTCACTCCGCTGTCCGGCTGTACGCAGGTGGCGTGCGGAACCTTCCAGCTCTCGGACCAGAAGCCCGGAAGCATCTACAAGGTCGAGAATGTGGATGCCGGTGGAACCAACGGTTTCTCGAAAACCGTCAAACTGACGATTCAGGCCGAATAATCGGCCTGCGGCCGACGGCAAGGGAGAGCGCGAAGTTCTCCTTTGCCGTTTATGCCGCACCGGAGACGAAGCGGCATTTTTCCCGGATGCCGGAAGCTCTCTCTGAACGGAAATTGCTATCTTTACGGACGCGAAAAGATCTTCTGTCATGAAAACCTTTCTCTTGACCGTGGCTGCCTGCGGTCTTCTGCTGACCGGTACGGCCAAGGAGCCTCTTTACCGGGACTCCTCCGCACCGCTCGCCGAACGGGTGGACGACCTGCTCTCGCGGATGACCCTCCGTGAAAAGCTGGGACAGCTCTCCCAGCCGCTCTACCGGTCGGACGACACGACGCTCGACGCACGCATAACCCGCGGCGAGGTCGGGTCGCTGGTCGTGGCTCACGGCTCTGCGCTCGCCCCTGCGGAGCGCGACCGGCTGCAGCGTATTGCCGTGGAGCGAAACCGGCTCGGAATCCCCGTTCTTTTCGGATTCGATGTCATCCACGGTTACCGCACCCTCTTCCCCATTCCGCTGGGCATCGCGGCGTCGTGGAATCCGGAGCTTGCCGAAGCGTCGGCCCGGATCGCGGCGTCGGAAGCGTCGGCCTGCGGCATCGACCTCACGTTCAGTCCGATGGTGGACGTCGCACGCGATCCGCGCTGGGGGCGTATCTCCGAAGGTTCGGGGGAGGACGTGCTGCTCAATGCCGTTTTCGGTGCGGCTCTCGTCCGCGGCTATCAGGGCGACGATCCCTCGAAGCAGGGCCGGATCGGGGCCTGTGTCAAGCATTTCGTCGGCTACGGCGCCGCATTGGGCGGCCGGGACTATCAGTTTACCGAGCTGTCGGAGCGCGCTTTGCGCGAAACCTATCTGCCGCCTTTCAAGGCATGTGTCGATGCCGGTGCGGTAAGTGTCATGTCGGCCTTCAACGATATCTCCGGCACGCCGGCCTCGGCCAATGCGCTGACGCTGGACCGGATTCTCAGAAAAGAGTGGGGATTCGACGGCTTCGTGCTCAGCGACTGGAACGCCGTGACCGAATTGCAGGAGCACGGCATAGCGGCCGACGGCGCCGAGGCGGCCGTCAAGGCGCTGACTGCCGGCGTGGATATGGAGATGACGTCGGACCTCTACCTGACGACCCTCGAACAGTCCGTCCGTGAAAAACGCTTGCCCGCAGCGCTTGTCGATCGGGCCGTGCGGGCTGTCCTGCGGGTCAAATTCCGGCTGGGGCTGTTCGACCGTCCTTTCCGCAGCCACCCCGAACCGGACCGGATGCTGTTGACGCCCGAAGCCCGCCGTACGGCCCGTCAGCTGGCGGCGGAGAGCATGGTGCTGCTGAAAAATGACGGTGTGCTGCCCCTTTCGCCCGATCTGCGAAGCATCACGGTGACCGGAGAGTGGGCCGTGAGCTGCGATCTCTACGGCTGGTGGGTCGGCATGGGAGACGGCCGGGATGCCGTAACCGTCTGGGACGGCATCCGCAGTCAGGCCGGCGGGAGGACCGACGTGCGTCTGATGTCGCAGTCCCGCAGCCGCAGGAGCGATGTCGCGGTGGTATGTGTCGGCGAAAACGGCTATCTGTTCGGCGAGAATAACAACCGGAGCGACATCCGGCTGCCCTACGGGCAGGAGCAGCTGATCCGCGAGCTGAAAGAACAGGGCAACAAAGTCGTCGTCGTGGTCTTCAACGGACGGCCTCTCGACCTGAGCGCCGTCGTGCCTTATGCCGACGCGCTGCTGATCGCATGGCATCCGGGAACCGAAGCGGGCAATGCCGTTGCCGACCTGCTCTTCGGTAAGCGCTCTCCTTCGGGCAAACTCCCCGTCTCGTTTCCCAAATCGGTCGGCCAGCTGCCCCTTTTCTACAGCGACCGCACCAGCGGACGGCCCGGCAACGACCGCTACGTCTCCATGGACGGCCAACCGCTCTTTCCTTTCGGTTACGGACTCGGTTACACGACATTCGAATATTCCGAATTGCGGCTTTCGAAATCCGTCGCCGCACCCGGCGAGCAGGTCGCGGCGGAGATCACCGTTACCAATACCGGCGGCATGAAGGCCAAGGAGACGGTGCAGTTGTATCTGCACGACAAAGCCGCCTCGTTCACCCGCCCGGCGCGCATGCTGATCGACTTCCGCAAAGTCGAGCTTGCTCCGGGCGAAAGCCGCACCGTGTCGTTCGACGTGACGCCCCGACAACTGGCGGTTCTCGACGCGGCGTTCCGTCCGGTCGTCGAAGAGGGCGAGTTCGAAATCTCGGCGGGCGGCACGCCCTCCGAACTGCATAGCCGCATATTAACCCTAAAACGATAAACAGATGAAGATAATGCAATTGCCTGTTATTCCGGTTTGTGCGCTGGGGTCGGCAGCCGCGTTGTGCGCCGGCTGCGGGAAGACTCCGGCAGAACGGCCCAATATCATCATAATCTATGCCGACGACGTCGGTTACGGCGATTTTTCCTGCAACGGTTCACCCACGATACAGACGCCGAATGTAGACAGGCTGGCTTCCGAAGGCGTGCGTTTCACCAATGCCCATACGACCTCTTCGACCAGTACGCCCGCCCGCTACGGACTGCTGACGGGACAGTATCCGTGGCGCAAGGAAGGGACGGGGATTGCGGCGGGGAATGCCGGAATGATCATATCGCCCGAACAGTATACGCTGGCCGACATGCTGCGCGGCGCGGGCTACGCCACCGGAGCCGTCGGAAAGTGGCATCTGGGCTTGGGCGAGACGGCCCGGCAGGATTGGAACGGCGTCATTGCGCCGGGCCTGAGCGATATCGGGTTCGATTATTCGTTCATCATGGCCGCCACGGGCGACCGTGTGCCCTGCGTATATATCGAAAACCAGCGCGTCGTCGGGCTTGATCCGGCCGATCCCATCTCCGTGAGCTATGCCGAACCCTTCGAGGGCGAGCCGACCGGCCGGGACAATCCCGAACTGCTGGTAATGACCCCGTCCCACGGGCACGACCAGACCATCGTCAACGGGATTTCCCGCATCGGGTATATGAAGGGCGGCAAGGCGGCCTTGTGGAAGGACGACCGGATCGCCGACCGGATCACGGACAAGGCCGTGGAGTTTATCGCCCGAAACCGGGAGCATCCGTTTTTCCTGTATTTCGGGACCAACGATATTCACGTGCCGCGCGTACCTCACGCCCGGTTTGCCGGCAAGAGCGGCATGGGGCCGCGCGGCGACGCGATTCTCTCTTTCGACTACTGTCTGGGCCGTGTGATGCGTACGCTGGACAGTCTGGGCATCGCGGACAATACGCTGCTGATCGTCAGCAGCGACAACGGACCCGTCGTTGACGACGGTTACAACGACCGCGCGGTGGAGCTGCTGGGCGATCATCGTCCGTGGGGCGATTTTCGGGGCGGCAAATACAGCGCCTTCGAAGCCGGCACCCGTGTGCCGATGCTGGTGCGCTGGCGCGGACATGTTCCCGCGGGAGCCGTGTCGGACGCGTTGTTGAGCCATATCGACATCTTCGCCTCCTTGGGCGCTTTGTGCGGGGGCGAAATTCCCGAAGGGGCCGCACCCGACAGCCGCAACCACCTCTCCGCGCTGCTGGGCGGCGGGCCTGACCGGGAGTACGTCGTCGAGCAGAACCTGAATAACACGCTTTCCATTATTGTGGACGGCTGGAAATACATCGAACCCAGCAACAAGATGCGGATCAACCGGCAGACCGACACCGAACTGGGCAACGATCCGATGCGGCAGCTTTACAATCTGCGCGAGGATGTCGGCGAACGGCACAATCTGGCCGGACGGTATCCTGCAAAAGCCGATTCGCTGCATAATAAACTGGAAAATATCAAAAGACGATGAAAAAGGGTATTCTGACCTATCTTCTCCTGCTCAGTGCGGGATTGCTTCAGGCGGCGCTGCCGGGAGTTAAAATCGAGGCGGGGCCTTATCTGCAGGCCGTCACCGAAACCGGGTTCACGGTCGTCTGGGCCTCCGACACCGATGCCGTGGCTTGGGTGGAGGTCGCGCCGGACGACGGCAGCGATTTCTATGCGGCGGAGCGGCCGCGTTACTATCATTCGGAACACGGCAAACGCATCATCGGCCGTCTGCACCGGGTCCCGGTCACGGGACTTGAGCCGGGAACCCGTTACCGTTACCGCATCTTCACGCAGGGAATTCTCGAAAACGGCGGCAACAAGGGCGTGATTCCGGGCCGGATCGCAGCCAGCAGGGTCTACAAACACGAACCCTATTATGCGACCACGCTGAATCCCGACAAGAAGACGATCAGTTTCGCCGTCGTGAACGATATCCACGGCAACGATTCGCTGTTTCGTCAGCTGTTGGGCGGCGTGACGGAGAAAAATACCGATTTCGTGGTGCTGAACGGCGACATGACGTCGATGATCGAATCCGAACGGCAGCTGTTCGACGGCTATCTGAGATCGGCCTCGGAACTCTTCGCAGCCAATGTGCCGTTCTGTTTCGTACGGGGCAATCACGAAAACCGGGGCGCTTTTTCCTACCGCGCTTCCGACTATTTTCCGACACCGACCGGGCGGTTCTACTATACGTTCCGCCACGGGCCTGCATTTTTCGTGGTGCTGGACTGCGGCGAGGATAAGCCCGATAACGATATCGAGTATTGGGGGCTGGCCGATTTCGACCGTTACCGGGAGACCGAGGCCGACTGGCTGAAGGGAGTCGTCGCCAGCGAGGAGTTCCGGCAGGCGCCGCTGCGGATCGTGCTGCTGCATATTCCGCCGCTGCATTACGACTGGCACGGAGGACGTGAAATACAGCGGCTCTTCATGCCGCTTTTGCAGGGTGCCGGAGTCGATCTCATGCTCTGCGGCCACCTGCACAAGGCGTTCTATACCGCTGCCGGAGAAGATAAGTATGACTTCCCGGTGCTGATCAACTCCAACCGGGAGTGTGTGCGTGTAACGGTCGAAGGGCGGAAGATCGAAGCCGAAATCAGGGACGCCGCGGGCAAAACCGTCGCCCGGCATACGGTCAGAGGCGGCCGCGAGTGACCTTCCGGGGCGGAGCCTGCGCAAGATTCGCCGCTTCCGCATCTTTGAGGGGCGCCCGGAGCGGTTATTCGTTTTGCGCGGAACCGTGGGTGTCGTGGAACTGTTCGACGTACTCCTTCGGGGTCATGCCGTAGTGCTCCTTGAAACATTTGGTGAAATAGGAGTGGCTGTTGAAACCCGATTTGTAGAGTATTTCCGAGATGCGCAGCTCGCCTTTGCAGAGGTATTGCGCCGCGCGTTTGAGCTTGATCGTGCGGACGAAATCGTTTATCGTCTCGCCGGTCAGGGCCTTTACCTTGCGGTATACGTACTGGTAGGAGCTGTCGATGCTCTCGCACAACGTCTGGATGTTGAAATCCGGATTTTCGAGATTCTCCTCGATGACCTTTATCAGTTTGAGGATGAATTTGTCGTTCTCGGATTCGATCACGATCTCCGAGGGGCTTGACAGAATCCGGTCCCGGTAGAGCTTCTGCAGTTTGATCCGGGATTCGATAAGCCCCTCGATCCGGGTGGTGAGGGTCTTGACGCTGAACGGTTTGGATATGAAGGCGTCCGCGCCGCAGTTGTAGCTTGCGGCCCGGTCGCCCTCGTTGCTTTTGGCCGTCAGCATGATCAGCGGAATGTGGCTGGTCAGGGGGTCCTGCCTGATGAGCGTGCACATTTCGAAACCGTCCATGCGGGGCATCATCAGGTCCGAAATGATCAGGTCGGGGTAGACGCGCCGGATCTCCTCCAGCCCCTGCTGTCCGTCTGCGGCCGTGTAGACCTCGTAGGCGCCGCCGAGCGTGGTTTTCATGAAACCGAGCATCTGCTCGTTGTCCTCCACGATCACGATTTTGCGCATACCCCCCCCCGTCGCGTCTGCCGGAATATATTCCGGGTCCTGATTTTCGCCGGGGCGGACCTCATCGGCGGCGTCCGGGAAACCGCTCCTGCAGGGAAGCGTCACCGTGAAACAGCTTCCGGCCCCCGGAGCGCTCTCCACTTCGATTTCGCCGCCGTGCAGCCTTACGTAATCCTTGGTCAGCATAAGTCCGATGCCGGACCCTTCGGCCTGCTCGTGGGGGATGTTGCCCGTTTGATAGAACCGTTCGAAAATGCGTGTCTGCTCTTCGCTCCGGATGCCGCATCCGGTGTCGCGGACCGTAATGCGGACGTAGTATTGCCCCTCCTGCTCCGTGGTCTCGACGCGCAGGGCGATCCGCCCGCCGTCGGGCGTGAATTTGAAGGCGTTGGAGAGCAGGTTGTAAAATACCTTCTCGATTTTGTCGCGGTCGAAGAGCATGTTGATGCAGAAGGGGTGCGACTCGAAGGTGTAGTCGATGCGTCGCTGCCGGGCGTGGTCGCAGAAGGTCGCGTATATCTCCTGCCCGAAGGCGGCGATGTCGCCCATGCCGAGGCTGAGTTTCATCTTGTTGTTGTCGATCTTGCGCATGTCCATGATCTGGTTGATCAGGCGCAGCAGCCGCTCGGCGTTCTGCTTCATGATCAGCAGCATCTTGCGCTGGCCCTCCGTCGCCGTTTCGAGCAGCGTCTCGATCGGGCCGAGAATCAGCGTCAGCGGGGTTTTGAATTCATGCGAGATATTGGTGAAGAAGACCATCTTGGTCTGATTGATCTCCTTGTAGGTCTCCCGGCGCATGATTTCGAGTTTAAGCTCCCGCGCCAGCCGGATGCGGATGCGCACCAGATAGACGGCCAGTATGCAGAACGCCGCGAACAGCAGCGTATACCCGATACAGGCCGCGGTGCTGCGCCACCATGCGGGGCGGACGACGATGTCGATCTGCGCAGGCGCTTCGCTCCAGATGTTGTCCGAATTCGCGGCGTTTACGCGGAAGGTGTAACGCCCCGGCGGAATGTGCGAATAGGAGGCGTAGCTGTGTTCGCCGTCGGTCGTGATCCACTCCTTGTCGTATCCGTCGAGCTTGTAGGTGTATGAATTTCCTGCGCCTGTCGCGAAGTTGAGCAGCGCGAAGTCGATGCGGAAGAAGTTTTCGTCGTGCCGCAGCCTGATCTGGTCGGAGAAGGTGACGGAGTTCTCCAAGATGACTTTGCCGTCGATCTCGGCGCCGGGCAGAACCGGCGTGTTGTGCAGCCGGAACGAGGTGAGCCGCACGGGATAGCGGCGGACGTCCACTTTGATCTCCTGCGGGTCGAAGGCGATGAATCCCCCGTGCCCGCCGAAGTAGATGCGCCTGCCGGCGCTGCAGACGCTGTTGTACTCGATGTCGTTCATCTTCAGCTCCTGCGAGATGTCGCATGTGATTTTGTAGCTGAGTTCGTAGTCGAACATGATCAGCCAGCTGCCGGTGGCGATCCATAGCCGGTTCGACTCGTCCGATACGATCGTGCGCACCGACAGATGGGGGCCGATGTCGATGCGTTCGAACCCGTCGGTTTCCGGCGCGTAGCGGCAGAGTCCCGTGTCGGTGCCTATCCATGTGCGGTTGAGGGCGTCGGTGTGGATCGAATAGATGCGGTTGCTGACGATGCTGGCCGGGTCGTCCGGGTCGTTCTTGTACTGGACGATGGTTTGGGCGGACTTGTTGTAGCGGAAAATGCCGTCGCTGGTCGAGCCGATCCATATATTGCCCTGTTTGTCGGGTTCGAAGTAGGGAACGTCGCTGTTGTCCGACGACACGAGGTTGTCGATGATCATGGGCGTGAAGCGCAGGCGCATGATTTCGCCCGAAGCGCTGCGCTCGGCGCGGATGAAGCAGATGCCGCTGCTGATATTGACGACGATCTCGCCGTCGTTGTCCTCCTTGATGTCGTAGACGTATTTGAACGAGAAGTTCTCGTCGCCCGTATCGACCCGGCGGAGCGTCGTGCGGTTTTTGTCGAGGTAGACCACGCCGTTGTTCGTGCCGATCCACATGATGCCGCTGCGGTCGGTGAGTATGCGTTTTATGTTGTTGTGGGGCAGCAGGCTGTTCTTGGTCGTGAAATGGCGTTTCAGCCGCATGTCGGGCGAATAGCACATCAGGCCGTTGTTCGTGCCGATCCATATCTCGCCGGGCAGGACGGCGATGTCGGTGATCGTCTCCCGTGTGGTGTGCCCTTCGGCATCGGTGTCGTTGATGTAATGCACGTCGATGGGCCTGCGGTGGCTGTTGCAGCAGGCCACGCCGTAGTTGGTGCCGAGCCAGACCAGCCCGTTGTCGTCTTGGAAAAGACAGCGTACGATCTGCGTGGGCAGCGAGACGGGATCGGTGATGGAGTTGGCGAAGTTCGTGAAACCGCCCGACGGGATGTCGAAGACCGAAAGGCCGCTCGACGTCGCCGCGAGGACGTGCTTCGCGTCGTAGCGCGTCACGTCCCGCACGTCGTTGCTTGCGATGCCGCTGTTCGCGGTGTGGTAATGGCGCTCCCCGCCGGTTTCGGTGTCGAATACGCGCAGCCCTCCGGTCGCGGCGATGTAGAGCGTATGGGGATCCTCCTGCTGGATATGCAGCCCCGATATCAGGCAGTTGCCCTCTGCGGGGGCTTTTTTCAGCGGTACGGACTTGAAGACGCCGCTTTCCGTCTCGCGGCAGTAAAGCCCGTCGAAGGTGCCGATCCAGAGCCGTCCCGCCGAATCCTCGCAGAGGCTCCTGACCTCGTTGTGCATCTTGTCGCGGTCGTAGTGGTTGAGCTTGTAGAAGTTTATCAGGCCGTTCCGGCGGTCGAACCGGATCAGTCCGTCGAGCGTGCCGATCCAGAGATAGCCTTTCGAGTCTTCGCAGAAACAGCGTATGCGCAGGTTGCCCAGCAGGTTGCGGGAGTCGTTTTCCGCCGATATCCGTTCGAAGTTTTCCTTTTGCGCGTTGTAGACGTTTACGCCCTTCTCCGTGCCGATGAACAACCGGCCGTCCCGTGTGATGTAGAGACAGTTGATCCACGATGTCGAGAGCGAACAGGGATTTCCCGGTTCGTGTCTGTAAACGTGGAATTCGGTGCCGTCGTACCGGTTCAGCCCCTCCGCCGTACCGATCCAGATGAATCCCTGCGGATCCTTGACGATGGCGTTGACCATTTGGTGCGAGAGTCCCTGCTGGATGCCGATGCTTTTGAAGTAGAGCTTCAGCACGTCGTCGGCGCTGCGCGCCCCGGCGAACGGGCAGAGGAGCAGGAACAGTAGTAGGAGGTTGCGTTTCGACATAGTACAAATGTAAAGTTTTTATCCCGGAGCTCAAAACGCCGGGGCCTGAAAAAGCGCCCCGGCATCCTGAAATCCGTCGTTCGTTTTAACGGAGCGTGGGGTAGGGATAGGAGCCGCCGCCCGCCTGCCATACCGTCACGAAGTCCCAGCCGGAATACGACGCCGGATTCTTCATCTGCGCTTCGCTCAGCAGACCGCCGCCCGTGATGCCCGACGTCGAGCCGCCGGCGAAGGCGTCCCCGTTGTCCAGCGCATAACAATCGGTTATGACGGCTTTGCCGCTCGCCTTGCCGAATGCACTGAAGAGGTTTCCGGAACCGCCGTCCACCGTGATTTTGCCTACGGTATAACAATTGGTTATGACGGCGGCCTGATCGGCCATCTCGCCGACGATGCCGCCGTAGTTGGCCTTGCCCTTGATCGTGGCGTTGCCGGCGTTGTAGCAGTCGGTGAGGCGGCCGGGTTTGTTGGTGTGGCCTACGATTCCGCCGATGCGCAGGCTCGACGACGAGACGCTGGCGCCGACGATCAGGTCGCCCGTGTTGTAGCACTTGCTGATGACCGTCTTGTTGGAATAGATGCGGCTCGTGACGCCGCCCATGTAGGCCGCGCCGCGCCCCATGCCGGCCGGTTCGTCCATGGTGAGGGTGCCGGTGTTGTAGCATTTTTCGATGACGCACGCCGCGCGACGAGGTGGTGTAGCCGACCACGCCGCCGAAGTAATAGTTGGCCGTGATCGCGCCGGTGTTGCCCGAACCGGTTACCTTGCCGCCGTTCATGCCGACTACGCCGCCGACCTGATTCATGGCGGTGATCGAGGCGTGGTTGACGCATTGGTCGACAACGCCCGTGGCATAGTTGTAGGCCGCGATTCCTCCGCAGGTGAATTCGTCGGTCTTGTTGCGGTCGGCGGCCGCCGAGATGGCGCCCGATGCGGTGCAGCGAAGCACGGTGCCGTTGTTGTTGGCGGCGATGCCTCCGACGTTGAGCGGCGTGGTGCCGGTCTCGCAGGCTATCGTGCAGTCGGTGACGGCGATGTCCCGGAGGGTGCCGTTGTTGGTGCCGGCCACCCATGCGAAGCCGTTGTCGGCTTTATTGACCGAACCGCCGTCGTTGGTGATGTAGAGCGAGCAGCGGCTGAAGTTGAGCGACGCCACTTCGGCGCCTTCGGCCACGGCTCCGAAGAACCCGAAGTAGTTGCGCTTGTCGGCCAGCGGACGGATTTCCCATCCTTCGATGGTCTTCCCGTTGCCGTCGAAGATGCCCGCGAAGGGGTCGGCCGGGGAGCAGATCGGTTCGAAGTCGGCGCCGGGTGCCGGCGTGTAGGTGAGTTTGTAGTAACATCCGGCCGCTTTGGCGTTGGCGGTCGATATGTTGCGCAGGTAGCCGTCACGGTCGATGATGAAGGGGTCGCCCTGCGTGCCGGCTCCCGATGCGAAGTGGCTGTTGGCGCTCTGCGCCTCGCTGTTCGAGAAGACTTCGGGATCGTCCGATAAGGCCCGGATCGAGACGTTGAACAGTCCGACGTATTCGGGTTTGGCGAAGACCTCCTGCGCCGAGAGGTCGCAGGCGGTTTCGGCGCCGTTGTCGATCTCGGCGATCGGCGCGCCGTTGTTGTCGGTGAGTACGACCATGTATTTCACCGCGCCCATGACGGCGTCCCATGCGAGCCGGATGGCGCCGCTCTCGTCTTTGGCCAGCGTCAGCACGGGCGCTGCGAATATGCCGCTCTGGTTCACCCGGAACGAACATACGACGCCCGGCGTGTTTTTCGACCGGAACGTAACTTCGGCGCTGCGCTCCCGCTTGGTCGAATTGCTGGCGCATACCAGCTGTACGGTCTTTTTGCCGCTTCCGTTGTCGGAGCTTACGACCGAACACCAGCTGTCGTCCGAGGTCGAGGCCTCCCACGCGTCGTTGGTATAGAGCGTCAGGGGCGTTTCGCTGCGTGTGACTCCTACGGCAAGGCCTTCGCTCTGGAGACCGTCGATTTCGATGTAGGGTTCGCTGGTCTGCTGGGTGACGGTGAATTCCTTGCGGAACGAACCTTTGCCATCGTCGCTGACGATGACCAGCCGCGCCGTTTTGGGCGTGGAAAGGTCGTAGTTGCGTTCGGTCGCAACGGTGATCTCGATATCGCCGAATCCCTCCGCCGGCGTGATTTCGAGCCACTCCCCGCCGCCGTCGTATTCGACGTGCGCTTTCCACCAGATGTTGGAGGCGATCGAGATCCGTGCGCTTTCGGTCTTGCCGTCGAGCGTCAGGCTCTTGTCGTCGATGCCGACGGCGGGCCGGGTGGTTTCGCTGCTGTATATGTCGGTGTCCGAACATGCGCCCGCAATGAGCAGCGCAGCGAGCATCGAACTTAATATTACCGTTTTTTTCATGGTTCTTTCGGTTTTCTGAATCTATTTTTTATTCGTGTAGTTGTAGTACCAGCCTTCGATCTTGTTGCTTGTCCTGCGGTTGTAGCTGCCGTAAAGCTTTTGCGTGAATTCCTGATGAATACGCTTGGCTATCTGCGACCGTTCGGCGGGGTCCGCCACGCCGCGGGTGAGACGCTCGGTCTTGTCGAGCTTTTCGAAGAACAGCTCCCGCAGGTGCGTCGTCTCTTCGGCGCTCAGACCGAGTTCCTCCTTGGCTTCGGCGGCCATGCTCGCGGCCTTTTCCCGCAGTGCGGCCTCGTCCGTTCCGGCGCCGGCCAGAAACAGAATCGCTGCCGGTAATAATAGGGTCAGGAGCAGCTTCATCAATAGCCGAAGTTTTGGTCCGACGCCGAAATGTTGTAGTTCGCCGATATCTCCGCGTTGGGGAACGGCAGCAGCAGATTCTTCTTCACCTCGTTGAAGCCGTTGGGAAGCACGTAGTCGTAGGGCGACAGCGATGCGGTCTCGGCGATCCGGGCGTTGTGGATGTCGATCAGCCCGGTGAGGTACGCCACGCCGAAGCGCCGCGAGTCGAACCACTCGTGCAGTTCGCCTTTCAGTTCGCAGCGGCGCTCGACGCGCAGGGCGGCGCGTATCTCCTCCTGCGACAGGCCTGCGTCCCAGTCGGCGGGTTCCGTGCGCTGTTCGTTCGAGGCGTTCCGGGCCCGGAAGAGCACTTCGTTGACATAACCCACGGCTTCCCGCGTATGCGCGCCTCCCAGCTCGTTAGCCGCTTCGGCCAGCGTCAACAGCAGGTCGGCGTAGCGGTAGACGATGAAGTTCACGTTGGCGTTGCCCGCCGTGAAGGTCGGATCGACCCATTTGCGCAGGTAGGGGAGGTACTCGTATTTCGAAGTAGACTGGTCGGGATAGTTCTCCTTGGTATAGGGATAGATGTAGTACTGCTTGCCCCTGTAGTTTTCGTTCTCGACCGTCGTGTTGCATTTGTATTTGTAGTCGAGGTAGGTGCACTCTTCGCGCCAGTCGCCCGGATAACGGTCGTTGTGCTCGTCCCACGCTTCGCGCGAGGGGCGGATCTGTCCGTAGTTGTTCGACGAGTTGGTCAGGGGCACGCCTTCCCAGTAGCCCGGAAGGTAGCGGTACATGAAGGGACAGCTGCCCGTCACGTAGTTCATCTCCATTTCGAGAATCGACTCTTCGGTGTGCTTGTTGGTGTAGACCCACAAGTCGGCGAAGTTCGGAACGAGCGAGTAGGCGTGCGAGTCGTAGACCTCCTTGGCGTTGTCGTACGCCAGCTGCCAGTACTCCTTGGCCGACTTGTCGAACAGCGCCGCGTCGAACGGTTCGCCGGGATGCTCCTTGATACATGCCAGCGCGACATAGACCTTGGCCAGAAATGCTTTGGCGGCCCATTTGTGCGGACGTCCGTGGGCATGGGCGCCCTTTTCGGGCAGCATGTTCCAAGCCTGTTCGAGGTCGCCGATGATCAGACCGTAAATCCGGTCGATCGACGTGCGGGGCTTGTGGCTCTCCTCGATGGAGGCGGCGGGCCGGTCGATATACGGCAGCGCGCCGAAGATGCGCACGAGGTTGAAGTAGGAAAGCGCCCGCAGCAGCCGCGCTTCGCCCTCGATCCGGTTGTGTTCGGCTTCCGACATGCCGCTGCACAATCCGATGTTCATCAGCAGGTCGTTGACCGTATTGATCGTCTGGTAGGCTCCGTCGTAGACGTAGTCGGCCGTGCTGTTGTCCACCGCCACGTTCATCGTCGCCAGCTCGACCATGTAGGTCGAGTTGCGGTTCTGGAGCTGCATGGTGGGCGTATGCCACGACAGGAGCATGTGCAGGTAGCCGCCGTAGCCGTTGCTCTGCGAAATGTAGCCGTAGCAGGAGTTCAGGACGGCCTGCACGCCGTTCGGGGAGGAGTAGACGTCCTCCGGACTGAATTGGGTCGAAGGGTGTTCCGTCAGGAAGTCGTCGCAGGAGGTGCCCAGACCCGCGCCGCAGAGGACGAGAAACAGGATGATTATCTTTTTCATGGTTTATTCCTTTTTATGCGTGATACGGTTAGAAGGTCATCGTGATGCCGCAGACATAGGCCCTCGACGACGGGTACGAGCTCCAGTCCACGCCCACTTTGAGGGCGTTGTTGGTGAAGCTGCTCACTTCGGGGTCCCAGCCGCTGTACGAGCTCCATGTGAAGGCGTTGCGGACGGTGAAGCTCAGGCCGAGGTTCTTGACGACGCTCGTGCGCTTGAAGTTGAACTGGTAGCTGAGCGTGACGGCCGAAAGGCGCATGTAGCTGCCGTTTTCGAGAATCCGGTCCGTGAAGTCCTTGGTCTGGCCGGCCGTGCGGTTCAGACGGGGATAGCGGGCGTCCTGATTGCTCTCGCTCCACGCGCCGAGATAGGCTTCGGTGCGGACGTTGTGCAGGTTGTTGCCCGTCGGCGACGTGTTCGTTTCGGGCAGCAGGTTGCCGTTGGCGATCTGGTTGCCGTATACGCCGTCGAACATCATCGAGAGCGAGAGGCTCTTCCAGCGGAACGACGTGCTGAATCCGTAGGTGAACGACGGGTTGGGATCGCCGATGACCTCCTTGTCCATGTCGTCCACGTTGCCCGATCCGTCGGTGTCGAGGTACCAGATGTCGCCCGGCTGGAGCTGCTGGCCGCGGTATGTCGGCACCAGTCCCTTGTCGATGGCCTCCTGCGTCACGATTCCGTTGGTGCGGAAGCCGTAGAACAATCCGGCGGGACGTCCTTCGATGAAGATGTTGGCCGGCATCTTGAAGTAGTCCGACGTGTTGGAGATCTCCTCGCCCTCGAACGCCGAGGCGAAGATGTTGCCGTGCGATGCCGCCGGAAGTCCGATGCTGCCGATCTTGTTGCGGTTGAACGAGATGTTGGCATTGACGTTCCACGTGAAGTCGGCGTTGTCCACCGGATAGGCGTCCACCGAGAATTCGACGCCCCTGTTTTCGATGTTGCCCCGGTTGATCCACATCGACGAGAATCCGGTCGAAGGGGGAATCGAAATCTGCTGGAGCAGGTCTTTCGTGTTTTTGTAATAGAGGTCGAGGGTCATGTTGAGCCGGTTGTCCAGAAGGCCGAGGTCCAGACCCACGTTATACTGCTCGGTGGTCTCCCATTTGAGCTCCCGGTTGGACATGATGCTGGGCTTGATGCCGATGACGAACTGGCCGTCGGGCGATACCGAATAGTCCGAATTGGGGTCGGCCGTATACATCGAGCTGTAGGTGGTCAGCGTCTGGTAGGGGCTCAGGCCCTGATTGCCGACCATGCCCCAGCCGGCGCGCAGCTTGAGGTTGGAGATGAAATTCAGGTTCTTCATGAATTTCTCTTCGGACATGCGCCATGCCGCCGAAAACGAGGGGAAGTAGCTGAAGCGGTTCTCCTTGGAGAACTTGCTGCTGCCGTCGGCGCGGAACGTGGCCGTCAGCACGTAGCGGTCCTTGTAGCTGTAGACCATGCGGGCGATGTAGGACATCAGCGTGCTTGCGTCCTCGGAATATCCCGGAACCTGCGTTTTGGCGTTGCTGATCGCGTCGGAGCGGAATTCGAGGGCCGGGTAGTCGGGGAAGTCCTGCGCGTTGATCGTCGAGTTGTGGTTTTCGGCGCTGTTGACCGAGATGCCCAGCACGGCGTCGATGCGGTGCCCGCCCTTGAAGCTCTTGTTGATGTTGAACATGTTGTCCACGTTGTAGCGGAAAGCCACCAGTTCCGAGAATCCCGCGCGGCCGTTCAGACCGTTGTCGAGATACTGGCCGTAGAAACGGGTGCGGTTCTTGTTGCGGTAGTCGGTGCCGAACGTGGTCTTGAAGGAGAGCCATTTGGTGAGGCGGATATCCGCGTAGAGGCTTCCGCTGAGACGGAACTCGTCGCTGCCGTCCTCGTAGCTGTTCAGCCAGAGGTCGGTGCCCTTGTAATCCTCTTCGTCGCCGAGGTCCTCGCCCGACGTCGTGACGTAGGGTTTCGAACCGAGCATCTGGCGGATCATGCTCGTCGCGCGGGTCGCGTTCTGCGTGCCGCCCGGCTCGGTGCCCTGCGTCATCTGGTTCTTGCGGTTCGAAACGGTGGTCTTCGTGCCGACCTTGATGAACTTGGCGATGCGGTGGTCGAAGTTCGCACGGAAGTCGTATTGGCGGACGTTGGTGTTGCGGATGATGCCGTTGTTGTCGAGATAACCGCCCGCGAGGTAGTAGTTCGACTTGTCGCTGCGGCCGCTTACGCTCACGCGGGTGTTGATGCTCACTGCGTTGCGCATCGTATAGTCCTGCCAGTCGCGCGCTTCGAGGACCTCGCCCTCCTTGATGTCGAGACTTACGCCCACGTCGTCGGAGTAGGCCAGAAACTGGTCGAGGTCGAGCACGTCGATGTGCTTGCGCGGCGTGGAGATGTCCACCATCGTCGAGAATTCGATACGGGGCGTGTCCGAGGTGCCCTGCTTGGTGGTGATGAGCACCACGCCGTTGGCGCCCATCGAGCCGTAGATGGCCGTCGCCGAGGCGTCTTTCAGAATCTCCATGCTGGCGATGTCCTGCGGGCTGATGGAGGCCAGTGCGTTCTGCGCTTCCTGTCCGGTGCTGCCCAGCGGGTTCTTCACGTCCTGCGACGAGGGGTTGAGAATGATGCCGTCCACGACGTAAAGCGGTTCGCCGGTGCCGTTGAAGGAGCTTGTGCCGCGGATCTTGACGCTCACGGCGCCGCCCGGAGCGGCGTTTCCGGTGGTCACCTGCACGCCGGCAGCATGGCCCTGAAGCAGTTTGTCGAACGAGGCGACCTGCGCGGCTTCGTTCTTGTCGATTTTGACCGAGGTGACGGCTCCCGTCACGTCGCTCTTGCGCAGCGTTCCGTAACCGACGACCACGACCTCTTCGATCTGGGCTTCGTCGCTTTCGAGTTCGATGTCGATCCGGGTGCGTGTCCCGACGGCGATTTCCTGAGGTTTGTAACCCAGATAACTTACTTGGAGCGTCTTCTCGGCCGTGGCCGGAATTACGATTTTGTAGCGGCCTTCGGCGTCGCTGCTCGTTCCGGTCGTCGTGCCTTTCACGAGGATCGTGGCGCCGATCACCGATTCGCCGTTTTTGTCGGTTATGCGTCCGCTGACGGCGGTCTGGGCGAAAAGTTCGACCGTGAGCAGCAGAGCAACCGTAAGACAGGCTATGTATTTCGCGTATTTCATGATAATCATCTTTTTAGAGAATTAAAACGTTGCTTTGATGCTCAGGAGGAAAGTCCGGGCGAGCGGATAGGAACCGTTGTCCACGCCGTAGCGGCTCAGGTCGTAGGTGTAGCTGCCTACCATGGGCGAATAACCCGAATAGCCGGTCAGGACGCAGAGGTTTTTCGCCGTGAATGCCAGATCGACGCTCCGGAGCCACTTCCTGCCGATGTCGAACCGGTAGCTTACCTGCACGTTCGACAACCGCAGGTAGGAGCCGTCCTCGACGAAGCGCGAAGAGACGACGTCGGCGCCGACGGCGTTCAGCCGCGGCTCGCCGCCGGCGGGATAGGCCTTGCGGTAGCTGTCGCTGCGCAGGTTCGAGTAGTTGCCCGTGGCGAAGGTCGCCGTGTTGAGCAGATTGAGGTTCATGATGTCGAAATCGGCGGCTCCGTCCATGGTTACCGTCAGGCTCAGGTTGCGCCACGCCGCGCGCGTCGAAAGCCCGTAGCGGTACGACGGATTGGGATTGCCGATGACGGTCCTGTCTTTTTCGGTGACGTTGCCGTCGCCGTCCTTGTCGATGAATTTGATGTCGCCCTCCTGCAGCCGGGTGCCGTTGTAGGGCGGCGTGTAGAGCAGGTGGCGTTCGCGTACGATGCCCTGACTCTGGTAGCCGTAGAACGCCCCGACGCTTTCGCCTTTGCGGTTGACGTTGACCACGACGTCGCGGCCGAACCATTCGCCCGTCGAGTTGCCGAAGACGTCGCCGTCGTTCTCAGCTCCCGTAGCGAGGATCCGGTTGTGGTTGTAGCTGAATGTCGCGCCGAGATCCCACGACCACTCCTTGCGCTCGATCAGGCGGGCCTGAACGCCGACCTCGACCCCGCGGTTCAGGATGCGGGCGCTGTTGGCGTAAATCTCCTTATAGTCTCCGGTGCGCTTGTGGTAGTAGTAGCGCAGTTTGTCTTCGCTTCTGGAATCGTAGTAATTCGCCGTGAGCCGAATCCGGTCGTTGAACAGCCCCGCTTCCAGTCCGACGTTCCATTCGTCGTTCAGGCCGGTCCAGCGTACGTCGTAATAGTTGGTGATGCCGTTCTCTATGGTGATGTCGGGGGCGATTCCCGTAATGTAGCTTTCGTTGAAGAGGTAGGGATCGAGCGCCTGACGTCCCGAACGTCCCCAGCCGCCGCGCAGCGTCAGTGCAGAGATCGCTCCGGCGTGCTGCATGAAAGGCTCCGCCGCGATGTTCCACGCCGCCGACGCCCACGGATAGAGGGCCGTGTCGTCCAGACTGTTGTCGTAGCGGAACGTATAGTCTCCGCGGACGCCCGCATGGATCGTATAGCGGTTGTCGAAGGTGTAGCAGGCCGATGCGAAGAGGGCCGTCTGCTGCGACCGGAGCCGGACGACGTGCGAAGGCTGGACGTTCTCGGCCAGCTGGATTCCGGTTGCGCGCAGGTCTTCCTTGAAGAACTTGTAGCCTTCGTTGATGTGGTTCACGCTGTTGCTGCCCTCGAACGTTCCGCCGAGCATGGCTGTCAGATGGTGCTTGGCGCCGAATGTCCGGTCGTAGGCGAAGTGTGCGGAGACGTTGTAGCCGATCGCGCGGATGTTGCTCTTTGCGGCGCGTCCCTGCTCTTCGGCGCCGCGCCATACGTCGCTTCCGACCCAGCGCATGCGCTCCTTGCCGCGGTAGTCGATGCCGCCCGCGACGTCGAACGTCAGGCCCTCGGTCAGCGCGGCCTTGAAATAGAGCGACTGCTGCACGAAGTATTGGCTCGCTTCGTCGTCATAGGCCGAGAGCCAGCCTTCGGCGGTGTCGTCGAGCTGCGATCCGTATTTGACCGTGTTGCGCATCGGTGCGGCTTCGGTCATGGCCTTGAGCGTGCTCATCGAACCCAGCGGCGAGGTGCCCTGCGTCATGTTGTTGCGGACGTGTCCGAAGTTGCCGCGCACGCCGATCAGGCTGTTCTTGTTGATCGTGCGTTCGAAATTGGCGCGGAGGTTCAGGATGCCCTGATCGGTGCGCCTGAGGATGCCCTGATCGCCGCTGTACCCCAGCGAGAGGTAGTGGCGGGTGCGGTCTTTGGCGCCCGACACGCTGATGTGATGACTGTGGGTGATCGCCGTCCTGACGGCCTGTCCGCTCCAGTCGATTGCGCCGCCCTGCGCGTCGAAACCCGGATTGGCCTGCTTCATCATCGCCAGATAGTCCGACGCCGGAAGCATCTCCACGTCGTGCCCCATCGTCGAGACACCTATATTAGAATGGTAGCGGACCGTTTCGCCCTTCTTCCCCATCTTCGTCGTGATGACGATTACGCCGTTGGCGCCCTGCGAACCGTAAATTGCCGTCGATGCGGCGTCCTTGAGCACTTCGATCTTCTCGATGTCGTTGGGATTGATCGACGCCAGCGTGTTCTGAACGGCCTGATAGTCGCTCTCGTCGTTCTGAAACGCCGGGGCGGCATCCCTTGTGGTGGGATTGAGGATTACGCCGTCCAGAATGAAAAGCGGTTCGGCCGTTCCCCGGAAGCTTTTCAGGCCCCGGATCAGGGTGCTGAATCCTGCGCCGGGTGCACCGTCGGTCGGACGGATGCCGACTCCTGCGGCGCCTGCTCCGGAGAAGAACTCCTCGATGCCAGCCGCCGTCGAAGTCAGCGGACCGGGGGTGAGCGTCGTGTCGGATACGGTGTTCCGGGCGCCCCGGTTGCCTAACGATACTTCGTAGGTCGTTCCCGGATTTTGCTGTGCCGAAGCCGTGGGAATACCCGCATACGATAACCCCAGCGTCGTTAAGCAGAGTATTGCGGCTCTGCGGGGCGTTCGGGTAATTGAATAGTAGACTTGTTTCATTCGGTTTGTAGTTTAGATTAACTTCAGCAAAGCTATATCGTAATATTTTTACTTTTTAGAACTAAATTTTCCAAAACTATCACATAATTATCACGGCGGGGCAAACTGCCGGCCGGTGTCGGATAATGGCTTTGAAATAGTCGTTACGGTTGCGTCGATGGTATAAATTTACGGATAAAATAGTCCGAAAGGGTCGTATTCGCGGTGAATTTGCGTATTTTTATAGTTTTGAAAGAATCGTTACAATCAATGTAAAAAAAATACTAAAGTCCCCCGGAGGGTTCCGCTATCTTTGTCGGTGTTAAAATACAGTGCGTTATGCGAAAAATAATTCTGTTCCTGCTGCTGTTCGTGTCTGCGGCCGCTTCGGGTTCCGCCCGGCGGCAGATCCGCGTCGATCTGTCCGCACCCGGAAAACCGCTCGCCGGCCGTCCGGTCGGGGTCAATCTCTTCATGCTGATGGACCATGACCGCGGGGTGCGCCGGGCGCGTCCGATGTGGAAGGCCCTGCGGGATCTGGGTGTCCGCTCGGTGCGCTTCAACGAAGGCGAATACGGCGACTGGTATATTTTCACGCACCCGGATTCGGTATACCTGCTGACCCGTCCCGGTGCGAAGCTCTATCCCCGTCTGATCGACATCAAGTCGCGGGGAATCGACGGCAAGCTGACCGATATTGGGGCGGAACCCCGCTACGGCGGTTATCCGCTCAATTGCGAGGGTTTCCGGCCGACCGTCGATTTCAACGATTTCATCCGGATGTGCCGGAAGGCGGGCGTAGACGATCCGACGATCATTATTCCCACGCTGCCGGTGGACTGGACCGCGGCCAAGGCGTTTTATCCCACGCGCGAAGATATGGTGAAGCTCGCGGCGGCGATGGTGCGTTACGCCAATGTCGTCTGCAAATGCGGTTTCCGTTTCTGGGAGATCGGCAACGAACACTATTGGGAAAACAGGGACGATCCGCGCGATACCGTGTGGGCGGCCCGCTGCGCTTCGCTGGCGCTGGAGATGGCGCGCGCCATGAAAGCCGAAGACCCGACGATCGAAATCGGCGTGAACGGCTTTACGGCGCCGTGGCTGGAAACCTTGCTGACCTATGCCGACGGGAACGGCCGGCTGATCGACTATGCGGACAATATCGTCCCGCATCAGTACGCCAAAGCCGAACTTATCGGCAGCTACGAGCTTTATAAGGCCTCGGCCGAATATCCGCTGCACGAGGTGGACGAGGTCGTCGGATTTCTGGACCGCCCGGACGCTCCCGATGCGTCCCTGCGCGACCGCCTGAAGATTCAGGTCACCGAGGCTTCGTCGTTCATGCCCGGCAAGAAGGCCCACCGTGTGGACAACGTAGCGTGGGTGTCGCTGGCCAATTTCGAGCATCTGGGCTATATCCTTGCCGCTCCGAAGGTCGAATACACCCATTTCTGGGCCACGCACTGGACCGATGACGAAACTTACTGGTCGGCCCTGAAGATGGACAACCGGCTGGCGCCGATGGGCTGGGGCGTGAAGTTGTGGAACGACAACCTGCTGGATACCTTCTGGAAAGCCGACCTGCGTTCGTCCGCCGTGCGCTGTTACGCTTCGGCCGACAACTCCGGCGAACGGCTGGCGCTGTTTCTGGTGAACAGGCTCGACAGCGCGCAGGAGTGCTGCGTGGAACTCGCCGGATACGGCGGCGCTCCGGAATTCCGCACCTCCGGCATCTGGGCGGTGCATCCCGACGACCGGGATTTCCGGATGCAGAAATCCGGCCGGGGCGTTGCCGAAGACGGTCGGTTCTGCCTGACGCTGCAACCGCTCTCCGTTACCGTAGTCCGTTTCGGAAAATAATGAATCGCTAAACCAAACTACCTTAAAACCAGACGTATGAAATTTTCAATCCGCAATTCGTGGCTTGCCGTCCTGCTGTTTGCCGGGACTGCCGCGGTCCACGGACAGACTATCCGCGAGCAGGTGCTCGATCCGGTCGAGCACAGTGCCGGCTCGTCGATGTCCTACCGTTTCGAACCTCAGACCTATACACCGGCTCCGGAGGGATACGTTCCTTTTTACATCAGCCATTTCGGCCGTCACGGATCGCGTTACCACACGACGGAGAATATTTACAGGAAGTTTTACGACATCTTTGCCGCCGCGGCCGCGAACAATGCGCTGACGCCGTTCGGCATGGAGGTCAAACAGCGCGTGGATACGATTTTTGCCGTGTGCGACGGGCATGCGGGCGTGCTCACGCCGGCCGGCGAGCGGGAACACCGTGAAATCGCCGCGCGGATGTACCGCAACTATCCCGAAGTGTTTCAGCCGAAGGGCAAGCGGCGGAAAATGCAGGTTTTCTCGCGTTCGACCTCGGTCGGTCGGGTGATTCAGAGCATGCGCTCGTTCGACGGGGCGCTTAAAATGTGCGAACCGGAACTGGATATCCGCGAAGAGTCGGGCGGTGCGTATAACGGCTATCTGAACCACTACACCAAAGCCTACAAGGATTATTACAAGGACGGGGCGTGGCGCGCCGTATACGATGCGAAGCGCGGCTCGTGGTTTTCTCCGGACCGTTTCGTGGAGTCGCTTTTCTGCGATGCGGATTACGTGAAGCGCCACATATCCAGCCGCCGCAGCTTCATGATGGAGTTTTTCGCCGTAGCCTCCATCCTGCAGGACTGCCCGCTCGACGTCTCGCTCTACGACGTTTTCACCGACGATGAGATTTTTGCGCTCTGGCGGCTTCAGAACCTCAGCCAGTACCTTCGCAAAGGACCTTCGGCGATCGCCGGGGAGCTGGCGGCTTCGATCGCCAAACCGCTGCTGCGCGACATGCTGGCGTGCGCCGAAGAGGCCGTCGCCGGCGGGAGCGTCGTGGCCGATCTGCGTTTCGGGCACGGCGAGGGCCTGATGCCGCTGGCCGCGCTGATGAGGCTGGAGGGGGCGTGCGGCGTCGAGTCCGATCCCGAAAAGGTGGAGAACGTCTGGAATGATTTCCGGATTACGCCGATGGCCGGCAATATACAGCTGATATTCTACCGCAACGCCAAAGGCCGCGTGCTTGTCAAGTTCCTGCTCAACGAGCGGGAGGTTACGGTTCCCGTCGCGGGCGACACGGCTCCCTATTACGACTGGAAGGCCGTCCGCAAGTATTATTACCGCATAGCGAAGGAGTAGGCGGACTTGTGCGATATCTCCCGGTATGCGCGGTATGCGGCGGGCGGCGGTTGCCGTCCGCCGTTTTTCGTCGGGGCGGATCGGTGCCGTGGTTCCGGATTGCGTCGTTGTGCCGGTTGGTGGTGTCGCGCCGGACAGCGCCGGCGTGCCGGGCGGTGCCGTCGCTCCGGACGGGGAAGAGCCGGGGAGGAGAGGGACGGCAGGGACGGAGTCCGGAGGATGTGCATGGCGGGAGGGCCGAATGGCGGCAGGCTCGGATACCGTGGCGGGGACGGCGCGCAGAGAGCGGTGCGGCTGGGGCCTTGGGCGGAATATCTCCGCGGACGGACGGGACATGAAAGACTTCTGCACGCCCTACGGCGTGCAGAAGTCTCGGTGTGAATACTGTTCTATTTCTGTTGGTCGATCAGCAGGGCCTTGATCAGCCGGAAGACCTCCGTATTTTCGATTACGCCGCTGAAATTGTATGCCCCGGCGCCGTAGGCGTAGAGTATGACGGGCGTGCCCGAATGGCTGGTCGTGCTGTACTTGTATTCGATGCCGCTCTCCGCCGCCGTGAAATCCCGGTCGTTGGAGACGACCGTCAGTCCGCCGGTCTCGTGGTCGGCGGTGACGATGACCAATGTGCCGGGATTTTTGTCGGCGAAGTCGAAGGCCTTGTTCACGGCCCGGTCGAAATCCCGCATCTCGCCCAGCAGTTTTTTCGTGTTGTTGCCGTGTCCGGCTCCGTCGATCTGCGAACCTTCGATCATTGCGAAGAACCCTTTCCTGTTGCGCGCGAGCAGCGAAAGCGTGTGTTCGGTCGCGCGTTCGAGATAATCTTCGCCGCGTTTTGCCGCCGACTCCATGTACTTGTCCGCGAAAAGTCCGATGACGGGCGTGCTGTCGGTCGCGTAGAACTCTTCGGGGGTCGAGGCGTAGGCATATCCTTTGGCCTGCAACGCCGCCAGCACGTCCTGCCCGTCCTCCTGCTTTTCGAAAAAGCGGCGGCCGCCGCCCGCGGCCACGTCGATGCCCGACGTTTCATAGGCCGCGGCTATTTCGGAGGTGTTGTGCCGGTCGGGGGTGTGGGCCATGAATCCGGCGGGCGTCGCGTCGGCCAGATGCGACGTCACGACGATTCCGGTCGCAAGGCCCTTCGCCTTGGCCATCTCCGTGATGCTCTGGGCGGGGGCGTCGTCCGGGGTTACGCCGATGCGGCTGTTTTTGGTCTTGTGTCCCGTGGCCATCGCCGTTGCCGCGGCGCCGGAGTCGGTGACGCGGTTGTTGGCCGAGTAGGTTTTGCAGACGGCCGAGTAGTGGGCGCGGTCGAAGGCCGTCGGGCCGTATTGGTTTTCGATCATGTAGGCGGCGACCTGTCCCAGTCCCATGCCGTCGCCGATCATCAGGATCACGTTGTGTACTTTTTCGGGTTTCGGAGCCGTGCGCTGCGCCGAAGCGGGGACGCTCCATAGCAGGAGGCCTAAAATCAGAATGCGGAATAGCTTTGTCATCGGTTATCGGTTTTGATGTTCAGTTCGGCGGAGTGCCATGCGGTCCGGCTGCCGGTCCGCGGATCGACGGTCGTGACGCGCAGCCGCCCTCCGTCGATGTCGAAAAGGTTGTAACGGCCGCCGTCCAGCGTCGAGATATTGACCACGGAGGGACCCGGCGACGTTTCCTGAATTTTATTGACGTGCAGGTGGCCTGCCAGCCAAAGCACGATCTGCGAGGTGTCGCAACCGTCGAAAGCGGCGCTGCCGCCGGCGACCAGCTCCGGCGTATGGTGGGCGGCGACGATCGTCGGCTGCGGGACGGCGCATCGTTCGGCCAGCCACCGGACCTCTTCGCCGGGCAGCGTGGCATGGCGGTTCGGCTCGAACGGGCCTGTCGTGATGCCGATGAAGCGCACCCCTTCGCAGTCGAAGCAGAAACGGTCGGTGCCGAACGTGCGGAGAAAACTGCTGTAGCGTTCCGGACGTTTGGCGTCGTGGTTGCCCGTGGTCAGGTAGAGGGGTTTGCGGAGCCGGGCGAGCAGGCGCCGGGCCTTGCAGTGCCCCTTCGGGGTGCCGTCGTGCGAGATGTCGCCCAGCAGCAGAACGAAGCGCACCGAGTCGTCGGCGTCGATCGACCGGATCGCGGCTTTCAGGTTTTCGGCCGCATGCTCCCTGCCGATGTGCGTGTCGGTCACCACGGCGAACCTCAGGCGCTGGGCTTGGGCGGAAAATGCTGCGCAGAGCAGGAGCAGCAGGGCGGGCAGTCGTTTCATGGGCGGGGCGGATTTGTTGCAAAAGTAGCGATTGTTTCGCTTCCGGGGTGTTCTGATTTTATCAAAAACTAACACTTTCTTATAATTGCCCCGTGAAAGATTTCTGTTAGCTTTTGATAAACCAGAATCAGACGGAGCCTGTTTAATTCCCTAATTTTGCGGAAGAAAACCAACCTGAATATGACTCGGAACCTGATCCTGATTCTTTGCTGCTGTTTGTGCGGCCGTCTGGCCGCCCGGAATCCCGACTGGGAAAACCAGCTTGTCAATGCCCGCTGCCGGCTCGATGCGCGCGCGACCTCTTACTCCTATCCGTCGGCCGAAGATGCACTTTCGGCCGACCGCAGCCGTGCGCGCTTCCTTTCGCTCGACGGCGTCTGGCGCTTCCGCTTCGCCGACGACGTTTCCCGTGCGCCGCAGGGCTTCGAAGCCCCGGAATACGATGTCTCCGCATGGGACCGTATCGAAGTGCCCTCCTGCTGGGAGACGGCCGGATACGGTTATGCGATTTACACCAATATTATTTATCCCCATCCCAACACGCCGCCCTATATCCGGCGCGATAATCCCGCCGGATGTTACGTCCGGACCTTCGAAGTGCCCCGTGCGTGGAACGGCGACCGGGTTATCCTGCACTTCGGCGGCGTCTACTCGGCCTGCAGTGTATGGGTGAACGGCCGTTTCGCCGGCTATTCCGAGGACAGCGCGCTGCCCGCCGAATTCGATGTTACGGAACTGCTGCGGGAGGGCGAGAACCGGCTGGCCGTCAAGGTGCTGAAATGGTGCGACGGAAGTTATCTGGAGGATGCGGACCATTGGCGGCTGGGCGGAATCTACCGCGAGGTCTATCTGGCCGCCGAACCGCGGGCCGCGATCGCCGATTACGGCGTGCGGACGGTGTTCGATGCGAAGTATCGCGATGCGAAGCTCCAGCTGCGTCCTTCGGTGGCGCTGACGGGCGCCGATACCGCGCGCTGCCGGAATTATGTGCTGCGCGCGGAGTTGTTCGATGCCGCAAACCGGAGGGTCGATCCCGGCGATACGCTCGAAGTGACCGTCGGCGAACTGCTCGACGAAACGTATCCCCAGCGCGACAACGTCTGGTATCCGTTGCTGGAGGCCCGGATTCCGTCGCCGCACAAATGGACTTCGGAGACCCCTTACCTCTATACGCTCGTACTCTCCCTCGCCGACGAAAACGGCAGGGTGGTCGAGGCCCGGAGCAGCCGCATCGGGTTCCGGGACGTACGTATCGAGGGCGGGCGCATGCTGGTCAACGGCGTGCCGGTGAAGCTGATCGGCGTCAATCGCCACGACCATAGCGACACGACGGGCAAAACCGTCACGCGCGAGCAGATGCGGGAGGATGCGGCGCTGATGAAACGGCTCGGATTCAACTCCGTGCGCACGTCGCATTATCCCAACGATCCCTATTTCTACGATCTCTGCGACGAGTACGGCCTTTATGTAATCGACGAAGCCAATATCGAGACGCACCATGCCGGCGGCTGTCTGAGCAACCGTCCCGAATGGATCGTTCCCTTTATGGAGCGCGTGACGCGCATGGTCGTCCGCGACCGCAACCACCCCAGCGTGGTCATGTGGTCGATGGGCAACGAGTCGGGCTGGGGGCCGAACCATGCGGCCGCGGCGGCGTGGACGAAGGAGTTCGATCCCACGCGCATCATCCATTACGAGGGTGCGCAGGGGAATCCCCAGCGTCGGGGCTACGTTCCGCTGCGCAGCGTCGGAAAGTGGAAAACGGCCGAAGAGGATCCCGCCAAGGGGGAATACGCCGACTTGGCCAATCCCGACGACCGCGACGCGGTGGAGGTCGTCAGCCGGATGTACCCGACGGTGGACGAACTGGAGCGGCTGGCCTGCGATACGCTTGTCCGGCGGCCGGTGCTGATGTGCGAGTATGCGCACGCGATGGGCAACTCCGTAGGCGGACTGGGCGACTACTGGCGGGTGATCCGCCGCCATGACAAACTGCTGGGCGGTCATATCTGGGACTGGATCGACCAAGGACTGCGCAAGGCCGACGGCAGGGGCGGCTGGTTCTGGGCCTACGGCGGCGATTTCGGAAGCCGCGAGAACCATGACGCCAACTTCAATATCAACGGAATCATCAATCCCGACCGGAGTCTCAAGCCGGCCGCTGCGGAGGCGAAGCATGTCTTCCAGCCGCTCGAAATCGCGCAGCCGCGGCCCGGAGAGGATTTTTTCACGATCCGGAACCGCAATTTCTTCGTTTCGACCGATGAGTATGTTTTCGAATGGCGCATTACGTCCAGCATGGGCGCGACGCTGGGAAGCGGGACTTTCGAAGTGCCGCGCACGGAAGCGGGAGCCTGCACGGAGTGCCGCGTGGGGTACAAGGCGCCCCGTCCCGAATCCGGCGTCGATTACTGGCTGGATATCGTTTACCGCCTGAAAGAGGATAAACCCTATGCCCTGCGGGGATTCGAGGCGGGCCGTTACCAGTTCGCACTGCCCGTTGCGGCGCCCGTGCCCGCTGCGGCGCCCGTGCGCGCTGTGGCCGCCCGCAGTGCCGGCGTCAGCCGTACGGAACGTGCGGTGACGCTGACTGCCGGGAATGTGACCGCGACGGTCGATGCGGCGACGGGATATCTGTCGGGATATGCGGTGCGGGGCCGCGAGCTGATGCGGAGTCCGCTCGTACCGAATTTCTGGCGGGCATCCACCGACAACGACCGCCGGGGCTGGCGTACGCGGGAGCGCATGGGCGCGTGGCGCACGATGCCTGAGCGGCTGAAACTCGAAAGCCTGAATGCGGCCGACGGTGCGGTGACGGCCGTCGTGTGCGGCGGGGGCGTCAGGCTGGCTTTGCGCTATCGGCTTGCGGCGGACGGGGAGCTGGCCGTTTCGTACGACCTGCGGATCGCCGATACGCTTCCCGAACCGCTGCGCATCGGTCTGCAGGCTCTGTGGAGCGGGGAGCTGGACCGCTATGTCTACTGCGGCCGCGGTCCCGGAGAGAATTATGCCGACCGGAAGGAAGGCTCCCTGTTCGGGGTTTACTCCGGCAGTACGGCCGATTTCAGTCCCGCCTATATCTATCCGCAGGAGTGCGGCAACCGCTGCGACGTCCGCTATCTCCAGCTTGGGGGCAAAGGCGGCGGAGTCGTTTTCGCCGGCCGGCAGCCTCTGTGCGTCTCGGTCTGGCCCTGCACGCAGGAGGCGCTGGATGCGGCGGAGCATACGCACGAGATCGTGCGGCTGGACGACGCATGGCTGGTGAATGTCGATTGTGCGCAGGCCGGCGTGGGCGGCACCGACTCGTGGAGCGTGAAATCGCGCCCTTCGAAGGCGTACCGGCTCTTGGAGAAGCACTACGGATATGAATTTGTAATTGCTCCTGCGGAAACTCCGGCCGATGCGGCGCGGACGAGCCGCCGGGTGGCGTATAAAAATGAATAAACGATGAGAAAGTGGTTGATGGCGTTCCTACTGCTGGCCGGAACGGCCGGGGTGCGCGCCCAGCAATGCGATGTGCCGCAGATCGGCGCTCAGGTTTTTGTAGAGCCGGGACAGACGCCGGAGGATATTGACGGATTTTTCCGCCTGCTGCGCGATAACGGGATGAAGGTGGCCCGTATCCGGATGTTCGGAGCGCACATGTACCGCGGCGGGGAGTGGGATTTCTCGCTTTACGACGAGGCGTTCCGTGCGGCGGACAAATACGGCGTCCGGCTTTTCGCCACGCTGTTTCCCGTCACCGACGAGCTGAACGACGTGGGCGGTTTCAAATTCCCCCGTTCGAAGGCGCACCTGCGCGAAATCGACGATTATATCACGGCCGTGGTGTCGCATTTCCGGCAGTATGAATCGCTGTGGACATGGGTGCTGCAGAACGAACCCGGCAGCGGCGGGACGCGCGTCGCCATGACCGACCTCGCAAGGGAGGTCTATGACCGCTGGCTGGCGGACTTCCCGCCGGAAGAGCGCGGGGAAGGTTATCTGAAAGCCGATTTCACGCAGGAGAAGTTCCTGACCTACTATACGACGTGGTATCTGAACCATATCGCGCAGCTGGTCGAACGGCTCGATCCGCAGCGCGGGCGACATATCAATCCGCACCAGATTCTGGGCACGCTGCCCGATTACGACTTTCCGGCCTACTCGAAATTCCTCACCTCGGTCGGCGCGTCGCTGCACCTGAGCTGGCATTTCGGCATGTTCAGCCAGCGCGAATATCCGCTCGGCGTCTCCCTGATGTCGGATATCATCCGTCACAACGCACTCGGCAATCCGTTCTGGATCACCGAACTGCAGGGCGGAAACGTCACCGCCAGCGGCAATGTTCCCTACTGTCCCACGGCGGCGCATACGGCGCAGTATCTCTGGACGGCGATCGCTTCCGGCGCCGAAGGGGTGATCTTCTGGTCGCTCAATCAGCGGGCGGCCGTCATGGAGGCGGGGGAGTGGGGGCTGCTCGACTTCCTGCGCAGGCCCTCGGACCGTATGCTCGAAGCTGCGAAGGTCGCATCGGTATTGCAGCGTCACGGCGAAGAGTTGCAGGGGTTGAAGCCTGCGCCTGCTTCGGTGACGCTCCTCTATAACATCGCCTCCCTGCGCATTCAGCGGCGCAATGCCGAAACGCTCGCATCCGGTGAGGAGGGACGGCAGGCTTCGGCCTGCATGAAGTCGCTGGCCGCCGCCTATGAGGCCGTCTCGGCATGGGGCGTTACGCCCCAAGTGGCCGATATGGCGACCTTCGACTGGGACGACGCGGCGGGCCGTACGGCCGTGATCCCGCATATGGTGGCGCTGCCTTCCGAATTCCGGCCCCGCATCGAGTCGTTCGTCCGCAACGGCGGCAAGCTGATCGTTACGGGATTGTCGGGATTCTACGATGAAAACATGCGATGTCTGTTTATGAACGGCTTCCCGCTGAAATCGTGTTTCGGAGCGGAGGTCAGCGAATTCAAAGTCGCCGGGGAGTATTTCACGCTGGGTGAGGAGCTGCCTGCGCATCTGTGGCGGGGGATATTGGTTCCTGCTTCGGGCGAGACGATGATGACGGACGGCGGCGATGTCGCGGCCGTGCGCAACCGCTATGGCCGCGGCGAGGTCGTGTGGGTGCCCTCCCCGATCGAACTGGGCGGCTACCACCGCGATATGGCTCCGTTGACGGCTTTCTACGGGCGGGAGTGCCGCGACGCCATAGACGCGGCTCCGGCTTCGTTCAGCACGCCCGAACCGGACGTGCTGATGCGCACCATGTGCAAAGAGGGCGTTTTGATGACCGTGATTGTCAACAAGCGTCCGGAAAGTGCGGCCATACGGCTGCGTACGGGGCGATACGGCGTTCCGCGCGTGATCTACGGAGAGGCCTCGGTTAAGGGGGCGCAGGTCACGGTCGGAGCAGATCGCTGCGCCGTGGTGCTCTGGAGCAGGTGACGCCCTGAGGATAAGCCCTTCGGCCGTTCGGATAGGAATGCGCATCCCCGCTTGTTTGTCGGCGGATGCGCATTTTTTCGTGTGAATACGCCGAGAGCGGCCGGAACAGGCCGGGATTGTTGTTTCGGACATATTGGAGTCCGGCTGCCGGCGGGGATTTCACACAAACAAAAATCCCCGTAATCGTAAGATTACGGGGATCACCAAGTGCCCAGGACAGGAATCGAACCTGCACGCCTTGCGGCACACGCACCTGAAACGTGCGCGTCTACCTATTCCGCCACCTGGGCATTATTGGAATTGCGGTGTGCAAAAGTAATACTTTTTTCTGAATCGCCAACTATTTTTGCGAAAAAAATCTACTTGCTCAGAAATTTGTACTGAAACAGAAGCAGATAGACTACCGCTATGGAGATGTATGCGTCGGCCAGATTGAAGATCGCCCCGAAGAAGTAGTTGTTGCTGTCGACCAGAAAGCTCAGGAACCGCGGCACGTTGTTCCACTGGAACAGCGGGAAATAGAACATGTCCACGACCTTTCCCATCATGAAGCCCGCGTAATGTCCGCCGAAATGCGCTACCGTGTACGGCGTCGATTCCGAAAAGATCAGTCCGTAGAATGCGCTGTCGATGATATTGCCGAGCGCTCCGGCCATCACCAGCGCCAGACCGACGATGACTCCCTTCGGCGTATCCTCCCGGCGGCGTAGCAGATGATGCATCAGCCAGCCGATGAGACCTACCATGACGATGCGGAATATGCCGAGCAGCAGTTTCCCCCAGTCGAATCCGCCTTTCGAGGCGATGTGCATTCCGAAAGCCGCGCCGTTGTTCTCGATAAACCGTAATTGAAACCAGTCCGGGAATACGATGATCGACTCGTCGAGGTGCATGTGGGTCTTGACCCAGATTTTGAGCAGCTGATCCGCGATGAGCAGAATCAGGATGAGCAGTGATATTTTTTTGAAGTTCATAGCCGTCGGATTATCTGCCGCAAAAATAGTAAAAAATCTCTGTTTTACGGGGTGCCG
>OLWL01000316.1_pt1 | contig 36193 bp, 28 predicted proteins | sample 1674151 | NCBI WGS metagenome assembly OLWL01 (sample SAMEA103958148, study PRJEB25191) | human gut metagenome
ATAATAATAACTGGTGGTACGTAAGAAATGGTCGAGTGGATTTTAATGCCAATACATTAGGCTATTATAATAACAACTGGTGGTATGTGAAAAATGGTTGTGTAGACTTTAATGCCAATACATTAGCATATTATAATAATAATTGGTGGTATGTAATAAATGGTCATGTAGACTTTACAGCTAATACAATTGCGGAAAATGAAAAAGGATTATGGTATGTAAATAATGGTGTTGTTGACTTTGGATATAATGGAACTTTTGATGGATTAGACGGAAAAATATATTATATAAAAAATGGTTTAGTTTACCAAATAGATGAGGTAGAATAAAGTCATAATGATTTTATGGTAAAGGTTTCCACATGGAAAGACATGTGGAAATTTTTACTATAGCAGTTTGAAAATTATAAGTTGTTAATGAAAAATGGTAATAACTTTATATATATTTTTATTAAATGAGAAAACATGAGCAGAGTTAGAAAGATGCATATGTATACACACCAGATTATTTCGAAAAATATTTTGTGAATAAATTTGAATTTTAGAATAAGATAACTATAAAATTATGAAAATTACCACAGAGGTCATAACATGCAAACTAACACCACACGAGATAAAACAATTGATTTCATAAAGGGCATCCTTATTTTATTTGTGATTTTAGGTCACACTACATTGGGCCTGACAGACATGTATTCATTTGATGATACAATGTATGGTATTGCAAATGTAATATACAGCTTTCACATGCCTTGCTTTATCGCAGTTTCAGGCTTCTTATACAGTGAATATGTAGGGAATGCTTCACAAGGCATTTTTAGCCGGATATGTCATAAAGCATTTAATATCCTTCTGCCTTACGTGATGATTTCAGTTATTTACTGGATTATTAAATTTGCCCTTTCAAATTTGATAAGGGAGCCGGTTGCCGTTAGCAGCCTGATAAGCATACCGTGGAAGCCGATAGAGTTTTTATGGTATTTATACGCACTGTTTCTCTTATATTGTGTTGCGTATATGGTTGATTATGTGTTTGCGAGGCTTCTGCCACATTTTAATTATAAAATGGAGCTTTTATTTGTGCTGTTTTTAATAATTGCTTTGACATGCTATGGCAGCTTTCACTATGTGGGCTTTAACTACATAGCTGGCTTTCAGATGTACTTTTATCTGGGATGCCTGATTAAGAAGTGGCTTGATAAACTGGATAATAGATATGCTGTGCTGAGCCTTGCCGTTATGAGTGTGCTTGTAGAGGCGTCCGGCATAGTATTACAGGATGACATGAGCAGCAATCCCCTTTTCAGCAGTCTGTTTGAGCGGCTTACCGCCTGTATAGTGACAGTATTTATATTTGCAGTAAGCTATTTTTTATCAGGGTATTGTGATTTCCCTAAATGGTTACAGACTATCGGCCGTGACAGCATGCCGTTTTATGCGATGAATGTGATATTTGTAGGTGGAATCAGGATTATATTGAACAGGGCCGGTATAACCAATATGGTGCTGCAGTGTATATGCGGATTTGCAGGAAGCACTGCTATATGCTGGATATTGTATGAATGTATTATAAAGAAAATCAGGCTTATCGATTTTATATTCTACCCTGGTAAACAGCTTCATATCAGAAAATGACAAATAGGAATCAGGGTGTTGTTTTTTAATACTAATTCGCTATACTATATAGTGTTTGTTGAAGAAAAATATCAAAATGAATAGTTTTAATAGAAAAGGAAACACCATGAAATTTATTAAAATCTCTGCATTTGCAATAGTCCTCTTATTGCTCATGCAAATAGCATCAAAGGCATTTATTGCCATTGACAGCAGCGATATTGAAAACATATATGGCTTTTACGCAGAGCCAAAGAACAGCCTTGATATGGTCATGATTGGACCAAGTGAGGTATACACGGGCTATGCACCGGCGTTGGCGTGGGAGGAGTATGGCCTTAAGTCGTGCAATCTTTCAATAGGAGCTGTGCCATGCAATATGTACAAGTCCATCGTCACGGAGATTGTGAAGAGACAGAAGCCGAAGCTTCTTGTAATCAATGCTTCTGCATTTAGTCAGGGCAATTGGAATCTGACTGATGAGGTTTATCTGAGAAAGTGGATTGACAATATGCCTATGTCACAGAATAAGCTTGACACGGTAAAGACTATTCCTAAAAATATCAATAAGGATGATGAAAAGGTGAAGGATAACATATCGGATACCCTTTATTTTCCATTGGAGAAGTATCATGGCAACTGGAAGGACCCTGAGGCGGTGTATACCTCATTTGTCACTCGCGCCTATATGAGGCTCAGTGGTGGAGGCTATCTGAAGGGCTTTTATTCAAAAACAGGCATCACCGGAGGCCGTGACAATCTGGCAAATATCGGACAGCCTACTAAAGAAGCATATGTGCTGACTGATGAGTGCAGGGCATATCTTAAGGAGCTGCTTTCGTACTGCAATAAGCTTGGCATAGAGCATGTACTTTTGCTGCAGCTACCTCATGAGACACAGGAGGCTGATAAGTCGGGCCTTGAGCAGATTGAAAGTATAACGAAGGAGTATGGATACGATTTTCTTGATCTGAGTACTGATTATGAGAGCTCTGTAGGGATAGATGATTCCCATGATTTCGCAGATTTTGAACACCTGAATGCCTATGGTGCCCAAAAGCTTTCGTCATATATTGGCGATATGGCTGTGAATCAATATGGTATAAAGTCTGATACGGCAAAATCAGAGCTTTCAAGATGGAAAAAGTCTGTGAAGAGGACTAAAAAAGCTCTGAAAATGGCAAGAGAATATACTGACAGAGGAGAGGCACAGGTGGTTGGAGAGTATGAGGCAGCCAAATAAGTGAAGCTGCCGGGGAATTAAGCGTTGCAGAATGGTATTATTTAGTGGCATTTGATTCGGGCTTTGATGAGCCTTATGCCTTCCCACACCATCTCATCACGCATCAGTACAAGTAGTGCCATATAAGTTATAAATCCGGTCACAATCATAATCATTGTGTGCATGAAGCTGACTGACAGCCTTGCATCCATGAGCAGCAGTACTATAAGCATACAGACTGCTGATATGAGATATTTCCACGATAGAGAAAATATTTTCGGGATGCTAAGCTCATTTCGTATGAAGTAAAGCTGTACGGCAGTTATTATTACCTCCGAGATGACAGAGGCTATGGCTGCACCGTATGAATAGAGCTGATGTATGAGAATCATATTCATGACAAAATTGGCTGCGGCTCCGATACATACTGAGCGTGTCAGCAGGCTTTCACGCTTGGTTGTTACCAGATACTGTATACCGATTACATTGCTTAAGCCTATAATCGGCAACAGTGTAGCCATTATCATGATGAGATATGGCACCTTTTCATATCCCTGACCGAAAAACCATGGCGAGAAATTGCGTGCGATGCCTATCAGGCCAAAGCACAGGGCAAGACCTATAAACCAGACGAATTGAAAGCTCTTATAAAGGAGGGCTTTTACTTCGTCTTTTTTATTTTCACTGAAGGCTCTTCCTATTCTTGGAAGCATCACAGTACCGAGTGAGGTTACGAGCATGAGCACCATTTTGGATATCTTGTTGGCTTGCTCATAGTAGCCGTTTTCTGTCATGCTGCCGGTTATGTTGTTGAGCATGGTTTTGTCAAGTGCTGTGTATATGGTTGTCGCTATAGTTGGTACAAATAGTGTGAGAGTAGCCCTTAGATGAGAGAATGGCTTAAGCTCCTTAAGCTTTGGTCTGTCAACATATTGAGGCAGGTAAAACCAGATGGATATATTGGCAAAAAGCTCTAATAGACATATTCCTGCCACATATATGAGCAAATCACTCTCTGAGCGTACGGCGATGAAGATAAAAGCAATGTTTATGATTTTAAAAATCACATTTCGGCCGACTATTTTGCCAAATTCCTCAAGTCCCTGAAACAGCCAGGAGATATCAGAAGCAACTGATATCAGGTACACGGCTTCAATCAATAGCAGGTGCTTTTTGAGCGGTGAGTGCGGAAATGCAAGTGTGAATACCATATATGCACACAGACACACAATCACGCTGATGACGGATAGAAGCTCTATCTCCCAGAAGGTTTTTGTGCGTTTTGCTCTGTCCTCCTGCAGGTATGATATTTCCCTGTTTCCGTAGTTTACAGTGCCCAGTGCGGCAAACATGATAAAGTATGATACCAGTGAGTAGGTATAGCTGTATGCACCTATTCCGTCTGCCTTAAGCACCCTCGAGAGGTACGGCGCTGTGATAAGCGGTGTGATCAGTGTGAGTATCTGGTAGCTCACATTATATATGTAGTTTAGTTTTATACTCTTGTTTTTTTGTGTTTTCTTTTTCATGCAGATATCATATCACATATTGACTTATTTTGGCTATGCAGTTATTATATAAAAATCGCAAATTAACATTACTATCAACTTACACGTATAAATTACGACAGGGGAATAAAGCCTGTCACATAGGTGGAGAAATGGATAATATTATAATACGAAACAGGAAAGAGGAGTTTAAGGAGCTTGTTTTATACACGGTTTTTGGCAATATGACCTTTGTGATCAGCATAGGTGCATATGCCATTTTTAATGTATTCTTTGGTATCAATGAGCTGATTGCGAACGCTCTGGCATGGGTGTTTGCTGTTCTTTTTTCATATGTTACCAACAAGAAGTGGGTGTTTAAGGTTGCAACGCCCACCAAGACGGCATTTTTAGTACAGATGTTTGCTTTTTTCAGTGGCAGATTCATCACGCTTGTTATTGAAGAGGCTATTATCTTTATTTTTATCACGCTTCTGGACTATCCAAGCATGTGGGTGAAGCTGGTAGCACAGGTGGTTGTGGTTGTGCTAAACTATGTGATAAGCAAGCTGTTTGTTTTCAAAAATCGCTAAATGTGGTATATTTAATAAAATAATAAGAACTATAATAGTGTGTGTATGGTATAATAAAGCGTAAATTAAAATGCAGTTTATGAGAAGTTGATTTACATAGGAATATAGAAGCTGCTTTTTGCAGTGTGGGACAGAAGGAGAAAATCCTGTATGAGTAATAGACTTGATATGAAAAAAGATACAAATAATCGAAAAGACAAAACAAAATACGATGGTCCGGAGAAGCCGGACGCATACATGGGCAATGACAAGCAATGGGTTTTCAGGGCATTGGTGCTTGCTTTTATTGATATGTGCATCATTGCAATCTCATTCTTTTTCGCTTTGATGATCAGGTTTGAGTTTTCATATTCGCATATTCCGCTCTCATTTTTGGAGGGTTATCTGCACATTGTGCCATTGTTTATGGTGATTTCACTTGTGGTGTTTTATATTTTCAGGCTGTACCACAGTATATGGCGTTTTGCGAGCATCAATGAGTTTATGCATATTATTGGTGCCTTTCTGGTGCTTACAGTTGTGAGTGTTATCATTCATGAGGTGTATGAGATCAAGATGCCGTATGCCTTCTGGATTATCGGACTGATGCTCAGCTTTGCACTGTGCACAGCGTGTCGTTTTGCGTACAGATTTTTCAGGACAGGTCAGAAGATGCTTGAGCAGAGAGGCGCTGCAAACGGTGATGAGAAGGTCATGATTATAGGAGCCGGAAATGCGGGCAGGATGCTTATCAGGGAGCTTATCATGAGCTCACATCTGCACACAAAGGCCTGCTGCATCATAGATGACAATCCGGCGAAGCTGGGGCGCTTTATAGACGGCGTGCCTATTGTCGGCAACCGAAATGACATTCCGGAGATGGTTGAGAAGTATGATATCACGAAAATTGTGTATGCTGTACCTTCTACATCCGGTAAGGACAGGAAGGATATACTCAATATTTGTAAGGACACAGGCTGTGATGTGTCTGTGGTTCCGGGAATCTATCAGATGGTGGACGGAAGAGTGTCGGTTTCCAATCTGCGTCCGGTAAGCATTGAGGATTTGCTGGGCAGAGATCCGGTTGTTGTGGATAATGACGGTATTCATTCATTTTTACAGGGCAAGGTGGTCATGGTTACAGGTGGCGGTGGCTCAATCGGTAGTGAGCTTTGCCGTCAGATAGCCAGGGAGGATCCGAAGCTTCTTATCATTTTTGATATTTACGAGAATAATGCATACGATATACAGCAGGAGCTGAAGCGCAAATATCCTTATGTAAAGGTGGAGACGCTGATTGGCTCGGTGCGCAATACTAACAGGCTGCACTATGTATTCCAGACATATCATCCGGAGATTATTTATCATGCGGCAGCACATAAGCATGTACCGCTGATGGAGGAAAGCCCGAATGAGGCAATAAAAAACAATGTGCTTGGCACATTAAAGCTCTCAAGGATTGCAGCAGAGTACCATGTGAAGAAGTTCGTGCTTATATCTACGGATAAGGCGGTTAATCCGACCAATATCATGGGTGCATCAAAGCGTCTGTGTGAGATGGTTATACAGATGATGAACAGGCAGACTGAGACTGATTTTGTCGCTGTGCGTTTTGGAAACGTGCTTGGCAGCAATGGTAGTGTTATCCCGCTGTTTAAGAAGCAGATAGAGGATGGCGGTCCTGTTACTGTGACGGACAAGCGTATTATCAGGTATTTTATGACAATTCCGGAGGCCGTGGCGCTTGTGCTGCAGGCAGGGCTCTATGCTCACGGAGGCGAGATTTTCGTGCTCGACATGGGTGAGCCGGTCAAGATTGATGATATGGCAAGAAACCTTATCAGGCTTTCAGGACTGGAGCCGGATGTGGATATTCAGATTGTATACACAGGCCTGCGTCCGGGCGAGAAGCTATACGAGGAGATGCTGATGAGCGAGGAAGGCCTCAAGGAGACTCCGAACAAGCTGATTCATGTGGGTGAGCCTATTGAGATGGATGATGAGCTCTTTGAGAAGCAGCTTGAGATGCTCGAGAAGGCATGCACCTCAGAAGCAAAGGATATCAAGCAGATAGTGGCCTCTGTGGTAAAGACATATCATCCTGACCTGGAGAACTAAATATCTTTTGAAGCTCATAATATAGACTGTAAAAGCCGGATGTTTGGCATATTTTATGCCGGAAGCGAGGAACATAACTATGGAAAAGAGACAGATTTCATTTTCACCACCTGATATAACAGAGGCAGAGGTGTCAGCTGTTGCTGATGCACTGCGAAGCGGTTGGATTACAACAGGTCCAAGAACCAAGGAGTTTGAGAAGAGGATTGCTAAGCTATGCGGCACGGATAAGGCTGTAGCTCTTGGCTCTGCTACTGCGTGTCTTGAGTCGATACTCAGATTCTTAGGGATAGGTGCAGGTGATGAGGTCATCACAAGCGCATACACATATACTGCATCTGCAAGCCCTGCTGTGCATGTAGGTGCAACGCTTAAGTTTATAGACGTAGCACCTGATTCATTTGAGATGGATTACGATGCCCTGGAAGCTGCTATTACAGAAAAGACAAAGGTTATCGTGCCGGTTGATATTGCAGGTGTGCCTTGCGACTATGACAGGATTTTTGATATTGTGGAGAGAAAGAAGGCTCTTTTTCATCCGTCAAATGATGTGCAGAGGGCAATCGGACGTGTGATTGTGGCGGCTGACTCAGCTCATGCTTTTGGTGCTTCTTACATGAGAGCAAGTGAGCGGATTATGTGTGGCAATGTAGCTGATTTTACAAGTTTTTCATTCCATGCGGTCAAGAATCTGACCACAGCAGAGGGAGGAGCACTCACCTGGAGACCTATAGAGGGCTTTGATGACGAGTATATCTACAAGCAGTTTATGCTGCTTTCACTCCACGGACAGACAAAGGATGCACTCCACAAGAATGGTCTGGGCAACTGGGAGTACGATATTGTGGCTCCTTCGTATAAGTGCAATATGACTGATATCCAGGCGGCTATTGGTCTGGTACAGCTTGACAGATATGAGGGGCTTCTCAAGAGGCGCCGTGATATTATAGAGCGCTATGATACGGCATTTAAGCCGCTTGGTCTCTTGACTGTGCCTCATTTTACAGACAGGCATACATCGAGCGGACATCTGTATCTGCTTCGCATACCGGGCATCGGCGTGGACAGGCGCAATGCGCTTATAGTGCAGATGGCGGAGCGAGGTATCGCCACAAATGTGCATTTCAAGCCGCTTCCGATGATGACAGCATATAAGAATATGGGCTTTGATATAGCTGATTTTCCAAATGCTTATCATCAGTATGAGAATGAGATTACACTTCCTCTTAACACAAAGCTTAGCGATGAGGATGTGGAGTATATAATTAATAATTTATTGGAGATTTTACATGAGTAGATGGAGAACATGGGGAGAGATTCCTGCATTCATGAAAAATGATTTTACACTTAAATATTACAGGCATCTGAGCAGAAAGAGGACAAGCATGGTATTTAAACGCATTTTTGATGTGATTATGTCCGCTGTTCTTCTTGTGCTGCTTTCGCCTGTTATACTGGTCCTTGCTGTCTGGATAAAGGTAGATAGCAGAGGACCTGTTTTTTTCAGACAGGAGCGCATCACCCAGTATGGCAGAAAGTTTCGCATATTCAAGTTCAGAACCATGGTGAATGATGCTGACAAAAAGGGTTCACTCGTGACTGTCGGTGGGGATTCAAGAATCACAAGAGTCGGTGCTGTCATCAGAAAGTACAGGCTTGATGAGATTCCGCAGCTTATAAATGTGCTATGTGGTGATATGAGCTTTGTTGGCACAAGACCTGAGGTGGAGAAGTATGTCATGGCATATACACCTGCGATGATGGCGACACTTCTGATGCCTGCCGGAATCACAAGTGAGGCAAGCATCAGGTATAAGGATGAGGACAGGCTTCTGGAGGCTGCAGATGATGTGGATTACACATATATCCACAAGGTGCTGCCGGGCAAGATGAGGTACAATCTTAAGTATCTTAAGAGATTTTCGCTGATAAATGATATCAGACTGTGTATAGAGACTGTGCTTGCGGTAATACATTAGTTTACTTGTCTGGGAGGATGATACTTATGAATAAAGTCAAATTTTCAGTCTTACTGTCAATTTATTACAAGGAAAAGCCTGAGTATTTCAGGGAGTGTATGGAAAGCATATATTCGCAGACTGTTTTACCGGATGAGATAGTGCTGGTGGAGGATGGCCGGCTGACAGAGGAGCTTTATGAGGCAATCAGAGATTATGAATGCAGGCCTTCGGAAATAAGTTTTGTTACGGTAAAGCTTGAAAAAAACAGCGGGCTCGGTCTTGCACTTGCTGAAGGCATAAAGCATTGCTCTAATGAGCTTGTGGCCAGAATGGATACGGATGATATATGTGTGCCTGACCGGTTTGAGAGACAGCTGAATGCTTTTTCGGAAAATCCGGGGCTTGATATCATAGGCGGCTACATCAGCGAGTTTTCCGATGATACACGTAATATTTTATCGGAGAGGACAGTGCCTCTCGGAAATTATGTGATAAAGCAGTATCAGAGAAAGCGCGATGCGTTCAATCACATGACTGTGATGTACAAAAGGTCTGCGGTGCTTGCTGCAGGCAATTATCAGGACTGCCTGCTTATGGAGGATTCTCTTCTTTGGGCGAATATGATCAGAAATCACTGTCGTATGGCAAATATAGGTGAGACTCTTGTGTATGCCAGAACCGGTGATGATATGCTGAAGAGGCGTGGCGGCTTTGATTATTTCCTTAAATACAAGGCAGGAAGAAAGCGTATTTTAAAGACAGGAACCATAAGTGCGGCGGATTATTTTGTTACGGTTGCGGCACAGTTTGTTGTCTGTATGATGCCACTTTGGATGAGGAGCCTGGTGTTTAAAAAAATATTAAGGAACTAAAACTTTTCAAATGCACGTTAATGTGGTAAAATCGGTATAGTTAACATTAATAGGCTTATCACTAGCTGACACAGGAGGTTAATATAAATGGATTTTAGAGCGGAGTACGAGAAATGGTGTACAGACCCATATTTTGATGAGGCTACAAAGGCAGAGCTTAAGGCTATCGCAGGTAATGATAAGGAGATAGAGGACAGATTCTATCGCACACTTGAGTTTGGTACAGCAGGTCTTCGTGGTGTAATAGGAGCCGGCACCAACAGGATGAATATATACACAGTCCGTCAGGCTACACAGGGACTGGCAAATTACATACTTTCACAGGGAGAGGACGCAGTAAAGAGAGGTGTTGCAATCGCACATGACTCACGTAATATGCATGATGAGTTCACAGATGCCACAGCACTCTGTCTTGCAGCTAACGGAATCAAGACATATGTATTCCCACAGCTCGCACCTGTTCCGGAGCTTTCATACGCAGTAAGGACACTCGGTACAATAGCCGGTGTTGTTATCACAGCAAGCCACAATCCTCGTGAGTACAATGGATACAAGGTATACTGGGAGGATGGTGCACAGGTTACTCCACCTCATGATACAAGCATCATGGCTGAGGTGGCAAAGGTTACATCGTTTGACCAGGTAAAGACTATGGACAAGGCTGCTGCTATTGAGGCAGGCCTTTACAATGTCATCTCTGATGAGGTTGAGGAGGGATATTTCGGAGAACTCCGCAAGCTTTCTATCCATCCGGAGATTATCAAGGCTATGGCAAAGGATATCAAGATCGTTTACACACCACTCCACGGCACAGGTCTTCGCCCTGTACAGAGAGTGCTTAAGGATATGGGCTTTGAGAATGTATACATTGAGCCAAGTCAGGCAGTGCCTGATGGCAATTTCCCTACATGTCCTTATCCGAATCCTGAGAATCCTGATGCATGGAAGCTTGCACTTGAGCTGGCAAAGGAAAAGGATGCTGATATTGTTTTAGCAACTGATCCTGATGCCGACAGACTCGGTGTATACTGCAAGGATACAAAGACAGGTGAGTATGTGACATTTACAGGAAATATGTCAGCTATGCTTATCGGTGAGTATATTTTAAGCCAGAAGAGTGCCAATGGTACTCTGCCTGAGAATCCTGCATTTGTTGAGTCAATTGTTTCTACAGATATGGGTAAGGCAATTGCGGCAGCATATGGCGTAAAGCATATCGAGGTTTTAACAGGTTTCAAGTATATCGGAGAGCAGATGCTCAAATTTGAAAAAACCGGCTGCAACAATTATGTATTCGGTATGGAGGAGAGCTACGGATGTCTGCCGGGCACATATGCAAGGGACAAGGATGCTCCTGCAGCAGTTTGCATGCTGTGTGAGGTGGCTGCCTTCTACAAGTCACAGGGCAAGACACTCTGGGATGGCATGATTGACATGTACGAGAAGTATGGCTACTACAGAGAGGGTATTTCCACAATGACCTTAAAGGGTATTGATGGTGCCGCACAGATAAATGAGATTATGACAAAGGCACGTGCCGCTGAGCCAAAGAAATTTGGTGATTATCAGGTGCTTGCTATCCGTGATTACAAGAATGACACAAGAAAAGATATGACAACAGGAAAGGTTGAGCCGACAGGTCTTCCTTCTTCTAATGTACTTTACTACGAACTTAACGATAACGCTTGGTGCTGTGTACGCCCTTCTGGTACAGAGCCTAAGATTAAATTCTATTTCGGAGTTAAAGGAGTGTCTCTTGAAGATTCACAGGCTAAGCTTGATGCTTTGTCAGCTGAGGTTCTCGGACAGTTTGAATAAAGACTATGATGAAAATATACATTTGCCCGGATTGTGGCTGGATACGGATGGTTTCAAGAAGGAAAGAGGTTGAATGCTTCAAGTGTGGCAGACCGCAGATGCGTCTGACGAATCTGGAGTTTGGAAAGTATACCAATATGTCGGAGAAGGAGCGTCAGGACTACGCAGACGCGTGGCTTTACATTCATAGGAAAAAGGAAAAATAACATGGCAAAGAAGAGAAGAAGAAAAAAGAGAAGAAGTGGACGTAAGAAGATTATACTCTTTGTATTTGAAATCCTGCTGCTGTTAATTGTTCTGTTAGTGGTTTGGGCTTATAATAAGACACTCGGACAGGTTAAATATGAGGATGCGCTGACAGATAGTGAGGCCGGAATCAATGAGGATATTGATGATGATGCTCTTGCCAATATGCATGGATATCTCAATGTAGCGTTGTTTGGTCTAGACAACAGAAGTAATGGTTCATACAATGAGGGACATTCCGATTGTATCATGATCGCTAGTCTGAATTATGATACTAGGGAGGTTCAGCTTGTTTCTGTCTACAGAGATACGTATCTGCCTATAGGCAATGGAAAGTTTGCAAAGGCAAATGCCGCTTATGCAAATGGTGGGGCAAAGAGAGCAGTAGCTATGCTTAATTCAAATTTGGATTTGGATATAACCAAGTATGTCTGTGTTGACTGGAAGGCTCTTGTAGATGCTATAGATGATATCGGTGGCATTGATCTTGAGATTACTAATGCGGAGATGAAGGAAATCAATTATCTGATTCCTGAGGTTGATTATACTACAGGATATAATACTCCTTATCTTGAGGGGGATGGTATGCAGCATCTTGATGGAACTCAGGCTACATGCTATGCACGTATCAGAAGCACCTCCGGTGATGATTTCTTAAGGGCATCCCGTCAGAGAATTGTGCTTCAGGCTATGTTTGACAAGGCTAAACAGTCAGATTTAGGATCTCTAACAGAGATGTGCAAGGATATTATGAGTCAGATAAGTACAAACTTTACAGCTGCCGAGATATTCAAGTATGCTTCTTATGTTACAAAGTTTCAGATGAAGGAGACAACAGGCTTTCCATTTGAGCTTACTACAATGAATCTTTCATCTACTGGGGATACAGTTATTCCAATTGATTTAGCACAGAATGTTTCCAAACTTCATCAGTTTCTGTTTAACGAGACGGATTATCAGCCAACTGAGACAGTTCAAAATGTCAGTGACAAGATTGCTAAAAAAACAGGTGTTACGTCAGAGACTTCTGCATTTGATCTCTCACAGTACAATGATATTGTTGGTTCGGATGGAACCGAAGGGGCAAAGAAAAAGAATAAGGATAAGCAGGATTCATTAAAGAACAGTCAGTCGGAGTCTGAAAATAGTTCTGGAACGGAATCGTCATCAGATGATTTAGATGAGTAATTACCTGATGGTATTTATTTAGCTGTTATAAGCAATAAGTTTTATAAAACAATATTTAAATGAACAATATATCCGGGGCCAATCAATAGATTGGTCCCACATAATTTAATATGATTAATAATGTAATAACTTGTAATTAATGAATAGTTAATGGAAAATCAATGATTAAATAACAACTAAATTACAAGAACAAGGGAGAATTTATGAAAACAGAAATCAAAGAAAAAATCACGGCAACAAGCCAGAAATACTTAAAGAAATTCTTAACAGAGGAAGCTCCGGCTAAGCTTGAGAGCCAGCTTGAGCACATGGACTGGTCATACCTGGATATGATTCACAACAAGGAGCAGCAGAGAGGTACATTCTCACCACTTGCAGCTATGGAGCTTTCAGAGATAGAGGCTAATAAGGATAAATATCTTGCAACAGGTCTTGATGCGGTCAAGAATGGCAAGGTCGGTGCAATTCTTCTTGCAGGTGGACAGGGCACACGTCTTGGTTTTGACAAGGCTAAGGGCATGTTTAATATCGGAAAGACAAAGGAGCTCTACATTTTTGAGCAGCTTATCGCAAACCTTATGAAGGTTACAAATCAGGCCGGTACATGGGTGCCGCTGTATGTCATGACAAGCGAGATAAATGATGGCATGACAAGAGAGTTCTTTGAAGAGCACGACTATTTTGGATACAACAAGGATTATGTGAAGTTTTTCGTGCAGGAGATGGTTCCGGCAGTTGATTTTGATGGAAATCTGCTCATGAAATCTGAGGATTCACTTGCCATGTCACCAAACGGAAACGGTGGATGGTTCAAGTCACTCATCAATGCCGGTCTTGACAAGGATTTGAAGGACAAAGGTGTTGAGTGGCTCAATGTATTTGCTGTGGACAATGTGCTTCAGCAGATTGCAGATCCTGTATTTGTAGGTGCTACAATCGAGTCCGGCTGTGTCAGCGGCTCTAAGGTGGTCAGAAAATGTGATCCATATGAGAGAGTTGGTGCTATGTGTCTTGAGAATGGCAAGCCTTCGATTGTTGAGTATTACGAGCTTACCCCGGAGATGGCAGAGGCAAAGAATGAGAATGGTTCATTGCAGTATGGCTTTGGTGTAATCTTAAACTATTTATTCCGCGTGGACAAGCTCATGGCTATCGCAGAAAAGAGCCTTCCACTTCATGTGGTAGAGAAGAAGGTACCTTACATTGATGAGAATGGTACAGAGCACAAGCCTGAGACTCCGAATGCATACAAGTTCGAGACACTCATCCTCGATATGGTATACATGATGGACAATAGCCTGCCATTTGAGGTAGACAGGGAGAAGGAGTTTGCACCTGTAAAGAATGCGACAGGTACAGATTCGGTTGAAACAGCGAGAGCTCTTCTTGAGAAGAACGGAATTGAAATTTAATATATGATTTATGGTAACTGTTCATTGGCAGGGATGTATTGATATTCTGCAATTTCTATTTATCGCAGACTTAGAGGTGCATCTGCCGATGAGCAGTTATTTTTATTTTTATAATCGCATAGTGGCCTGCAATGGGGAACATAGGCTATAAATAGTTAACTGATTTATGAAAAAATAAATAATCCCGTCACAAATTAAACACAGATTGACAGTATACTTCTAATTGTAAACGAAAGGAGAAATTATTATGGATAACAATTATAGAAATATGAATGATACAAATAATACAAATAATACTAACAGTACAAATAACAATACAAATAATGTAAATTTCACAATGTCGGGTAATCCTTACAATCCGGATGAGTCACAGAAGGCTGCACAGACTAATAATACATCAGCTGAAAGCTATTCACAAAGCTACAATCCATATTCGCAGGCTTCTGCAGCAGCACAGCCAAATGCAAATCAGTCATATGCAAACCAGCCATATTCTAATCAGTCGTATAATTCAGGCGCAAATAATAATGCATATGGCGGCACATCAGCAGGTTCGACAGACAATTCATATAGCCGGATGAATATGAATGGTCAGGCATACCAGCAGACTGCAAAGCCTAAGAAACAGAGAGCACCTAGAAAGCCTGGTGCATTTGGACCATTTGCAGCAAAGACAGTAGCGGCAGCTCTTATCTTCGGACTCGTCGGAGGCGGCGTTTTCACAGGAGTAAGCTATATTGGCACGAGAGCTATTTCAAATTCTTCTACTGCAAGTGCAAAGCTTACCACTACAACATCCGGTGGGACTAAGCAGACATCCTCAGGGGATGCAAAGGATCTGACAGATGTATCATCTATTGTTGATGAGGTTATGCCTAGCATCGTTGCTATCACAAATACAGGAACAGTAACCTACAACAGCTTTTTCGGAAGGCAGTCACAGCAGTCTCAGAGCTGTGGCTCAGGAATTATTGTGAGTGAGGATGATGATTATCTTTATATTGCCACAAATAATCATGTTGTGGCAGATTCAGAGGAGCTCACAGTACAGTTTGATGATGATTCTGTGGTAAAGGCAGAAATCAGAGGAACAGATCCGGATGACGATCTTGCAGTTGTACGTGTAAAGAAAGCAGACCTTGGAAAAGATACTTACTCAAATATCAAGATTGCTACAATCGGAGATTCTGAAAGTGTAGCTGTTGGAAGTCCTGCAATTGCTATCGGTAATGCACTTGGATACGGACAGTCTGTCACAACAGGTATAGTAAGTGCGCTTAACAGAACTGTTACTACACAGGATTCACAGACAGGTGAGACTGTTACCAACAACAAGCTTATCCAGACAGATGCAGCCATAAACCCTGGAAACAGTGGTGGAGCACTCTTAAATGAAAATGGCGAGGTTATCGGTATAAACTCTGTAAAATATTCTTCAACTGATGTTGAGGGTATCGGATATGCAATTCCTATGTCGGTTGCAAAGCCTATTATTGAGAGCCTTATCCAGGATGGAAAATATACTAATGAGAATCAGGCATACCTTGGTATCAAGGGTGGCGATGTTTCATCTGAGATGGTAGCCTATGGCTTCCCACAGGGTGTATATGTTTCATCTGTTTCAGCTGGTTCAGGTGCCGCAAATGCCGGCTTACAGGAGGGAGATATCATCACTGCTGTTGACAGCACAAAGATTTCTTCTATGACAGAGCTGCAGTCAGCGTTAAAGAGCTACAAGGCCGGAGATAAGGTTACTCTTACTGTTGCCCGTCAGAGTGGCAGACAGTACGAAGAGAACAAGGTTGAAGTAACCTTAAGCTCTGCAAAGGATATCCAGCAGTAATTCCAGCGCGTTTTCTCCTCACCCCTGCGTCCATGCAGGGGTGTTTCTGCGTTTCATGGGCATATTTTCTACAGTATCTAAGCCACTTCGCTATTCGCTCCTGCAAGAGTACGTGTGCGCCACCGGTGCTATGGGCTTACGTCCCTTACGCTGTGGCGGAAATGTTGTTCAAATCAGTTCAAAGTACTAGACAAATTCCACAAAATATTAGATAATAGAAGCAAATTAGTTTTCATTTTGCATAGGAGGTCGGCATGAAGAAGAAAAAAATAGTTATCGCACTCGGACATGATGCTCTTGGAACAACTCTTCCGGAGCAGCACGAGGCTACAAAGCATACAGCAAAGGCAGTTGCAGATTTTATCAGGGACGATTATGAGGTTGTTATCACACACAGCAACGGACCGCAGGTGGGCATGATTCACACCGCTATGTCTGAGTTTTGCAGGATTTATCCTGAGTATACAGCTACACCTACAGCAGTCTGCTCTGCAATGAGTCAGGGCTATATAGGATATGATTTACAGAATGCTATCCGTACAGAGCTTCTTGGCAGAGGAATTTACAAGACCGTTTCAACAATACTTACACAGGTGGTTGTTGACCCATATGATGAGGCTTTTTATCATCCGACAAAGATCATCGGCCGTGTTATGACAGAGGCTGAGGCTGAGGAAGAGGAGAAAAAGGGCAATCATGTGACACAGGTCGAGGGAGGCTACAGAAGAGTTGTGGCAGCTCCAAAGCCTGTTGATATAGTGGAAAAGGATGCTATTAAGGCTCTTGTTGATGCGGATCAGGTTGTTATCGCATGCGGTGGCGGCGGAATTCCTGTTTTAGCACAGGACAATAAGCTTCAGGGCGCCAGTGCTGTTATCGAGAAAGATCTTGCAGCAGGAAAGCTTGCAGATACTCTTGATGCAGACAGACTTGTTATACTTACAAGCGTTGACAAGGTCTGCCTGAACTATGGCAAGGAGGATGAGAAGCCACTTGATACCATGACTGTCGATGAGGCAAAGAAGTACCTTGCAGCAGGCGAGTTTGATGAGGGTACCATGGCTCCAAAGATTGAGGCGGCTATCGACTTTATCGGTGACTCTGCCATCCGTTCAGTGCTTATCACAAAGCTCAACAAAGAGGGCAAGACAGTTTCAGGTGGTATGGGCACTTTAATTACAAAGTAGAGCTTAATTGTTATAATTCACATATATCCCACACGTCTATATGCATTTTGCAGAGCAGATGTGTGGGATTCTAAATAAAAAGAGTAAGATAGAAGGTAACACAAAATGAGTGAGAAAAGGCTTCAAAAGAGAGAGGAAATCTCAGACGAGTACAAATGGAAGCTTGAGGATATGTATGAGACAGATGAGCTGTGGGAGGCTGAGTGCGAAAAAGCGTCACAGCTTGCAGAAAAGCTATCCGGATTTAAGGGACATCTGGCCGACAGTGCATCAACGCTGCTTGATTTTTTTAAGAAGCAGGATGAGTTGTCTTATTATTTGGAGCGTATAGTGGTCTATGCGAATGAGCGCTCGCATCAGGACACTGCTGTGTCGAAATATCAGGCATATGTGTCAAAGGCAGAGACACTGACTGTTCAGGCATCAGGTGCGCTGGCATTTGCGAGTCCGGAGATTTTGCAGATAGATGATAAAAGGCTTGAGAGCTTTTACAGTGAGAGCAATGAGCTTGTGCAATATAAGCGTGCGATTGATGAGATAATGCGTCAGAAAGCGCATACCTTATCGGCTGCAGAGGAGAATATCCTGGCGCAGTGCGGTGAGATGGCTGCAGCGCCGGAGAATATATTCAGCATGTTCAACAATGCGGATATCAAATTCCCGTATATCACTGATGTCGAGGGAAATAAAATACGTATCACGCACGGCAATTTCATAGATTTTTTAAGCAGCAAGGACAGAAGCCTGCGCAAGCAGGTGTTCCGCGGAGTGTATGATTCGTACAAGAAGTGGAGCAATACTGTTTCCATGATGTACATCAGCAAGCTGAAAAATGACACTTTTTATGCAAGGGTAAGAAAATATGACAGCGCAAGGGCCATGTATTTATCCGGTGGCGATATTCCTGAGAGTGTCTATGACAATCTGATTGAGACGGTTCACGCACATCTGCCGGCTCTGCACAGGTACATGGCGCTTAGAAAGAAGCTTTTAGGTGTGGAGCATCTGCATATGTATGATTTGTTTGCACCGATCGTGGACAATGTACAGACCACATACACCTATGATGAGGCGAAAAAGCTTGTGGCAAAGGCGCTTGAGCCTATGGGCGATGAGTATGTCAGCGTACTTAAGTCTGGCATGGAGAGTGGCTGGATAGATGTATATGAGAATGAGAACAAGAGAAGCGGTGCGTATTCATGGGGCGCTTACGGCACTCATCCGTATGTGCTTTTGAACTATGCCGACAATCTGGACAGTGTGTTTACGCTGGCTCATGAGATGGGACATGCGATGCATACATACTATTCAAATGAGCATCAGAGCATTACCTACGCGGGATACCTGATTTTTGTGGCAGAGGTTGCCTCCACCTGCAATGAGTCGCTTCTAATGCACTATATGCTTGAGCATTGTGAGGATGAGAATGAGAAAAAATATCTCATGACACATTTTCTGGACGGCTTCAGGACGACACTTTTCAGGCAGGCGCAGTTTGCAGAGTTTGAGCATATAGCTCACCGGAAAATGCAAAAGGGCGAGCCGGTTACCAAGGATGTACTAAATGAGCTATGGCATGAGCTGAATGTGCAGTACTACGGACCGGATATGCGCGTGGATGATGAGATATCATATGAGTGGATGCGCATACCGCATTTTTACACACCGTACTATGTATATCAGTACTCGACAGGCTATTCGGCAGCAGTTGCTTTTTCAAAAAAGATACTTGAGGAGGGAAAGCCTGCTGTGGATAAGTATATAGGAAATTTCCTGTGCGGTGGATGCTCGAAGAATCCAATCGAGCTGCTAAAGAGTGCCGGTGTCGATATGAGCACACCAAAGCCTGTGGATGATGCACTCAATGTATTTGAGGATTATCTGAAGCAGTTTGAGGCAGCAACTAAGTAAGGAGAAACAATTTTATGGAAAGAATTAAAAGCTTTACAATCAATCATAATATTCTTAAACCTGGATTTTATATTTCAAGAAAAGACGGAGAAATCGTTACATACGACCTTCGTACAAGAAAACCTAATGCAGGCGATTATATGTCCAATTCAGCTATGCACTCAGTGGAGCATATGTTTGCAACATGTGTGAGAAACTCTGAGATTGCAGATGATGTGGTATATTTTGGACCGATGGGCTGTCAGACAGGCTTCTACCTCGTAGTGAGGGATGTCGAGCCGGGGAAGGTTTTTGAAATCACCAAAGAGGTCTTAAAACAGATACTTGAGTATGATGGACCGGTATTTGGTGCATCAGCCATAGAGTGCGGACATTACGAGAATCTGTCACTTGACGAGGCAAAGAAGGAGTGCCGTGCATATCTTAATGTGCTTGAGAGCCAGACAAATATGGAGTTTACTTATCCACAGTAAACGAGGACTAAAAATATAATAGCAAGATAGCAGGAATGGAGAAATAAAATGACAATAGGTGTAATTGGTGCAATGCAGATGGAGGTCGATGACTTAAAGGCTCAGATGACAGACACACAGACAGAGGTTTACAGCGGAGTGGAGTTTGTTGAGGGCAAAATCGGCGATCAGTATGTTGTTGCGGCAAAATGCGGAATAGGAAAGGTATTTGCGGCAATATGTGCAGAGGCCATGATTTTGAAATATGATGTAGATATGATTGTCAATATCGGAGTGGCAGGAACTTTGACAAAGGACTTAAATGTGCTTGATGTGGCAGTAGCCACAAACGTGCTGCAGCACGATATGGATACATCGCCAATCGGAGATCCGAAGGGACTTCTCTCAGGCATCAATATGATTCTGCTTCCGGCAGATACAAAAATGGTGGAGCTCATGTGCTCATGCTTAGCTGACAGGAATATCCACTACAAAAAGGGCAATATCGCAACAGGAGATCAGTTTATTGCCACAAAGGAGCAGAAGGATTATATTTCGAATACCTTTGATGCAATCGCAGCAGAGATGGAGGGAGGCAGCATCGGTCATGTGTGCTATGTGAACAAGGTGCCATTTGCCATTCTTCGCTCAATATCAGACGGCGATGGCGGCGAGACAGACTACCAGACCTTTGCGGAGAAGGCTGCGCATCAGTCGATTGAGGTAGTGCTTGAGTTTATCGGAAGGGCAGAAGAACTGAAATAGAGTTATTTCATTATTCATAATTTGTGATAATAAAGAATAGTATATAGCATGAGTGAATACAGAGCATACATGCAAAATACAAAACTACATAATGGGACAAAACGAAAGAAACGCCGACACAGATTCCTTTTTGGAGTGCTGCTGTCGGCGCTTCTTATTACAGGCGCTTTATATGGCAGAGAGTATGACATATCACAGCTGAAAAATATAGAGGTGATGGAGACACTTAGCAGTGCTGTGAGTCAGTTCGGGGACAGAAAGCTGCCTGTATATTCGGTTCAGACAACAGAAAAAAAGATAGCCCTTTCATTTGACTGTGCCTGGGGAGCAGAGGATTTTGACAGTATGATGGAGACACTTGACAAGCACAACGTAAAGGCTACATTTTTTATGACAGGAGGGTTTGTGAGTGATAATCCTGAATGTGTAAAGACGCTGGTTGAAAAAGGGCATGAGCCCGGAAATCACAGTGAGCACCACTATGATATGGCAACAATCACGGCAGGCGAGATGAAGACAGAGATAATGGATGTGCACAAAAAGGTCAAGGAGCTGACCGGAAAGGATATGAAGGTATTCAGACCGCCATACGGCTCGTACAACAATGAACTGATTGACACAGTGTATGGCTGTGACTATTATCCAATCCAGTGGGATGTGGATTCGCTCGACTGGAAAAACTATGGTGTGCAAAACATTATAAATACAGTGTGCAATCACAAAAGCCTGGATTGTGGCTCGATAATACTCTGCCATCTAGGCGCAAAATACACCTCGCAGGCACTCGATGAGATGCTCACGAAGCTTCAGGACATGGGCTATGAGATAGTTCCGGTATCAAAGCTGATCATGACTGAAGGCTATCATATGGATGCAAACGGTATGCAGATCAAGGACTGAGCAATTTCATAAATCAATATTTTAGTCAATATTTAGTCAATAATTTAGCCCTTTACGATATTGTTATTTACAGACAAGTGTGTTAAACTAAAACTATATTTTAAAGAAGCTGTGAGACAGCTATGGGGGTAAATTATATGACAGATACAGGTTTTTTAGTAGCATTCTTTATAGTTATTTTTTTAGTTATCATCTTTGCGCTTGTCGCTGTAATCGGAGCCGTTACAAGTGCTGTTGCAGGTATCAATGATGATGAGGATGAGATTGAGGAAGAGGGCATCTGAAGCTAAAATAAATAAAAGATATTAAAAGATATTAAAAGATATTTAAAGACATTTAAGGACATCGAATTATATTAATCGTATAATTGGGTGTCTTTTTATTGTCAAAATCTCTTAAAAAAGTATAAACCAATTGAGTTGCAATCCGCCACATTGTATAATAAAAGTATAACAGCGAATTAAATTTATTGTGAAAATCGTAGTAATCACAATGTCTATCAAACTAAGGCAGGATATTATCAAGGAAAAGAAGAAGGAGGGGTCAGATGATATCAAGATATAGTGTAAAAAAGCCTTTTACTGTACTTGTAGGAGTACTGCTGGTAATAGTACTCGGTGTTGTATCACTTGGCAGGATGACGACAGATCTGCTGCCGGATATGAGCTTTCAGTATGCACTTATCGTGACAACAGATATGGGAGCAAGTCCACAGGAGGTGGAGAGCGATGTCACCGCGCCGCTTGAAGCAGCTATGGCAACTACGTCCAATATCAAAAACGTAAGCTCAATGTCATATAACAGCTATTCTCTGGTGACATGCGAGTATGAGCAGAATGCCAACATGGATTCTGTAGTGATAGAGATGCAGCAGAAAATAGATCAGGTCGAGGCTGGCTGGAAGGATGGAGTGGGTACTCCGACCATTATGAAGATAAATCCGGACATGCTTCCAATCATGATGACTGCTGTGGATATGGATGGGAAAAGTAAGTCGGAAATCACCGACTTTGTGGAAAACACACTTAAGCCTGCAATTGAGAGTACAGAGGGAGTCGCATCAGTGACTGCGACAGGTGAGCTCACCGAGCAGATACAGGTCACGATGAATCAGGCCAAGATAGATGCGCTCAATGAGAAAATAAATAATGCCGTTTCAAAGAAATTTGACGATGCAAAAAGTCAGATGGATGATGCAAGCGCAAAGATAGAGAGCGGACAAAACGCAATCACATCGGCATCGGATCAGATGAGCGCGGGAGTGGATACGCTAAAGGAGCAAAAGGCAAAGCTTGCAGAGCAGAAGACTCAGCTAGAGAGTACTCTTGCAAGCTTAAATGAGCAGAAGAGCCAGCTTGAAACAATTCAGTCAGCTCTTTCAGACTTCATGAATAGTGATACATATACAAAGACAATTCCGTCACTCAAAGAGGGCGCAAATGCACCGGGTGAAGCGGGCACAGCACTCAAAGCGCAGCTTGAGCAGGTTGATAAGCAGATTGCAGCACAGTTTTCAGGTCTCTCGGCGCTTGGAATCACCGTAAACACAGCAGATGATCTGCCTGCGGCAGCGTCAGCGATAGCACAGACTCTCATTCAGGTGAATACAGGTATAGAGCAGTGCCAAAGCGGGCTTGACCAGATAGCACAAGGAGAGACAGCACTTTTAGATGCCTATGATAATCTAAACAGTCAGGCAGCCATCAGCTCGATAAGCATAGGACAGCAGTCGGCACAGCTTGCAACAGCAGCGGCATCTCTTGACAGCTCAAAGAAGGAGCTTGAAAAGAGTAAGGATGATGCACTTGACAAGTCAAACTTAAATGCAGTTTTAACAATTGACTCACTCTCGCAGCTGCTCGTCGCTCAGAATTTTGATATGCCTGCAGGCTATGTAAATGATTCAAATGGCACGCAGTACATAGTACAGGTGGGAGATGAGATAAAATCAATTGATGATTTAACAAATCTGGTGCTTATGGATATGAAGCTTGATGGAATAGCTCCTATTCATGTCGGTGATGTGGCAGATGTTGAGATGACTGACAACTCGGATGAGACATATGCGATAGTCAACGGTAATCCCGGAATAATGCTCTCCATGGAGAAGCAGACCGGCTACTCTACAGGAGACGTCACAGACCGTCTTTTAGACAAGCTTGATTTGCTGGAAAAGGAAAATGACGGATTACACACCACAGTGCTTATGAATCAGGGCGTATACATCGACATGGTAGTAAAGAGTGTTATGGAAAATATGATAGTGGGAGCAATACTTGCCATTTTCGTATTGCTTTTGTTCTTAAAGGATATAAAGCCGACACTTGTTATTGCAGCATCTATACCGCTATCGGTTATTGTGGCTGTGGTGCTTATGTATTTTACGGATATCACCTTAAATATCATTTCAATGTCGGGACTTGTGCTTGGAATAGGAATGCTGGTGGATAATTCAATAGTAGTAATCGAGAATATCTACAGATTAAGGGGAGAGGGATATTCGGTAAAGAAGGCGGCTGTTGAGGGTGCAAATCAGGTGGCAGGAGCCATTTTTGCCTCTACACTTACCACGGTAAGTGTGTACGCGCCAATCATTTTTACTGATGGAATCACGAGACAGCTCTTTGTAGACCTGGCACTTACGGTAGCATTTACTCTTATGGCATCTCTTGTAGTGGCACTCACATTTGTACCGGCAATTGCTTCAGGCATGCTCAAAAAGACGAAGGATATAAAGCATCCATGGTTTGACCGTTTTAAGGATTGGTATGGAAATGTGCTCGGCACATGTCTTAGATTTAAGCCGGTGGTATTTATTGCGGCAGTAGTGCTTTTAGTCGGCAGTGGCGCACTTTGCATGTCAAGGGGAATGACATTTATGGATATGGACATGGAGTCAAATCAGATTTCACTTACCATAGAGGCAAAGGATGACGAAAAGCTTGACTTCAAGCAGCTTACAGAGCTGTCTGATAAGGTCATGGACAAAATATCTGATATAAAGGGCATAGACACAATAGGAGCTACAGCAGGCGGCAGCTCGACCATGAACCTGATGAGCTCAGGAAGCGACAGCGTGAGCATGTATATATTGCTTGATGAGAAGTCGGATGTTTCATCGGATAAGGTAATAGATGAAATTGAAAAACGCACAAAGAATCTGGACTGCAAGGTAACAGCATCTTCACAGGCTATGGACTCATCAGAGTTTTTCGGAAGTGGTCTCTCTGTCAGGATTAAGGGTAATGATATAGACAAGCTGCAGAAGCTTGCAGGTGATGTGGCAGATATCCTTAAGGACACAAATGGAGTGACAGATATAGATGACGGTCTTGGAGATACAATCAATGAGCTTAAGATAACTGTGGATAAGGAAAAAGCAGCAAAGTATGGCTATACGGTGGCTCAGGTATACCAGCTCGTATCCGGTGAGATATCATCTCAAAAGAGCGCAACAACCATTACGACCGACATAAAGGACTATGAGGTATACCTACAATCTGCAGAGCAGTCTGATGTGACTGTGGACGACATCAAAAACCTTACATTTACCTATAAGGATAATGATGGCAGTGAAAAGGAGATTCCGCTCAGTGATATCTGCACTATTTCGCAGGAACAGACACTGAGTACCATTCATCGAGATGCTCAGACAAGATATATTACAGTATCAGGTGCGGTTGATGAAAACCATAATGTAACATTACTAAGCAATAAAATTAAATCTAAAATTGATAAACTTAGCATTCCTGATGGCTATTCAATAGACATGGAGGGCGAGGATGAGACAATAAATGAGTCAATGAGTCAGCTTGGACTTATGCTTGTGCTTGCAGTGATATTTATCTATCTTATCATGGTGGCGCAGTTCCAGTCATTGCTTTCACCGTTTATTATCATGTTCTGTATACCTCTTGCGTTTACAGGAGGCTTTATAGCTCTTTTCATCACGGGAAATGAGCTCGGAATCATATCAATGCTTGGCTTTATCATGCTGGCAGGTCTCATTGTAAATAATGGAATCGTGCTCATTGATTACATCAATCAGGCCAGGAGAGAGGGCATGAGCAAGCATGAGGCAATCATAGACGCAGGCCGTACAAGGCTTCGTCCAATACTGATGACAGCGATGACCACCATACTTGCAATGTTTACATCGGCGATAGGTATCGGAGATGGCTCAGATATGATAAGGCCTATGGCAATCGCAATAATAGGAGGTCTCGTATACGGAACCATCCTTACGCTTATAGTAATTCCATGTATCTATGATGCGTTCAACAGAGAGAAGAGCATGGTAGAGGAAGAATTGTAGCAGGATAGAAGGAAAAAAGCTGGAAATATAGAGAGTTGGAGGATTTTTACATGGCAAAGTATATTATGGCATTAGATGCGGGCACTACCAGCAACAGATGTATACTTTTCAATGAGAAGGGCGAGATGTGCAGCGTGGCACAGAAGGAATTTACGCAGTTTTTCCCAAAGCCGGGCTGGGTGGAGCATGATGCAGAGGAAATCTGGGCAACACAGCTTGAGGTGGCAAAGGAGGCAATGGCCAATATCCAGGCTACGGCAGCCGACATATGTGCGATAGGCATTACTAACCAGAGAGAGACCACAATTGTATGGGACAAAAATACGGGAGAGCCGGTTTATCACGCGATAGTATGGCAGTGCAGACGCACGGCAGAGTATGCGGATTCACTGAAGGAGAAGGGGCTTACCGAGACCTTCAGAAAAAAGACAGGGCTTGTGATAGATGCTTATTTTTCGGCAACTAAACTCAAGTGGCTCCTTGACAATGTGCCGGGAGCAAGGGAGAGAGCCGAAAGAGGCGAGCTTTTGTTTGGAACAGTCGAGACGTGGCTTATATGGAAGCTCACTCAGGGACAGGTGCATGTCACGGATTATTCCAATGCTTCAAGAACCATGATGTTTAATATCAATACCTTAAAGTGGGATGATGAGATACTTAAGGAGCTTGACATACCAAAGAGCATGCTTCCAAAGCCAATGCCGTCAAGCTGTGTATATGGTGAGGTGAATCCTGTGTTTTTCGGGGGTCCGATTCCTATCGCAGGAGCGGCAGGAGACCAGCAGGCTGCGCTTTTTGGCCAGACCTGCTTTAGGGCAGGAGAAGCCAAAAATACATACGGTACAGGCTGTTTTCTGCTGATGAACACAGGTGAGATGCCGGTATCCTCAAAGAACGGACTTGTTACCACTATAGCCTGGGGCATAGACGGCAAGGTGGTATATGCGCTGGAGGGCTCAATATTTGTAGCGGGAGCCTCTATCCAGTGGCTACGCGATGAGATGAAATTTATCGATTCCTCAACAGATTCAGAATACATGGCGAGAAAGGTAAAAGACACAAACGGCTGCTACGTGGTGCCGGCATTTACAGGGCTTGGAGCACCGTACTGGGACCAGTATGCCAGAGGAACCATTGTGGGGCTTACGAGAGGTGTAAACAAGTACCATGTCATAAGGGCAACTCTGGAATCAATGGCATTTCAGGTAAATGATGTGCTTGAGGCAATGAAGGCTGATTCGGGCATCAATCTCACATCACTTAAGGTGGACGGCGGTGCCAGTGCCAATAATCTGCTCATGCAGATGCAGGCTGATATCAGCAATGCACCGGTCAACAGGCCTGTGTGCGTGGAGACAACAGCCATGGGCGCAGCGTACCTCGCAGGGCTTGCAGTGGGCTACTGGGAAAGCATGGATGATATAAAGAGAAACTGGTCTATTGACCGTGTGTTTGAGCCGGAGATAGCGGCTGATTTGAGAGAAAAGAAGCTTAAAATGTGGAAAAAGGCTGTCGCCTGCGCATTTAACTGGGCGAAGGATGAATAATAGCTGATGCTTGCATTGTTTTAAATGAGCTTAGTGATACGGCAATTAAACCATATATGGAAATTGGTAGGAGAAAATAACATGTATGATGTAGTAATTATAGGAGCGGGAGTATCGGGAAGCGCCTGTGCCAGAGAGCTTTCGAAATATAACCTGTCCATCTGTGTGGTGGAAAAGGAGGAGGACGTGTGCTGTGGCACTTCAAAGGCAAACAGTGCTATTGTCCATTCCGGAATTGATTGTAAGACCGGTACACTTATGGCACAGATGAATATCCGTGGAAATGAGATGATGGATGAGCTTTCGAAGCAGCTTGATTTTGAGTTCAGAAGAAACGGCTCGCTGATTTTGTGCTTTAGCGATGACGATATGCCAAGGCTTAAGGAACTTTATAATCAGGGGATTGCAAACGGGGTGCCGGGACTTGAAATTCTTGATTCAAAGAAAGCACATGAGATGGAGCCGAATCTGTCTGATGAGGTGGTGGCAGCTATTTACTGCCCGACAGGAGGCATTGTATGTCCGTTTGGCATGAATATTGCATTTGCTGAGAATGCTGCGGCAAACGGTGTGGAGTTTTTATTTAACACCGAGGTGAAGGAGATACAAAAGGAGCAGGCAGGCTATATTCTTATTACTCAAAATGGAGAAATTCATGCACGCTGCGTTGTAAATGCAGCCGGTGTGTATGCTGATGTGTTTCACAACATGGTAAGTGAAAACAAAATACATATTACACCAAGGCGCGGAGAGTACGAGCTATTAGACAGGGCAGCCGGTGGTATCGTTGACAAGACAATCTTCCAGCTTCCGGGAAAATACGGCAAGGGCGTGCTTGTAACCCCGACAGTACACGGAAATATCCTAATCGGACCTACAGCAGATGATCATGATGACAAGGATGGTACAAATACAACAAGAGCGGGCTTAGCGCATGTTACGACATCCGGCACACGTTCGGTGCCGTCACTTCCTATGCGTCAGGTCATCACATCGTTTGCAGGAAACCGTGCACATGAGGACGGACATGAGTTTATCATCGAGGAGCTTAAAGATGCACCATTTTTTGTGGACTGTGCAGGTATAGAGTCACCGGGCTTATCAAGTGCACCGGCTATCGGTGAGAGAGTGGCAGCAATAGTTGAGGGGCTTTTTAATCCTTCTAAAAATGCGGACTTCATTGAGACAAGAAAAGGTATTTTAAATCCAAAGAAGCTTTCAGAGGATGAGTATAAAAAGCTGATAAAAGAAAAGCCTGAGTATGGCAATATAATCTGCCGCTGTGAGATGATTACGGAGGGCGAGATAATGGATGCGGTAAACAGACCACTTGGCGCAAAGTCACTTGATGGTGTGAAGAGACGCACTAGAGCCGGAATGGGCAGGTGCCAGGCAGGCTTCTGTTCTCCGAGAACTATGGAGATTATCGCCAGGGAGAGAGGCATTTCGCAGCTTGACATCACTAAAAGCGGTGGAAAGTCAAAGATAGTTGTTGGAATGAGCAAGAATCGCGGATAGTCTGTCTTACTTCAAAGAGACAGGTAACGATAGCTGGATATTGGATTAATATCAGATTAACATAGGGGGACAATATGGAATTTTACGATATTGTGATAGTAGGAGGAGGTCCGGCAGGTCTTGCGGCAGCAGCTTCCGCTAAGAAAAATAAAATAGATAAAATACTTATACTGGAAAGAGACTGCGAGCTTGGCGGCATATTAAACCAGTGTATACACAACGGCTTTGGCCTGCACACCTTTAAGGAGGAGCTCACAGGCCCTGAATATGCCGGAAGATTTATCAAAGAGGTCAAAGAGCTTGGCATAGAGTACAGGCTCAATACGATGGTCATGGACATCTCAACCAGTGACGAGTTCAAAAACGGGGCAGATGACAGGCATGATGTAAAGATAAAAGATGAGGCAAACGATAAAATAGTTACAGCTATGAACCGCACAGACGGACTTTTCCATATCGCTGCAAAGACCGTAATACTTGCGATGGGCTGCAGGGAGAGAGCAAGAGGTGCTCTTAACATACCCGGCTACAGACCGGCAGGAATTTTCTCGGCGGGTACAGCTCAGAGACTGGTGAATATAGAGGGATACATGCCGGGACGAAAGGTAGTAATACTTGGCTCAGGAGATATCGGTCTTATCATGGCAAGAAGAATGACCTTAGAGGGGGCCACTGTGCAGGTGGTTGCAGAGCTCATGCCGTATTCGGGAGGCTTGAAGCGTAATATTGTGCAGTGCCTTGATGATTTTAATATCCCGCTTAAGCTCAGCCACACAGTGGTTGATATAAAGGGCAGGGAGCGTGTGGAGGGCATCACTCTCGCTCAGGTTGACGAGCACAATAAGCCTATTGAGGGAACAGAGGAGTTTTACGAGTGCGACACGCTTTTACTCTCATGCGGACTCATTCCGGAAAATGAGATTTCAAAAACAGCCGGTGTAGAGCTCAATCCGGTAACAAGCGGACCGGTCGTAAACGAAAGCCTTGAGACAAATGTGCCCGGTGTATTTGCCTGCGGAAATGTGCTTCATGTGCATGACCTCGTGGATTACGTGTCAGAGGAAGCGACAGCAGCAGGCCGCCATGCCGCAGAATATGTGAAAAATGGCGGTGACAAGAGTTGCGATGGCAAAGAAATATCGATAACTGCTACAGGCGGAGTACGATATACTGTCCCAAGCACTATAAATACTGCACAGATGGATGATACTGTAACGGTAAGATTTCGAGTTGGAGCTGTGTATAAGAATTGCTATATTGCGGTATATCTGGATGATAAACAGCTGCAGCACCGCAAGCGCCCTGTAGTGGCACCGGGTGAGATGGAGCAGGTGGTGCTTAAGAAGAAGCAGCTCATCGAAACGGAAAATCCCCGCACAATTACGATAAAGATTGAGGAGGCATAGTATCATGGAAGAAAGAAATTTTACATGTATAGGCTGCCCTCTGGGCTGTGCCCTTAAGGTGACAATAGATGGAGATAATGTCACAGTAACCGGAAATACCTGTAAGCGCGGAGCAGACTACGGAGCAAAGGAAGTGACACATCCGACGCGAATCGTGACAAGCACAGTCTGTGTGAAAAACGGCACAATACCTATGGTATCCGTAAAGACGGCACAGGATATTCCAAAGGAAAAGATAATGGATGTGATGGACTGTATCAACCGGATCACGGTAGAGGCACCGGTGCATATAGGTGATGTACTGCTAAGTGATGCTGCAGCAACCGGTGTGGATATAGTTGCAACAAAGAATGTTGAAGCATAAATAAGGAGCATGAATTAATGGTTAAAACCGGAATTTCCCTTGATAGTGTAAAAAACAATAATAAATCTCAGATACTTAAGATACTGCAGAAAAACGGCGCAATGTCAAGGAAGGATATTGCCAATCAGATAGGACTCACACCGGCGGCTGTGACCATGCTGTGCAATGATATGATGGAAGCTCACATGATACTTGAAAAGGGTGAGATGAAGGAGCAGAAGAGAGCTGGCCGTAAGAAGGTGCTTGTGGATATCAATTATGATTTTAAGTACATAGTATCTGTAAATATTGAGGCTGTAGACACGAGCATTACAGTTACCAATATCAGGGGAAATATGCTTGTTGAAGCTAAGATACATACCCGGACGGACATTGAACCACAGCTGTTTTTAGAAGAACTGGCAAAGGAAATAAAGCTTCAGCTTTGGGAAAAGGAACTTAAGCTGTCAGATATTCTTGGAATCGGAATATGTGTTCCTGGAATAGTTGACAGGAATAATGGCATCAGTATACACGCTTATGGCATATGGAACAATCAAGTAAAAATAAGAGAAATACTTGAAAAACAGATTCAGTGTCCGGTAATACTTGAAAACAACGTCAAAGCATTTGCGGAAGCCGAAATGCTTTACGGTGTCGGAAAATATGGAAACAATATTGTTTTTATTAAGTGGGGCCCGGGTGTCGGCTCTGCGATAGTTGTGGACAATAAGCTATATGAGGGCAATCAGCACAACGCAGCAGAAATAGGACACTACATCATAGAGCCTGATGGACTTAAGTGCAGATGTGGCAGACATGGCTGTCTTGAAACAAGAGTATCCATGTTTGCCCTGTGTGACCGCATAAAGGAGATATATTCCAAGGAAAATACCCCGGTGCTATACGAAGAAACAGCCGGTGATAAAAATCTTATAACAAGAGAGCTCTTGACTTCGTGGGTAGAAAATGAGGGCAACGGCTACATAACAAGGATGGATCAGACAATTTCTGAGATACTTGTTGGAGCAATAGAACGAATGGCACGTGTCGCTGTAAATGTGTTGACTATTCTGGCTCCGGATTGCACGATAGTGTTTGGTTCAATGTTTGAAAATACAAGTATATATAAGCTTTTTATACAGTACTGCACAAAATATGATGAAAACTATACTGACAAGCTTATCAGCCGTTCACACTTGAGAGATAAGATGGCATATATAGGCGGAACAGCACTTATAGCGAGCACTTATTTCTTTGAAAGTAAAAATTTATAATAAAGAAAAAATGAAGAAATCTTATTGATATTTTCTTTATTGTTGCATATACTATAAGCAAGAAAGGAGTGTTGTATATGTCACAGTCAGTTAATGTTAATTTTAAATTGGATGCAGATGTAAAAAAAAGCATGGAACAGGTGTGTTCGGAATTAGGTCTTTCCATGAGTGCAGCGTTCACCGTTTTTGCAAAAAAAGTAGGCAGAGAAAAGCGTATTCCTTTTGAGGTATCGGTAGATCCGTTTTATTCTGATAGCAATATCCGTTATTTGGAAAATATCGTGCGCGATATTAAGGATGGCAAAGCTCACTTCGCAGAGCATGATTTGATAGAGGAGGACTAATGAGGTTACTATGGGAAGATAGGGCATGGAGCGATTATTTATACTGGCAGACGCAGGATAAGAAAACACTGAAAAGAATTAATGGACTTATCAAGGATATTCAGCGAAGTACGTTTGAGGGTATAGGTAAACCGGAACCATTAAAGGAAAATCTAGTGGTATGTGGAGCAGACGCATTGATGATACTAATCGAATTGTTTATTATGAAAAAGATGAGATAATTTATATTGTTTCATGTAAAGGTCATTATGATGATTGAAAAATCATATTGACAAATCACCCAATGCACTTTAATATTGTAGAAAGAAACAGGCAAATATTTAAAGGCATAAGAAAGAGGAGTACATGACGAAAGCTTTCAGAGAGAGCATCCGGTCCGTAAGATGGTGATACATTTTGGGCAGGCTGAAAGGTGCTTAAGACAGAAATCATGGAAGGTAGCTTTTGAGCCGAAGAACCCAGAAAGTTAAATCTATATATAACAAGATTTGACATAAGTTTTTCCGATTCGTCCACGTTACAGGACAAGAGGCATTCGAGTTTATATGCATATATATGCTCCGATGTAAACGAAGGTGGTACAGCGCTAATTCGCCCTTCCGGTCAATGATCGGGAGGGTCTTTTTATGTACCCAGACCGGAAGATTGCGCATGCAATCCAATCGGTCGCCCATAGCTAAATGAAAAGAAAAACAGCAAAAGCTCACAGCCTGAATTATCAGGCCGCGCATTATGTATGGAATTATGTGATTTATGGAGCTGCCTAGAGACTGTTAAAATTATGTACACAGCCCAGCAACGCACGCACATGGACGTGCGGGCGAGGCGTTAGCGCCATGGACGGCGCTAAAAGCCGGTTGCGTCATGGTCTAAGCAATCCCTAATCATAATTTTTACAGTGTCTTGGCAGCGTAATCATGAACATAATTCCATACATAATGCGCGACCTGACACAACAAAGCCCCCAAAGCTTTTGCGTCATTCATATAAAAGGAGGAAAACATGAGCAAAGAACTAAACAAAACCTACGATCCAAAGGACATCGAGGACCGTCTTTACAAAAAGTGGGAAGACAACGGCTACTTCCATGCTGAGGTAGACCGCAGCAAAAAACCATTCACAATCGTGATGCCACCACCAAACATCACAGGACAGCTGCACATGGGACATGCCCTTGACAACACCATGCAGGATATCCTTATCAGATACAAGAGAATGCAGGGCTACAATGCACTCTGGCAGCCGGGAACAGACCACGCATCCATCGCAACAGAGGTAAAGGTCATCCAGGCACTTAAAGAGCAGGGAATCAACAAGGCAGACCTTACAAGAGAAGAGTTCCTGGAGAAATGCTGGGACTGGAGAAAAGAGTATGGCGGACGTATCGTAAAGCAGCTTCGTAAGCTCGGATCATCAGCAGACTGGCAGCGTGAGAGATTTACAATGGATGAGGGATGCTCACACGCAGTACAGGAGGTATTTACAAAGCTTTATAAGAAGGGCTGGATTTATAAGGGCTCAAGAATCGTAAACTGGTGTCCGGTATGTAAGACATCTATTTCAGATGCAGAGGTAGAGCATGAGGAGCAGGACGGCTTCTTCTGGCACATTAACTATCCTGTAGTTGGCGAGGAAGGCAGATTCGTAGAGATAGCAACAACACGTCCTGAGACACTTTTCGGAGATACAGCCGTAGCTGTAAACCCTGATGATGAGCGTTATCAGGATATCATCGGAAAGACCTTAAAGCTTCCATGCACAGACAGAGAGATTCCTGTAATCGCAGATTCATACGTAGATAAAGAATTTGGAACAGGCTGTGTAAAGATTACACCTGCACACGACCCTAACGATTTCGAGGTAGGAAAACGCCACAGCTTAGAGGAAATCGTTGTAATCAATGATGATGCCACAATGAACGAAAAGGCCGGAAAATATGCCGGAATGGACAGATACGAGTGCAGAAAGGCACTGGTTGAGGATCTTAAGGAGCAGGGCCTTTTAGTAAAGGTTGTACCACATTCACACAATGTAGGTGTGCATGACCGCTGTCACACAACAGTTGAGCCAATGATCAAGCAGCAGTGGTTCGTCAAGATGGACGAGATGATCAAGCCTGCAGTTGAGGGAGTAAAGAACGGAGAAATCAAGCTCCTTCCTTCAAGAATGGACAAGACATACTTCAACTGGACAGACAATATCCGCGACTGGTGCATCAGCCGTCAGCTCTGGTGGGGACACAGAATACCTGCATGGTACTGTGATGACTGTGGAGAGATGGTAGTTTCAATAGAAAAGCCTGGCAAATGTCCTAAGTGTGGCAAGGAGCACTGGACACAGGATCCTGATACACTTGATACATGGTTCTCATCAGCGCTCTGGCCATTCTCAACACTCGGCTGGCCTGAAAAGACAGAGGATCTGGACTATTTCTATCCAAACGATGTGCTCGTAACAGGCTACGATATCATTTTCTTCTGGGTAATCAGAATGATTTTCTCAGGCTATGAGCAGATGGGCAAGGCACCATTCCACACAGTGCTTTTCCACGGACTCGTAAGAGATTCTCAGGGCCGCAAGATGAGTAAATCACTCGGAAACGGAATTGATCCGCTTGAGGTTATCGACAAGTATGGTGCAGATGCACTTCGTCTGACACTTATCACAGGAAATGCACCGGGAAATGATATGCGTTTCTACTGGGAGAGAGTTGAGGCTTCAAGAAACTTCGCCAACAAGGTATGGAATGCATCAAGATTTATCATGATGAACCTTGAAGGTGTAGAGCTTAGAGAACCAAAGCTTGATGAACTTCATGCAGCAGACAAGTGGATTCTTTCAAGGGTAAATACTCTCGCAAAAGATGCCACAGAAAACATGGACAAGTTCGAGCTTGGAATCGCAGTACAAAAGGTATACGACTTCATCTGGGATGAGTTCTGTGACTGGTATATCGAGATTGCAAAGGTTCGTACCTACAAGAAGGATGAAAATCCAGAGTCAGCAAATGCAGCACTCTGGACACTTAAGACAGTACTTGTAAATGCACTGAAGCTCCTTCATCCATATATGCCGTTTATCACAGAGGAAATCTTCTGCACACTTCAGTCAGACGAGGAGACTATCATGCTCTCTAAATGGCCTGAGTACAAGGAAGAGTGGAATTTCCCGGCAGAAGAAGCCGCAATCGAGCACTGCAAGGATCTCGTAAAGGGTATCAGAAATGTCCGTACACAGATGGATGTTCCACCTTCAAGAAAGGCAAAGCTATTCATCACAAGTGATGATGAGGCAGTCAGAAAGGTATTCGAGGACAACAAGGAGGTATATGTAAATCTTGCATTTACCAGCGAGATTGCAGTACAGCAGGGCAAGGCCGGTATTGGAGATGACGCTGTATCAGTAGTGATACCTGATGCGGTTGCATACCTGCCGCTTGAGGACCTTGTTGATTTCGAGAAGGAAAAGGAAAGACTCAATAAAGAAAAGGATAAGCTCACAAAGGAGCTTGCGCGCTCAAGGGGCATGCTCTCAAATGAGAAATTCTTAAACAATGCAAAGCCTGAAAAGGTTCAGGAGGAAAAGGATAAGCTTGCAAAGTATGAGCAGATGATGGCTCAGGTAGAGGAACGTCTGGCTCAGTTTAAATAATTAAATACAGATTATATTTTGTGAACACTGTTTTCCTGGGGCAAGGATGCAAAGGAGGCCGTCCACAATGCGGTGGTTCTTGAATAGAATAGAACAAAGAAAGAATATGGAGATAAAATAGAAAGGAATAAACAATGAATGTAAATCCTATAACAAGATTGGATTATCCGGATCCGGACGTGATCCGCGTAGAAGACACCTATTATATGGTATCCACAACCATGC
>OLWL01000373.1_pt1 | contig 31980 bp, 38 predicted proteins | sample 1674151 | NCBI WGS metagenome assembly OLWL01 (sample SAMEA103958148, study PRJEB25191) | human gut metagenome
TCCTTCATATTTTGTACGCCCTGTTTCCTCTGAATTACGAAAGGTATATTGAACCATTCGGAGGCTCGGGAGCCGTACTGTTAGGCAAGAAAAAGCCTGATAAATTTGAGGTTTACAACGATTATAACCATAATCTTGTAAACCTCTTTCGCTGTATGCGTGACAGACCTATGGCTTTCATAAAAGAGTTGGGATTCTATCCGCTTAATTTAAGGGATGATTTCAATGCAATCAGGAATTTTTTCAAGCAAGAGAAGTTTGACGATAAATACCTTGATGAGGAGTTGCAGTTGACGAAAATTATCCTGCCTGAATTAAAAGCAGAAGAAGTCATAAAGCTATATGTTAAGATGAAAATGGACTACGACTTGCGCAGAGCAGTAATGTTTTTGAAACTTCTGCGATACAGTTACTCAAGCGGTGGCAAATCCTTTGCCTGTCAGCCGTTTTCGGTTGTTAGTCTTTTCAAACTGATAAAGCAAGTCGGCAAAAGACTTGAAAATGTTGTGATTGAAAATCAGGATTTTGAAGTCCTGATAAAGCATTATGACAGAGAAAACTCATTTTTCTACTGTGATCCGCCATACTTCTCAAGCGAGTATGTGTATCAGTGCGGATTCACTTGGAATGACCATCTTAGGCTAAAAAACGCACTTGCAAATGCAAAAGGCAAATGGCTTGTATCATACAATGATTGTAAGGAAATACGTAATTTATATGATGGATATTCATTTTTTGATTTCACAAGGCTTCATAATATGAAACAGCGAATCAATGCAGGCGAACAATTTCCCGAACTGCTAATCAGCAACTACGATATGTATGAAAGGCAGAGAAACAAGCCGTTACAGTTAAGCCTGCTTGATTTAACCACCGAACAACAAATTGATTTAGAACAAATTTTGAAGGAGTGTATTATTAACAATGAAAAATAGAATTTATGTAAGCATACCGCTTGATGCCCTTATTGTATCAGGAATCACATCCGACTGTGCTGTGCAGATTTCAGCTGTGGACGGAGCAATTTTGATTGAAAGGTGCGATGATGATTGCGAAAATTTTGATGACGAGTGTAATTGTTGCGACTGCATCTGTGATGAGTGCAGAGCAGAGCTTGCGGAAAGCGAGGACGAGCAATGCTAAAAATATACAGAGTCCTCGGTAAAAAAGGAAGAATTACAATCCCTTTTGAAATCCGTCAACGAATCGGATTCAGATACAACGACGTGCTGTCGTTTACGGAGCTTGATGACAGCTCGGTAGTTGTCAGGAAAGAGAAAATCTGCGACAACTGCAAATACCTTGAAGAAGATTTTGAGGAAAATTTTACACTTGAAGATTTCATTGACAGCCTGTCCGAGGAAGAACAGAGAGATGCACTTATTTACCTTTCTCTGCTGTTGGCAGAAAAACAGAAACACTAAATCGGAGGTAAATTTATAATGGCACAGAATACAAATTACAAAGGAACCAAAAACAATAATCAGAAAAAGAAACTGCCGTATATCAAGGTAAGGATTGATAAGCTTGTTGATGTAGATGATTGCAACACAAAGTCATTTGCAAGCGTTACTGTCGGCGGTGCGGTTGCAATTCACGGAATCAGAGTGATGAACTCAAGAAAAGGCTTATTTGTCGCAATGCCTGCAAGTAACTATGTTGACGAAAACGGCGAAACGAAGTTCAGCGAGATTGCTCACCCGATTTCAAAGGAGTCAAGAGATATGCTAAACAGCAAGGTTATGGAAGCGTATGATCAGGCACTTGATGAACAGCAGAGCGAAGACGAATCCGAGAACATGCCGGAAGATGAATCGGAAAACTTTACACAGAGTATGTAAATCAGGTTGACTGTTGTTTTTTAGTAATGTATAATATCTGTATTATAAATCGGATTTTTGGAGGTAAAAACAATGATAGAAAGGTGTAAAAACTGTGGGAAAAAAGTTGAGTATGAATTAGTGGGAAATGTTTATCCTGGTGGCAAGGATAGAGAAGAAGCTATTTGCCCATATTGTGGCAATATTTTAGAATCAAGAATGACAAGTCAGTCCTATTATGTTAAAGGTCTTGAAGATGACAATTAAATAACTTCTGGTTTGTCATAAAAAATCTCTGGACATTATAAATTCTTTGGATATACTTGTTGCTTGAAAGGACGGCGATAGTATGAAAAAGAAAACCGCAATAATATTGAGCATAATATTAATGGCAGGAACATTTACGGCTTGTACTGCAGAAGAAAAAGTGAATAACAGTTCTTTATCACCCACGGTTTCAACTTCCGTGGGTGTTTCTGCATCTGGGAAAAGTTCTGAAATGGCAACAACCGAAACAATGCAATCTAGCGAAAATGCCACAGTTTCAAAAGAAACAGAGCCTTCGGGACAGAATGCCAAAACCGAAGAAAAAGCCGACAGTGGACAAAATTCGGCGGTTGTTTCGGCAACGGCTCCGATTCAAGAAACACAATCCGAGGTTCAGAACAACAGCAAGAATACAGTGAAAGGTAATCAGCAAAAATTGGATTCGACTGCGAAAAAGAAAACCGAAACTCCTACTCAAAAGCCTGCTGAAAAGCCAACGCAAAAGCCTGTGCAGAAGCCTACGGAAAAGCCAACACAGAAACCTGCGCAAAAGCCTACGCAACCGCCTACCAAAGCAAAAACGGTTGATGTTCAGTATGCGGTGAGTGCCTGCATAGCCTACGGTCAGCAGCTTGGAATGAAATACGATTCCTCGCTGAACACAGGCAACGCAAGCTGGTTCTCGCCCACAAACACATCATACTATGACAGCACTTCAGAACTGACGGCAGATTGCTATGGTGATGTTGAGTATGTAGTCTACTACTATCAAAGTGACGGCATAGTCCCAAGCGACTTATCATTCAATGTAATTGCAGAAAACAACAAAATATATGTAGTTTACTGATAAATAAAGTATAGACAGCACTCTTAATCGGGTGCTGTTATTTTTTTGAAAGGAATGATCTCAATGAAAATCAATAATATTACACTCTCTGACCTCCGCCGTATGAACGGCAAGGAAGGACTCATCCTGCAGGGATGCGGAGGTGAAACACAGGAATGGGTGGACGGCATCAATAAAATGCTCACGGACAAGGGAATACTTCTTGACGACACAAAGTTTGAGAATGTCTCTGTATTTCAAAATGACGGCGTTACCTGTATTCTCTATCCCTTTGCCGATGTCCATCTTGACATCGGCAAGCTTGCAATGTGGCGGTTGCAGTCATACACAGCCTTTGCAGGAATGTGGCTGTCCGATTATGTTGACAACAGGCTCAGTGGCTTTGAACCTGAGCAGAACAAAGAAGAAAAGCTCAAACCCGACTGTGCATTAATAGGTTGTGATTCTAATATATTCAATTTGATGGGTATTGCAAGTCGCACCCTTAAGCAAAACGGTATGGCTGACGAGGCAAAGGAAATGTGCAGTCGTGTTACAAGTTCGGGCAGTTATTATGAGGCACTGAACATTATCGGCGAGTATGTAAATATCACAGACGGCAGTGAGCAGTCTGATGATATAGATGAAGATTTCAATGAAGGGCAGGCGATGAAATTATGATTGTATTTAAAACAGAATAAGACATCAATCGGGGCAAGGGTAAAATCTTGCCCCATATTTTTTATGAAAGGAATTTTAAAATGACGAACTTAATCAAAAATAAAAAACTTACAAGAATAACGGCACTTTTACTTGCGATTGCAGTAATATTCGGAACAATGTTCACTCTCCCCGTAAGTGCGGCAAGCGGTGATAAGGTTACAATCACCTTTGATTACTGTTATGACAGCGCAGGAAACATAATCAGATATAAGCAGACAACAGTCAGTGACGGCTCAACCGTCTGGAAGAATTTAGGTTCTGCAAAGCAGAAAGCAATTAACCTTGCTCTGCTCTACGGCAAGCCCGGTTCGGGAAAAAACTTAAGCGGAACAGAGGCTCAGAAATGGATAGCAACACAGCTGATTGTATGGGAGTTTGTTTCAGGTTGCAGAAGTACTGCTGACGGTTACAAGTGTACGAATACAAAGTTTATTGACGGTATCTGTGCAGGCAGTGCAAATCCCGGAGTTAAGTCGGTTTACAATGCAATCTCAAAAAGCCTTGCAAATTATTCAACCGTTCCGAGCTTTGCATCGTCAATCGCTTCAAAGGCTGAAACCTATGAAATGAAATACTCGGACGGAAAATATACTTTAACCCTTACCGACAGCAGCAGTATTCTTTCAGATTTCAGCTTCAAGACAACAGGCGGTGTGAGTGCATCTGTATCAGGAAACAGGCTGACCTTGACTTCAACTTTGCCAGTCAATGATGCAGTAACATTCAACTCTGCAAAATCAATGCCCGATGTCGGCAAAACTGTGCTTGTTCCCTATGGAGATGCTACTTTGCAGGATGTAATCAGCGGTGTTGAAAATGACGCTGACCCGATAAGAGCATATTTCAAGGTCAAGACAAGTTCAGGTAATCTCAAGCTTATTAAAACCTCCGAGGACGGCAATGTTGCAAATATTGAGTTTACCGTAAAAGGCGATGGTTACAGTAAGACAGTTAAGACAAACTCAAAGGGCGAATTTGAATTAACTGACCTTTTTCCCGGAAGTTACACCGTTACCGAAATTACAGACAGTAAGTACGAACCCTAGAAATCGCAGACCGTTAAGGTTGAAAGCGGTAAAACTGCAACGGTGACCTTTAAAAATGTGCTTAAAAAGTGGAATCTTACTGTTACAAAAACAGACGCTGAAACAAAGTCTGCACAGGGTGATGCAACACTCGCAGGAGCAGTTTACGGTATCTACAATAACGGCAAGTTGGTTGACAAATACACCACAGACAAGAATGGCAGTTTTAAAACTTCATATTATGTTTGCGGAGATAACTGGACTCTGAAAGAAATTGAGCCAAGCGAGGGTTATCTGCTTGACGAAACCGAGTATCATATCGGCGCAGAAGCAAAGAAATACACCATTGAAAACAACAGCATTTCAATGGGCGTTACAGAGGATATTTTAAAGGGCAAAATCTCCATTATCAAGCACACTGATGACGGCAGTACGAAAATTGAAACACCCGAAAAAGGTGCAGAATTTCAGGTGTATCTGAAATCATCGGGAAGCTATGCAAAAGCAACAGAATCCGAAAGAGATACTCTTGTTTGTGATGAATACGGCTTTGCGGAAACAAAGGATTTGCCTTACGGCACATACACTGTTCATCAGACCAAAGGCTGGAACGGCACAGAGTTCATTGCTGATTTTGATGTGTTTATTTCTGAAAATAATAAGACTTACAAGTACCTCATTAACAATGCTTCACTTGAAAGCTATGTAAAGATAGTAAAGGTTGACAGTGAAACAGGCAAACAGATTCCATACTCCGGTGCCGGTTTTCAAATTTACAGTCCAAAGGGAGAGCTTGTAACAATGAAGTACACCTATCCGATTGTTACAGAGATTGACACCTTCTGCACGAACAGCGAGGGTTATCTCATCACACCCGAATCTCTGCCATACGGCAAAGGTTATTCAGTCATTGAGGTGCAGGCTCCTTACGGATATGTGCTTGATTCAACACCGATTTACTTTGATATTACAGCAGAAAACACAACGGATGAAAACGGTGTTACAATCGTAAAAGCCGAGAAGAAAAATACTCCGCAGAAAGGCACAATTACCGTAGAAAAAACAGGCGAGATTTTCTCGAATGTAACTGCAGTCGGCGGCGGATATACTGATGAAAACGGAAATGATGTTGCACTTCCGACCATCTATCAGCCTGAATATTCTGTAAGCGGTTTGTCAGGGGCTGTGTTTGAAATATATGCTGATGAGAATATCACAACGCCTGACGGAACAGTTCGATATACAAAAGATACTCTTGTTGACGCCATTACCACAGGTGAAAAAGGCACAGCTACAAGCAAACAGCTTTACCTTGGCAAATATCGTGTTGTAGAAACCGTTGCTCCGTATGGAACAGTTATCAATCCCGAACCTCATACGGTTGAACTTACCTACTCAGGACAGAACGAAAAGGTAACCAACACCTCAACATCATTTACAAACGACAGGCAAAAAGCTGAAATTAACCTTACCAAAATTCTTGAACAGAACGAGAAATTCAACATTGGCAGTAATGACGAAATCCTCAATGTTTCATTCGGACTTTACGCTGATGAAGATTTGAAAGCCGCAAACGGATCTGTCATTCCAAAGGATGGACTTCTTGAAATCATCACTTGTAATGAAAAAGGTAAGGCAACCTTTACAACCGACCTTCCGATTGGAAGTTACTATGTTAAGGAAATCAGCACTGACAGCCACTATATCCTATCTGAGAAAAAATACCCTGTTGTGTTTGAATACGCAGGACAGGATACAGCAACTGTTCATATTTCTGTAAATGACGGTGAACCGATTGAAAATGAAATCATCTATGGCACAATCAAAGGCTTGAAGATTGATCGTGAAACAGGCGAAAATATCGCAGGCGCATTATTTGGAATGTTTAAAGCAGAGGAAAAAGAATTGTCAGAAAAAGCTGCAATTCTCACCGCTGAATCAAACGAGGAAGGAATCTTCACTTTTGAAAATGTTCCATACGGCGAATACATTGTCTGTGAATTAAAGCCTGCTAACGGTTACCTTGAAAATGAGGAATTATATCCTGTAACAATTTCAGAGGACGATGAAATTATCGGAATCACAATTGAAAACGATAAAATACCCGAACTCGGAACAACTGCAACTATTGACGGCAAAAAGAAATTCACAGCTAACGGTGATATTACCATTGACGATGTTGTTTCCTACAAACATCTCACAGCAGAAAAAGAATACACAATTAAAGGCGTCCTTATGGATAAATCCACGGGTAAGCAATTCCTTGTTGACGGCAAAGAAGTTTGTTCCGAAGTAACATTCACACCCGAAACAGCAGACGGCGAAGTAACAGTATCCTTTACCTTTGACGGTTCTGTAATTACCAAAGAAACAGAAATCGTTGCTTTTGAAACTCTCTACCGTGAGGGAACAGAAATTGCAGTACACGCTGACATTGAAGATGAGAATCAGACTGTAACTATTCATCCGCAGCCTGAACCTGAAAAACCGCAGACAGGTGACAATTCAAATCTTGGCTTTTATATCGGATTGGCTTCTGTTGCTGTCGGCTGTTTAATTGCATTTCTCATCATCAAATTTAAGAAGAAAGATGAGGACGATGAATAATGCGCAGGGTGTATATCTGTTCGCCTTTGGGTGGTAATGTATCTGCAAATATTGAAAATGCAAAACGATATGCCCGATATGCGTTAGAGTGCGGTATGGCTCCGTTCATACCGCATTTTTATGCGCTGATTTTAGATGACAGCAACAAAGAAGAAAGAAACATTGGTATGCTTGCGGGACTTTCTATGCTTTGGGTGTGTGATGCGGTCTGGGTTTTCGGTGATGAATTAACCGAGGGTATGAAAACAGAAATTCGCTTTGCAGAAAAACTGAACATCGAAGTCAGATATATATCGGAGAATGATCTAAGAAAATCGGAGGTAAAAAATGATAAAGTCAAGAAAAATTAAGTTATTGAAGTGGTTGGCAGGAATATCAGTAATACTGTTAATGCTCGGAATATCGGCGGTAACAGTCTTTGCCGCAGGAGATGTATCATCAGCCATCGAAAGTACATGGACCTCGGCGCAAACACAGATTAAAAATGTTGTAAATAATGTTGTTTTTCCTGCTGTAGATATGATTCTTGCTATACTTTTCTTTGTCAAACTTGCAACCGCGTATATGGATTATCGCAAGCACGGGCAGTTTGAGTTCACGGCGCCGGCAATACTTTTCGGTTGTCTTGTGTTCTCGCTGACAGCACCACTGTACATCTGGACGATACTCTGATAACAATAAAAATAAGGCTGTTGTGTTAAGTCATAACAGCCTTTTGTGGAGGTGATTTATATTTTTGATTGGTTAGGCGATTTCATTGGTGGAATCGGCAGTGCCATAGGCGAGGTGTTTGACTTCCTCGGTGAACAAATCTCAAATGCTATATGGAACACGATGTTACAGTGGTTCTACGAAACGATTTACAACGCTGTTGCAGACTTTTTTACGATGATGGGTAATATGGGTGCAGATGTGTTTGACCTTGAATGGGTGCAGGCGACAATAAACCTGTTTACGCTTTTCGGCTGGGCGTTGTTTGCCGCAGGCACGGTCGTCGCCGTGTTTGATGTTGCAATAGAATATCAGAACGGCAGAGCGAACATAAAGACAACTGCAATTAATGTCTTAAAAGGTTTCTTTGCCTGTTCGCTGTTTGGCGTAGTACCTGTGGAGTTGTATAAGTTCTGCATCAGCCTGCAAAACACATTTTCAAAGGATTTGTCGTCCATAATGGCAGGACAGCAAAGCCTTGATTTAGCCGGACAAAGCACAAGCGTTTTAGAGGGTAGTTTTGCAGTTTCTGTTCAAGTGAATTTTGGTTTGCTGAATCTGTTATGTATGATTGCTTTTGCCTACTGCGTAATAAAAATATTTTTTGCGAACATCAAGCGTGGAGGAATTCTGCTCATTCAGATGGCGGTAGGTTCGCTGTATATGTTCAGTGTTCCGAGAGGTTATCAGGACGGCTTCAATCAGTGGATGAAACAGATAGCGGCGTTGTGCCTGACGGCATTTATGCAGACAACTCTGCTGTTCCTCGGGTTGCTGACCTTCCCCGGCAATATGCTTTTGGGACTTGGAATAATGCTTGCATCTAACGAAGTTCCGAGAATTGCACAGCAGTTCGGTCTTGATTCAAGCGTAAAGGTGAATATGACAAGCATTGTTCATGCAACTACAACAGCCGTTAATCTGACGAGAAGTGTAGCGAGAGCGGCAAAGTAAACGAAAGGAAATTAAAGATTATGACAACTTACCTATATCCGCAAAATCTAAAATCTACCGCCAATCTGTGGCTGTGGAGCTTACGGGATTTTGCAATTATGAGCATAGCGCTTTTGTTATCAATACTGATACTTGCACAGACGAGGATAATAGTACCGCTTGCAGTGACACTTTGCTTCGGGTTTTTGTCAATAAGGCTTGAAGATACAACAATTCTTGATTTTATCCGCTATGCTGTAAAGTATTTTATTTCAACTCAACAAATTTTTTATTGGAGGGAGAAAAAGTGAAAAAGCAAAAACGAAAAGGCAAATCGGTTCAGGACTTGCTGGGCATAAAAACCTTTACGAAAAACGGCTTGAAGGTTGGCAAGGAAGAACTGATTTTTTATATGGTTCAGCCGACAAATATTTCCGTACTTTCTCACACGAATATCGAAATCAAGGTGCGGCACCTGATGATGGTACTTTCTGCTGTGCCGGATATTGAGATTACCTGTACAGACTCGTGCGAGTGCTTTGATACGAACAAAAGCTATATCAAAGGCAGGATTGAAGCTGAACAGAATGAAAAAGTAAGAAAAATTCTGAATAAGGATTTAGATTTTCTCGACAGCATTCAGACCGAAACCTCAACCGCAAGGCAGTTTCTGTTCATAGCAAGGTGTAAATCTTCAAAATCCGAAAATGTTTTGCAGAAAGCAAACAGGGTTGAGAAGATTATTTCAGACCAAGGCTTTGAAGTAACCAGAATGAAGAAAGCCGACATCAAGCGTTTTCTTGCAATATATTTTGACGCAAGTATGAACGGCGATTTGATGCCCGACTATGACGGCGAACAGTATATTTCGGAGGTTGAAAATGAAGAAGCATAAAAGGAAAATCCAAACGGGAATTGTGATAGGCGTATTTTCTGTAATTATAATTGCCTGCCTGGTTTCAATATTTTCGCAGGTGTTTACAGAGTACAAAGAGAATGAAAGTTTTAAAAACCTTGCAGAAATTGTTACGGAAGAAACGACGAATACAGATACTGTAACAGAAACGATAAGAAAACCAAATCTGTTAAATGTAAGTGATTGTGATAATGATGTTCAAGACGAATCGTCTATGTATTTCACGACATATTACGAACCTCATTCAATATCGGAACTCATTTCAATGAATTTCGAGTGTTTCGGCTGGATAAGCATATCAGGAACAAATATTAATTATCCTGTTATGCACACACCGAGTAATCCGCAGAAGTATCTGAATAGGAATTTTTACGGTAAGTACAGCTATAGCGGTACACCATTTCTTTATGAAAGGTGTTCAGCCGACAGTACCAATCTCATAATTTACGGACACCATATGAACAACGGCACAATGTTTGCAGACCTTTGCAACTATACCGATTATTCTTATTTTACAGAACATCCGACAGTTGTGCTTGAAACGAAAGATGGGGCATTTTCTTACTCCGTCTTTTCAGTTATGAGGGTAAAATCCTATGATGATTGGTACAAATTTTTAACAACAGATTTGGACAAAACCTATGAAAAATGGGTCAGTTATGCAAAAACAAAATCTCTGTATAACACAGAAATCACACCTGTTTACGGTCAGCAAATTTTAACGCTTTCAACCTGTTACGGCTACAATCAGGATGACCGCATACTTGTGTTGGCAGTTCGAAATTAAAGGGGGTAAAAATTATGGGACTATTCAATAGAAAACCAAAGGTGCTCACACCAGAACAGGCAGAGGAAATTTACACAAAAGATTTCTTTGATATGATTCTGCCGTCAACAATAAAATTCTTGACAGATCACTACATTGTCGGCGACTCATACCGCAGTGTATGGGCGGTTCGTGAATATCCGCCGTCAACTGAAGAACAGGCGATTCTTTCACAGCTTGCAGACAGAAACGGAGTAACTCTCCGCATCTATCACAGACTTGTGGAGAGTATGGAACAGAGAAAAATCATACAGAACGCAACACGCAAAAATAAGCTCAAATCAAGCGGTAACGATGTAAATGAAACCATTGAGGCACAGGGTAACTTGCAGGATGTTGTCACACTGATGGCAAATCTGCGAAAGAACAAAGAACCGTTATTGCATTGCTCCGTGTTCATCGAACTTAAAGCCAAGAGCAAACAGAAATTAAAGGAGTTACAGACTGACATTGTAATGGAGCTGACACGCTCCAAGATTGAAGTGGACAGATTAACGCTAAGGCAGAAAGAAGGCTTCTTGTCAGTAAATCCTATCGGCAGTAACCAGTTCGGAAGTTTGTATGAGCGTGTCCTGCCTGCTTCATCAGTTGCAAATTTGTTTCCGTTTAACTTTTCGGGCAAGACAGATCCTAACGGCTTGTATATTGGCAGAGATAAATACGGCACTAATATCCTTGTTGACTTTGACAGGCGAACAGAGGACAAGACAACAAGTAACATTCTTATTCTCGGAAACTCAGGTCAGGGCAAATCGTATTTATTGAAACTCATCCTTACAAATATTCGTGAAAGCGGAAAGAAAATCTTATGCCTTGATCCCGAAGCGGAGTATGAAGATTTGACAAATGCCCTCGGCGGTTGCTACATTGATTTTATGTCGGGCAAATACAAAATCAATCCGCTTGAACCTAAAGCATGGAATGAGCAAGCTGAGCTTGCAGGCAATTCGCACACCAATATTGATAGCAAGATAGACTTTGATTCCTGCGAGGAAGATTTGCATATTCCGGAAGCGTTTACAAAAGTTACTCGTTTATCACAGCACATTGCATTCTTGAAAGACTTTTTCAGAACTTACAAGGATTTCACGGACGCACAGCTTGATACAATTGAAATTCTGCTTATGAAGCTGTACGCACGATTCGGCATAACCGACACAACTGATTACAGCACAAAGAAACCGTCCGACTTTCCTGTGATGAGTGATTTCTATGACTTGTGCGAGGAAGAATATATGACCTACGACCACAAGCGAAAGTATCTCTACACCGAAGAAATTTTGCAGGAGGTTTGTCTTGGTATTCACAGTATGTGTGTCGGTTCTGAAAGTAAATACTTCAACGGTCACACAAACATTACTGATGACAAATTCTTGTGCTTCGGGGTTAAGGGTTTGCTTGATACTAACAAAAGGCTCAAAGACGCAATGTTATTTAATATCCTTTCCTATATGTCTAACAAGCTCCTCGGCGAGGGAAACACCGTTGCATCAATAGATGAGCTCTATTTGTTTTTGTCTAACCTCACTGCCATTGAGTATATCCGCAACGCAATGAAGCGTGTTCGCAAAAAGGACTCAGCAGTGATTTTAGCCAGTCAAAACATTGAGGATTTCCTGATTCAAAATGTCAAGGAATATACCAAGCCGCTATTTTCAATTCCTACTCATCATTTCCTGTTTTACCCCGGAAATATTAACCCAAAGGACTTTGAAGATGCACTAATGGTAGAACCAAACGAGTATGCCTTAATAAAATTCGGTGAACGTGGCACTTGTCTATATAGGTGTGGAAATGAACGCTATCTTTTACTTGTTCAGGCACCTGAATACAAAGCTGAGATTTTCGGCAGTGCTGGGGGAAGATAACAGCTTTACAAGATGATTATGCTGTGATATAATTATTTTACTGATTTGGGGAGGATAGCTTATGAATAAATCGGATATTGATTCCAACAGGTTAATTGATATAAAATATGTTTTAAGCAAATTATCTAAAACAAGACAGATTTTTGTATCAGAAGCTGATTTTCAATTAGAATTAGCATGGGTGATAAAAACGATCTATCCAAATGCAATTGTTCGATTAGAATATTGCCCTTATTTTGATTTGAATATGCATATTGATATTCTTGTGATTATTAATAATAAATGGATTCCAATAGAGTTAAAATACAAGACTAAAAAATGTCAAAAAACTATTGATAATGAAGTATTTAATCTCAAAAATCATGGTGCAAAAGATATTAGCTGTTACTTGTATTTAAAGGATTTGGAAAGAATAGAATCATTCAAGAAAAAGTCTGTATGCTTTTCAGAAGGATATGCAATATTTGTTACAAATGAAATGTCTTATACTAAGCCACCCAAAAAAGATAATTGTGTATATAGTCAGTTTTCGTTACATGATGGAAATATAAAGCCTGGAATAATGGATTGGAGAGAAGGGACAAGTGATGGCACAAAAAAGGGATGTGAAAAGCCCATAGAACTATCGGGTCATTATAAAATGGAGTGGTTACCGTATAGTGAAATTGATAATACAAATACTGGTGTTTTTAAGATTTTGGTAAATACAGTAAAATAAATATATTAAATAAAGCCAGCTGTTATAGCATTTACTGCTATAATTCAGTTGGCTTTTTTGCGTTTAGAAGGTGGGTTTTAATGAGTGCAACCATAGGTGCGGCACTGAAGAAAATAGCAGTTGCTCTGCTAACGGATAAAAAAGTAATAAAAACAATAGGTGGTATAGTAATCGGCATAATCATAATTGTGGTTATGCCGATTGTTGCTGTTGTGTCAGTCTTCAACGGCAGTATGAATATTGATACAGACAAACTCAAGCAGTCTATACAAGCAAACATTTCAACAGAGCAGATGGAAAATCTACAGCTTATCAACGACACGATGACTGAGGTTGAAAACCAACTCAAAAGCAAGAAAATATCTGACTACAATACACAAGCAGAGGTTATCTATCTGTTCTCGCTGTCCGATAAATCCGAGGACGAGAATTTTGTAAAAAACTTTGTTTCCTGTTTTAAGAAGAACCAGTCAGATGAGGATTTGATAAATGCCGTCAATCAGAAATTCGGAACGGAGATAAAGTATGACGAGTTCCAAAAGATGATGGAGTCAATCAAGGGTGCGGAAATCAGTACCGCAGGCTTTACTGACAAGACCACGAAGAACAATCTCGACCTTGTCAAGTGGTGCGAGAACGCATACAAAAATGGCTGGGGTTATGTGTACGGCGGTTACGGTCAGGTCTGCACAAAACAATATCTCGACCAACAGGCGTCGTTGTTTCCCGGAAATAACGAGGCAGGTGGTGAAATGAGAAAGGTTGGTGAAAAATGGCTCGGCAAGAGAGTTTGTGATTGCATAGGTTTGATAAAATCATATGCTTGGTACAACTCTGACAGCGGAGAAATTGTAGCAGGTTCAAACGGGTTTACGGATTGCGGAGCAAACTCCATTTGGAGCAGCATTACTGAAAGCGGACCGATTTCAAGTATGCCGGAAACACCCGGGCTTGCTGTCTGGATGGACGGACACATCGGAGTGTATATCGGCAACGGTGAAGTTATTGAAGCACAAGGCACAGCCTACGGAGTTGTCAAAACAGAGCTTAACGGTCGAGGGTGGACAAAGTGGCTGAAGATTCCAAACATCAAATATATTGATAAAAACAAAAAGTGAGGAGTGATTGAATTGAAAAAATCAAGTATCAGCATTATGTATGACGATGAAAAGTTGTCTGCAATCAGGCTGTATATGTCACAGCGTGATTTAGATTTCAAGGAAGAACTTGAAAAATCTGTGGACGCTCTGTACGCAAAATATGTCCCTGCAAATGTCAGGGAGTTCATTGATATGAAAGATTCACAGGTAAAAACACCCAAGCCTAAAAAGCCAAAGCCACAGGAAGAAAATACCGAGGTGGTAACTTGAAAAATCAGAATTTCGGAATAGAAATTGAAATGACCGGCATCACTCGCAGTACTGCGGCGAAAGTGATTGCCGGTTATTTTCATACAGACGCAACTCATGTCGGCGGTTGCTATGACGCTTATTCTGTTCGTGACAATGACGGCAGGATGTGGAAGATTATGCGTGACGCAAGCGTTAGATGTGAAAACCGTTCGGGACAGAATGCAAGCTCTCTGTACTCGGTTGAATTTGTCACTCCGATTTGCAACTATGACGATATAGAAACTATTCAGGAGTTAGTCAGAAAGCTTCGTGGCGCAGGAGCGAGAGTCAACTCAAGCTGTGGTTTGCATTGCCATATTAATGCGGCTCCGCATACCCCGAAAACACTTCGCAATATCGTAAACATTATGGCGGCGAAAGAGGATTTGCTCTACAAGGCATTAAAAGTGAATGTATCAAGAGAACATTACTGTCAAAAGATGGACACACGCTTCCTTGATGAAATCAATAACCGTCCTCCGATGTCTATGGAGCAATTCAAGTCAATGTGGTATGACGGCGAGGATTACAGCTACCGACACTATGATGACACACGCTACCATGCTTTGAATCTTCACAGCGTGTTCTACAAGGGTACGATTGAATTCCGTCTTTTTAATTCAACCTTACACGCAGGCGAGGTCAAAAGTGCTATTCAGCTTTGCCTTGCAATCAGTCATCAGGCGTTGATTCAGAAGTCTGCAAGACACGCTAAAACTGTATCGGATAATGAAAAGTACACTTTCAGAACTTGGCTTTTGAGATTAGGTTTGATAGGTGACGAGTTCAAGACAGCTCGTCATCATCTGCTGAAAAATCTCGAGGGCAACATTGCGTGGAAGGATCCTTCGCAGGCTGAAAAGCAAAAGGAAAGACTTGCTCAAAAACGAGCCGCAGAACTTAATAACACAAACGAAAATATAAATATCAACGAACCCGAAGTCAATCCTGCTTCAAATGATGAGCAGGAAGATACTTCGGGCTTTGTTATGAGTATGTAGAAGGGGTTTTAAAATGAAAAAGAAATTATACATTGCCTATGGCAGTAACCTTAATCTCAATCATATGAAATATCGTTGCCCAACTGCAAAACTTGTTGGCAAAGGTACAATTGAAAATTACGAATTACAGTTCAAGGGTATGCCAAATTGTTCATACGCAACAATCGCACCTTGTATTGGCAAGTCCGTTCCCGTTGCATTGTGGGAGCTTCAGCCGAGAGATGAAAAACTGCTTGACCGCTACGAGGGTTATCCCTCCCACTATTTTAAACAAGACTTGCCTGTGAAATTGAATAACGGTTCGGAACTTACTGCAATGGTTTACATTATGAATCTTAAGCAGCAGTTCGGTTTGCCCGGTGCAAGCTACTACGATACAGTATCGCAGGGTTACAAGGACTGCGGTTTTGACTTGAATGTTTTAAACGAAGCCGTGAATGACAGTGCCGAAAAATTTTACGAAAACCTTGAACAGAACAATCTTTTTGATTCACCCGATGAAGATGAAAATATGGGAATGGGCGGTATGGCTTTATGAATGAGAGAAAGAAATTGAAAAAGCAACTCGTTGATAAATATATTTTCAAAATGTATTTGTCTGTAAATGAAGTCAAGAATTTACTTTCCGAAAATCCAAAGAACAAGCACGACACTCTGTTTGCTTCACTTACAGTCGGCTGTGTGAAAATCAATGCTGTTGTATTTCCTACTCCCGATAAGATGCTCCTCGGCTTTGACATCCTCGTTAAGGATACTCCCGATAGTGAGGAATGGATTTGTTACGACACTTTAGGTGATGAAATAAAACTCAGCTCACGCAATATTGAGCAGGCTATGTTTGATATTCTGAACCGTGAAGTTAAGGAGTACGGACTGTCATATACAGAGTGCAATTTTGAAGTGATAAACGGCAAATCAATAAAAGCAGAATAACGGCTATGTTTTTGCCACATTCGCCCTGTGTCGGCTTTTAAAGGAGAAGTCGGGAAAGTATCCGAAATCGAATAAAAGCCGAAATCGGGCAGTTTGTGGCAATGTGTGAAAAATCGAAGTTACGGCATTTCGGGCAGTTTTTAAAGGGTGGAATTTTAAGCAGGAGAAAGACACGGGGTTGCAGTCGCTCCCTCGTGTCGGCTTACGGCAGACGGCAACGCCGACTGCCATGCTGTTTTTCGCACTTTTCAGCCTTAAAAATTCATAGGGGTTAATTTTCAGCCTTGGGGTTGTACTTGTGGGTTTATCTGCCCGAATTGCCGAATGAAATGCCAAAATTCAAGGAGTTGCAACTATGGGTTGTAACAAAAAGGAGGTTTTTCACTTGAATGAAACGGATAACAGAAAAGAATTAAAGCGGAAGTTTGCGCTCTGGATAAAAGAATCAACACTCGATATGGTTCAGAATATTTACAAGGAAGATAATTGCTCAAGCCGTAGTGAATTTATTGAAAAGGCAATCATTTTTTATGTAGGATACCTTTCCTCAAACGACAACAGTCAGTATCTTCCCAATGTAGTTACTTCAACTTTGAAATCAATTGTTGCCGAGAGCGACAATCGTATGAGCAGACTGATTTTTAAATTGGCTGTAGAGCTTGCAATGACAATGAATATCATTGCCTCGTCACAGGACATAGACAAGATGACTCTAACAAAACTTCGTGGCGAGTGCGTCAAGGAAGTCAAACGACTCAACGGTTCATTTTCCTTTGATGACGCATACGATTGGCAGAAAGGATAATTATTTGTGGCAAAGTTAGTTACAAAGTTTAAATATCTCAAGTCTAATCGTAAAGTAAGCGCAGGCGGTTACGCAAAATATGTTGCCACCCGTGAGGGGGTTGAGAAAATTGATAACACTAAAAAGTTTGCTCCTGTGACAGCGAAACAGAAGAATCTTATTGAAAAAATCTTAAAGGATTTTCCCGACAGCAAGGATATGTTTGAGTACGCTGATTACCTTGAAAAGCAAAATGCAGGCTCTGCTTCTGATTTCATTTCTCGTATCATGGAGGATTACGCTTATGAAATCTCGGGCAGAAAAGCATATGCCGATTACATTGCTACCCGTCCTCGTGCCGAGAGATTCGGCTCTCACGGCTTGTTTACCGATGACGGTGTGCAGGTTCAGTTATCAAAAGTAACGGAAGAACTCGACAGTCACAAGGGAAATATCTGGACTGCGATAATTTCTATCCGCAGAGAAGACGCGGAACGGCTTGGCTTTAATACTGGAGCTCGGTGGAGAGATATGCTCCGCACACAGACAGAAGCACTCGCTAAAAATCTGAAAATACCAATGGAAAATCTTCGTTGGTATGCGGCGTTTCATAATGAATCGCACCATCCTCACGTGCATTTGATTGCATATTCAACCGTGGAGAACGAAGGCTATCTCACGCAAAAGGGAGTTGAAAATCTGCGTTCATCATTTGCAAAAGATATTTTTCAGCAAGATTTATTGTGCATATATGAAAGGCAGACCGAGCATAGAGATAAGCTCCGTGCTGAGGCTCGTGACATTGTAGATGATTTGGTTTCAAAAATCAATTCTGAAATATATATCAGTGCGTCAATTCAGCATAAGCTGTTGGAGCTTGCCGACAGGCTTTCAAAAACGAAAGGTAAAAAGGTTTACGGCTATCTGAAACCTGATGTAAAAGCAATCGTTGATTCTATTGTTGAAGAGCTTGCCAATGACAGCAGAATCAAAAAGTTGTATTACCTGTGGTATGAGCAAAAGGAAAATACAATCCGCACCTACACAGATGAAATTCCTGATAGGATTCCGCTTGCCCAAAACAAGGAATTCAAGTCAATCAAGAATGCGGTAATAAAGGAAGCGTTAAAATTAATTCCTAACAAAGATGAAGTGAAATCAAAAGAGAATACAGACGAAGAATCTGTTTCAAATCCATTTGAATATGAAGAAAACACCTCTGCCGAATCAGTTTTTGATTCAGACAGAGGTGTTCTGTATCCTCATTATTCAATTAAAACCAACCGAAACAGCGTTGCAGTTTCTTCTCTTTATCTCCTGCGCTACCTCTGCAATATGATTCAAAATCAATTAAGATTTGAAGAAAAGCAGAAAGCACAAAGGACGGATAAAAAGTTGCAACAGAAGATTAATGATAAGAAGCAGGCTCAGGGGTTGAAAATGTAATTTGAAATTATAAATTAAAGTGTGATATTGATTATATATGCGATATTTGGCGGTATAATGTTGCCATCATCAAACTCAACCTCATCAGATAATCTAAAAGGTATACACTCTATATAATTGTATTGCTTTAACATATCAATAGTTGATAGGATTTCATTAAAAGTAAATTCTGAGTGTACATTTATTTCTAATTTCTCATCAAAATATTGTACTGCTAAATCAAAAGCATTATCAGAATAGCAATATAACTGTTTTCCAGAAAGAGTATTTATTACACTTTCCACAATAGGAGAAGAACAAAGAGCATCAGAATAAGAAAAACTTTTTATCTTTTTTGAACTAAACTCCAAATGTTTATATTCATCAAATGGTTCGCCCCAATATGGTAGAAGATTGTAATATTTCATCAACTCGAATATATTAATCATTAAATTATGGAGACGTACAAAGTTCACTTCTGATAAGTAATCAGTTTTAGATATATAAAAATGTGTTTCATTATTTCTTAGTCCTTGAAGTATCTTTAATTCTTCCTTTATCGAAGCAATATTTAGTTCAGTTATAGCACTGTTAATCAAATTAGTACTATAATCAATTAATTTTGTGAATTCAATAGAATAAAATTTGTTTCTATCATTATCCGACAAAGATAAGAAGAAATCATTCAAATTAGTTGATCTAAAATACTTTAGTTGAAGATTTGCATCAGCTTCATCTTTTACCTTGCGCATATTAGCCACAGAGTGGTCGTTATTGTCAAGCATGATTTGCTTTAGAAATAATTCTATAGCATTGTGCAACGAAGAAACAAATGTTTTTTGATAATGAAGCGTAGCCAAACCTATTTTTATGTCTTTACAGTATTTTACTGCTATGCTCCATGATTCAAGGGCATTATCAAGTAGTATTCTTTTCATAACAAACCTTTCATATAAAGAAGAAACTTATAACTATACAAATTACGATTTATTAATAAGATATTTTATAATTATCTTATCATATACAACGAAAATTGTCTATCAAAAAATTATCCTACCGCCAAGGGATAATTCTAATTAATTCGTGATAAGTGCCTCCTGTCACGGTGATAAGAGAAGAACTACCCACTATAAGATATTACAGCAGAAAGAAAAAATATATTATACTCAAGGAAGTGATTAAAATATCAACCTACATTCATTTTACAAAAGAACAACGAGAACAGGCAAGGCGAACTGACCTTGCTAATTTTTTAATCAGTCAAGGCGAGAAAGTCAGGAAATCAGGTTCAGAATACGAATGGCTTGACGGCTCACAAAAGGTAACAATCAGAGGACACCTCTGGTATCATCAGTACGAACAGAAAGGCAGTGATGCAGTTGATTTTGTCCGCAGATTTTACGACAAGGACTATGCCGAAGCGGTGGAAATGCTTTTGAAAAACTGTGGCGGTCAAATCATAACCTCACCACCCATAGAAAAAGAGCATAAACCCTTTGAACTGCCGCCGAGGAATGACAGAATGAGCAGAGTTTTTTCTTATCTGCTGTTGACTCGTGGCATTGACAAGGATGTGCTTTTTGAGTTTGTGCGGAAGAAAATGGTTTATGAGTCAGCCGATTATCACAATGCGGTATTTGTCGGTTATGATTCAAGCGGTAAGCCTCGTCACGCACACAAAAGAGGAACGGTGACAAGTAATTCGTACAAGGGAAATGTTGCAGGCAGTCAACCTGAGTTCAGCTTTCATTGGCACGGTACAAGCGACAAGTTATTTTTATTTGAAGCTCCCATTGATATGCTTTCTTACATTTCAATGCATAAGAATAATTGGCAAAAACACAGCTATGCGGCATCCTGCTCCGTATCGGACAGGGTGCTTTTTCAATGTCTGAAAGATAATCCGAATATCAAAAATGTGTTTCTCTGCTTTGACAATGACGAAGCAGGACAGAAAGCAAACAAACGCATAGCCGAAAAATTAAACTCAATGAATATCCAAAACGAAATTCTTGTACCAACTCATAAAGACTGGAACGAAGATATTTTGAAAAATGAAAGGACTGAAGAAATATGCCATCAGGTGTTATAACTCTGATTATTGTTGCAGGCTCAATGTTTGCACTGTTCATAATTATTTCTACGGTGGGAAATTACTATTCCCTGAACCACATAAAAAACAAAACGGTAGGGCAAGGGCAATACGGCACGGCTCGTTGGGCAAACAAAAAAGAGATAAAAAGAACCTACAAGCACATAAAATTTCAGCCGAACAAGTGGAGAAAAAATCCGAAAAGCAGACCAACACAACAGGGAATCGTTGTCGGTTGTAAAAACAGGACAATAGGTCGACTGATTAACCTTGCTCACAAAGTATTTTATGCTTTTAGAAAATTCAGGAATCTGTTCAGGAAAAAGAAAAACAAAAAAGTAATTACACGAAAAGAACCTGTCAGCACCACAACTGCAATGGTGGATACAGGCGATGTTCACGCTCTGATGATTGGTGCGGCCGGTGTCGGCAAGACTGCCTTTTGGCTCTATCCGTGCATTGAATATGCTTGTGCAACGGGTATGTCATTCATGGTAACCGACACGAAAGGCGACATTGTTCGAAACTACGGAACGATTGCAGAAAAGTATTACGGTTACAAAATATCCGTTATAGATTTGCGTAATCCCACACGCTCTCACGGCAATAATCTTCTACACCTTGTGAACAAATATATGAACTTATACAAAGCCGAACCTGAACAGCTTGTTTACAAGGCAAGAGCAGAAAAATACGCAAAAATCATTTCAAAAACAATTATTCTTTCAGGAATGGACTCGGCTTCATTCGGACAAAATGCTTATTTCTATGATGCCGCAGAGGGACTTCTCACAGCAACAATTTTACTTGTTTCAGAATTCTGCGAACCCGAAGAAAGACATATTGTTTCAGTATTCAAAATCATTCAGGAGTTACTTGCTCCGACCAATAAGAAAGGCAAAAATCAGTTTCAGCTGCTTATGGACTATCTTCCTGACGACCATAAGGCAAAATGGTTTGCAGGGGCGGCACTGAACACAGCCGAACAGAGTATGTCAAGCGTTATGAGTACGGCACTTTCGAGGTTAAATGCTTTTCTCGACTCCGAGCTTGAACAACTTTTGTGCTTTGATACAGAGATAGACGCTGAAAAGTTCTGCAATGAAAAATGTGCTATCTTTATTGTAATGCCGGAAGAAAAACCAAACACATTCTTTATGGTTTCGCTTATAATACAACAGCTTTACAGAGAAATTCTTTCTGTAGCAGATGAAAACGGTGGCGTACTGAAAAACCGCTGTGTGTTCTTCTGCGATGAGTGGGGCACTTTGCCGAAAATTGATTCGGCTGAAATGATGTTCTCAGCCTCCCGTTCAAGGAGATTACAGATAGTACCAATCATTCAATCCTTTGCACAGTTGGAGAAGAATTACGGCAAAGAGGGTGCTGATGTTATCATAGACAACACACAGCTCACGATTTTCGGCGGTTTCGCTCCCAACAGCACAAGCGCAGAGGTGCTATCAAAAGCACTTGGTAGTCGTACCGTTATGAGTGGTTCTGTGAGCAGAAGCAAAAATGATCCGTCACAGTCATTGCAGATGATAGAAAGACCTTTGATGACCCCTGATGAGTTGAAGTCCCTTCCAAAAGGCGCATTTGTTGTTATGAAAACAGGCTTTTACCCAATGAAAGTCAAACTGAAATTGTTCTTCAAATGGGGTATTAAATTTGAAGAAAAGTATGAGGTCATGGAAAATGGCAATCGTGAAGTTCACTATGCTAACCGTTCCGAGTTATTTAACAACATAATCCAAGAATATCACCCTCAATATCTTGAACAGCCTGTTACTGATTCAGATTTTGATGAAATAAACGGTGAGAAGAAAAATGAAAATCTAAAGACTTCACCAAACGCAGAACAATCAGACAGTGAAAATACTATTGATTCTGAACAGCAAGATGAGCCAACAGAAGAACCTGAAAATTCAAATGTTGAACAGAATACAGACAAGCAGAGAAAAGTAGTCATCAGAACCCAGCGACCACCTCAGGAGGATAACAGCAATGAGTAAATTAACTTTTCTCTATCAAATGGACTTACCACACCGAGCCGTAGCAGTCTATACCTATCTCTACGACCGTGCAAACAAAAACGGTGAGTGTTGGCCCTCTGTAAAAACAATAGCAGGCGACATAAAGCTGTCGCCTGCTACGGTTAGAAGAGCTATTAAAGATTTGAAAAAAGCCGGATTAATTGAAACCGAGCAACGATATAGAAGTAATAGTGCAAAAAGTAGTTTGTTGTTTAAATTATATCCATTTAGTTCAAGGTTATGATACTACGCCTGTTGCACTACACTTTATTGTAACTGACATTGAATAATCTTTTGATCCAGCACTTGTTTTCCATGTAGCTGTTGCCTTTGCTGTTGCTGTGTTCCCTGATTTACTGTGTGATGCACTTTTTATAGACCAAGAAGATGCAGGGGCTGTTGTACTATGTGAACAGCTTGTACAGGTTGATGTACTGCCATTGTATGAAAATGTAGCCTTAACTGAAACAGACCAAAGTACAGTACCACTGCTGTTTTTATAATATTTTGTTTTTGTTTTGGTGATTGTATTTGTGGCATATAGAGAAATACCAGAATTTTCAGTATCATCGGTAATTATTGTTTCAATATAATTACCATTTTCTAAATATTCAATGGCTTTCTCTGTATTGTCAGTGATTGTAGCACTTACAGGTATACTAAATAATATACAACTAATAAGTGAAATAATTAGTGTAACGGTTATTGTTTTCTTCATTGTTTTTCCTCCTTTATTCAATTATCTCATCTACAATAACAGCTTCTTGTCTCATAATTGCTTGATGTTCTTCCCATAATATAACACCATACACAGTAGAAAGAACTAAAATAACTGCAATTATTACAGCGATTAATGATTTAATATATTTGCTGATTTTAAGCTTTTTAATAACATAGGGAACACCGGTAGCAGAAAAATATTCAGCTACTACATCAACAGGATTTCCGTAGTTTTTATAAAGTTCTTCCTTTGTTGTTGCGTCTGCTTCCTCACAGTAGTCCTCTATATCCTTGCTTAGGTTCTTTATGTATTTTCTTTCTTCTTTTCCTTTAACAGGAAACATAGCTTTTATTTCGTTGATATATTCCTTACATAGTTTATTCATTTTCCTTATCCTCCATATTTTCATTTAAAGATGAAAGTATTTTTTCAACACCGGTGTAAGCGTCACGAAAGTTGTTTAATAGTTGGGTGTAATATTCCTTGCCCTCAGGTTCAAGATGATAATAAACTCTTGTTCTCCGCTTGCCAACTAGCTTTGAATATTGAGAAATTTTACCCTCATTTTCAAGCTTGTATGTAACAGCATAAATAGTGTTTTGGGAAATTGCAAGACATCCATCAGAATATTCCTTTATGTATTTAACAATCTCATAGGCATAACTGTCACTGCCATTTAAAATTGCGAGAATAAGAATTTCCGTTATTCCACTAAAGAAATTACTTTTGTTACCCATAAAACACCTTCTTTGATTTTTTTAATTTGCTGATAATATAATTATACATCAAAATATTAAAATTTCAATATTTTAAATTTCAAAATATTGTTGACATAGTGTTATATTTGTACTATAATATATTTAACATAGAATAAAAAAGTTTAATTGATAGATAATTTTTATATATTTTGCAATCAATTGCTATTTTGTGATGATTTTGTTGTAATAAGTCTAATATGTGCAAACACCAACAAGATGTCATCTGTTTATTGTTGTTTCGAACATAATAATAGAAAACTTAGTTAATGAAAAAGCTTTAATTTAAAACTAAATCATTTTAAATATTCTGCGTTTCACATAAATATAAATTAAGGAGGACATTCCAATGTCTCAAGAAAATAAATTTTAAATATAGTGTATTAATATTAGAATCAATTACTTGCAAATTTATAGTAAAAGTAAGAAAAGAGGGTTATTATCATGAAATTTAAAAAAATTGCTATTACTGCATTGGCAGCTATAACAATGGCAACAAGTGTAATGTGTATGCCGGTTAGTGCTTCGACCGTTGATTCAGATTTTGAGATAGTTATTCCTAATAGTGGTAGTAATTATAATCAAAACAGCAGAAGAAAAAAGGCTACATCTACATCTACTTATGTGAATTACAGCAAAACCGTTGGACCAAATTATAATGGTCAGGCAACAGGACCTAATAAAATAAGGATGTATGTATATGGTTCGGAAGGTCCTAACGGATCTTTAGCAAATTATACTTGTGGAACCTCTGTAATAGTTACTAAAGGAACAAAGGGATATATAAAACAAACTGTTTATGAAACCTTCGGAAGTAGCTCTTATGCCCAATTAAAGGGCGCAAAAGTATCAGGTTATACAACAGGTATAGCTAGAGGCTGTTGGAGTCCCGACAGTGTTAGCGAGTCCGGAACTGAAAATTATAATTAATTGAGAGAAAGGAAAAGTAATATGGCTTTTTGTTAATTACTTTTCCTTTTGACCTATATTGGTTTTTAGAACAGTTACTGCTAAAAACTTATGCAGACTTCAATGCCATAGCAAACTTGATAAACTTTCAATTTCTTCTGCCTTATTAAAGTTGTGAGATAAAGAGAGACTAAATCGTCACATATTTTAATATGCATAAAAACAATTCTTTTCTGCATACTGTAAGGTGAATTTTATTTTTCAAAAAAGCAATGTAATGTATAAAAAAACAGCCGTTTGATATCACATACTTTAATTCCTATTTGTGTGTCACTTTACGGCAAAAGGGAGATTCATATGAAAAAATTTATGTCTTTATTATTGATATTAAATTTATGCTTTCCTCTTTTTACTGGTTGTTCCAATAAAGATGACCTATCAAGTAAACGTATTACCGAAAAAACAGTTGAAGACGGAAAATTGACTCCACCAGCAGGGGATTACACATATATAGAAAAGGGAGATACTGTATCTGATTTCTTTAAGTATTCTTTTGCTGATGAAGGGTTACCAGATGAATATAGTATGAGTGGATATGATGGATTAGAATATACCTTTGATGATGTAAAAGTGTATGATTCTGTATCAGCATCACCAATTAAAGAAAGTGAATGTGAGAAAATAACTGGGAAGAAATCGGATAAAACTCTATATAAGGAAAATAGTTTTATTCTTATAGATATGACTGCAACATACAATAAGCCTAAATCATCTAATTTCGACGAAATTATGTTTAGAATGGAATTTGAGGGAACATATATGATTGGCGATGGCTTTAAAGAACACGACCCAGATGAGTTTGCCTATCCATATGCAGACCCTATAATGATGTATTTTAGTGAACGTCCACAGAAGGGTGATGTTAATTTAGATGGAAACACCTTAAATTTAGAGGATGATGGTAATGTTTGCAGAAAAACATTAAAATCAGGAGATTCTATTAAATTTCAAATCGGTGTTCTTGCTAAGAAAGATTTAGTTGATGAGAAAAATGTTTTTCTATATCTTCGTTTTAGAGAAACACCGGAAAAAGGAAATCCTGTTCCCCTTGTAGATGTTTTAGGAAGATACAACAATGAGTAAATTATTAAATCTTGAAATTAAAAAATCTATTTTTTCAAAAGCATTCCTTTTAGGATTGGTTTTACTTTCAATATTTGCTGTTATAAGCGGAGTATTGATGATCAATGAATATGGTGGAAAAAATCCACAACAATTATACGAACATTGTATGGAGAATGGCAAGTATTTATATAACCCTGACTTTCCATTGTTTTCATTTTTTAATGCATGGGTTGGTGGTGAAACAACAACAGTAGCATACACATTGTTCTTTACAATTATGCCAGTGTGTACTGCGATACCCTTTGCTTGGTCATATCATAATGAAAGCAAGAATAGTTATATAATCAATGTTGCCACTCGCATAAATATTAGGAAATACTTTATTGCTAAGGCTATTGCTGTTTTTGTTTCAGGTGCATTAGTGGTATTTCTTGCGTTTGCATTAAATATTTTAATTGTTAGTGCATTTATTCCATATTGTCAGCCATGGGCAGGATACAATTTTTATAATCTTGTTTACTTTGATACAATGTGGTCTGATTTGTTTTTTTCAAATCCATATCTGCATATGTTATTGTTTATTTCATTAAACACGCTGTACGGCGGAATATTTGCATTGTTGAGTTATGTAACTTCATTTTATGTGAAGAAATATGTTGTAATTCTTTTTGCACCGTTTTTAACTATGATATTAGCAGGATATTTGGAAAATGTAATTTATAACAACATATTTAGAGATTCGATGTATTTTGTTGAATTTGTTCCAACACAGTTTTTACATTCAAGAAGTACAATCTATCAAGTGATGAGCTGGTCTGTTGCTACTACTACTTTGCTTTTAGTGGGATTTATATTCATTTCTATTTGCGTTAAGGTAAGGAAAAATGAAATTTATTAAATTTTTTAAATTTGATATCCGATATGGAATAATAAATCAATACAAAAAATATTTACTGTTTTCCTTTTTGATTATACTTGCATTTTTTGAATTTCGTTCTAATCAAATTTCATCAGAGAACTATTCCTTTTCACTTATGGATTCTATTCTTTATATTTACGGTGGAATTAAAGAATTTATCCCTACTGGGGGTGAAACATTTAAAATTCCATATCTTTGGTTATTGAATCATATTTTGATTTTGTTTTTTACCCTAAATTATATGCATAAGGATTTAGTTGGATTTGGACAACAGACTATATATCGAAGCGGAAGTAGAACTCAGTGGTGGCTGTCAAAGTGCTTTTGTCAATTCCTTTCAGTTTCTTTGTTTTATGTGATATCTTGGTTTGAGTTAACTATATGTACTTGGGTTGTAAATGGAAATATGTCGTTAAGCGTTTCCAAAATGATGAAAGATACTACAGAACTCGGGGTAAATGCTTTAGATAATCCAAATTGGAGTGTTAATTTGAATTTATTATTGATGCCTTTCTTGTTTACTGTATCAATGAGCTTGTTGCAGATGACTTTGTGCTTGTTTGTTAAACCTACTGTGAGTTATGTGTTTTCTGTAGTAGTTTGTATCTTATCTGCCTATTACTTGAATCCTGTAATTATAGGCAATTATGCAATGGCTCTGAGAAGTAATCAGTTGGTTTCAAATGGCGTTGATATAAACATAGGCATCATCTGTATGGTGATATTAGGACTATTTTCAGTTGTTATTGGTATGCTGAGATTTAAAAAATATAGCATTTTAACGAAAGGATAAAATATGGATATTGTATTTGAAAATGTTACCAAAAAAATTGGTAGGAACATAGTTGTAGATAATGCCAGCTTTACAATAAAGTCAAATTCAATAACGGGACTGAAGGGAATTAACGGTTCGGGAAAGACAATGATTATGCGTCTTATTTCAGGTTTAATATATCCAACTTCCGGAAAAGTATTTATCGGAAATAAAAAGTTAGGCGAAGACATATCCTTTCCCGATAGTATTGGTATAATGCTTGAAAATCCTGCATTTCTCAATGGGTATAATGGCTATGATAACCTCCGTATATTGGCTGATATAAAATCCATTATTAACGAAGATGACATTTGTGAAGTTATGAAATTAGTTGGTCTTGAAGAAAGTGGATTAAAAAAGTATAGAAAGTTTTCTTTGGGAATGAAGCAGAGGCTAGGAATTGCAGCTGCAATTATGGAAAAACCGGAAATTCTTATTTTAGATGAACCAACAAATTCCCTTGATGAAGATGGTGTTGAAATGGTTAAAAAAATATTAAGGCAAGAAAAAGAAAGAGGAGCAACTATAGTCCTCTCCTGCCATGATACACAAATATTGGAGGATCTCTCTGATGAAATAATAGAGATTCAAACAGGCAAAATAAAAGGAATTTATGCTCCAAAAGAGAAAATAATGTGAGGAAAGTATGTACAGAGTAATAAAGAGAAAAAATCTAAAGGTGCTGTGGATAGTCATATCACTTCTTGTAGCTACTTTGGTCTTATGGTTTGTTAGCTTTTATAATGTGAATTCAAATGCATTCAAGCAAACAACAGAACATTACAAGATGAATGAGTGGGTTAAGCTTGATGGAAATTTCTTCTTTGATGCAGGTGAAAATACTAAAGGGTATTCAATTCGTGTGAATAGCGGAAAGCTTGAAGAATACGATAAATTAATTCAGAAATATGATAAAGAAATTGACACAGAAACAGATATGCCAAAGCCTAAATATGTTTGTCTTTTAAATATTACAGTAAAAAATACTGGAAATAAAAGTGGTTACCTAAATGCTATGGGTTTTGCTCTGTTTAATGGTGCATTACAAGTTCCTATCGATTTTGATATTTGGAATATTATCGATAAGAATATTGATGGTAATACTTTGTTGAAATTGAGAAAAAATACAGAAGTAACATTGACACTACCTTTTACTGCACAGCCGTTAGATGAAGCAGTAAATTCACATAGATTAAATAATATACTTGAAAATGAGGAATTTGATTTCTATATTTGTGATTTCCCTGTGCGAAAATTGATAAAAGTTAAATTTTAAAGAAAAATTATAATTCCAATTCTCTTAGCCGACAAGTTATAGCTTTTAATGCTATTGCCTGTCGGCATTATTTTTGCCCTTTTTGCGTTGAAAGCAGAAAGGGCAGTTATGTTTTTCAGAAACAGAAGCCCTCCAATCGACCTGAATTAACAAAAATTCAGAATGATTGGAGGAAAATTAAATGGACAAGCGTCCGAAAAGAAGAAAGGATAAATACAATCCTTATACATTGTCAACAGACAATCAAAAATATTATGTTTCATTTAAAGATATAAACGGAAATATTCAGAAAACGGAGGTGGATAAATCAGTTTTTGATGCATTTGATAGTTTTGAACTTGATGATATTTCAATAATGAATGAAGCCGAAAGACATTATGAATACTTAGAACTTACAGAAGAAACATTGAATCGCAGAGCTGTACATAAAACTAAGACAGTGGAGAATATAATTCTAACTGTATTTGAGAATGAAATGTTGTCAAAGGCTATTTGTGAACTTACTGAAACCCAGCGCAAAAGATTATTGCTATATTATTATGATCGTTTAACCTACGAGCAAATTGCAAAAATTGAAGGTTGTACAAAAATGCCGATTTTGCGTTCAATAAAGAAAGCAGAAGAAAAAATTTAAGAATATTTTAAAAATAGGGGCTACTTTTAGCTTCTAAGTGAGGAAACAGGTGAAGGGATAAATAATCCTTTCGCCTGTTTTCGATTTTTAGAGAACAGGTCTTGTTCTTTGAAAATTAAATATCAGCACATCGGATACATTCCTTCTGTTGTTCGGTACGGACAAGCCACATGAGCGAACACCTTTACAGGTCTTCAGGACTCAGACATTGAAAGGCAATTTCAATGACGGCGATGATAGGCAGAGGGGATAATGATACTTCCGTCAAGTCAAAAGTCGAGCGTGATAAAACCGTCGCAACCAAAGATGGCGGCTGTGGGAGATCCTCACGGTGGTGAAATTCCAATGGAGCTATATGCAATAGCCGTCTGATGTGTTCCTTGTCGCAGGGCATCGAGGATAAATAGCGACAACAGGATAGCGTGAAAATTAGAGCTATCAACAAACGATTGATATTATCCCGACAGCAGAAGATTTTTTGTTTTCTTCTGTCGGGGTATTTAGAAGAAAATTACTGAAAGAAGGTGTTAAAATGTTAGGATTTATGATTGGTCTTTTTGTCGGTGCTTTTATCGGCGTTTGCGTTATGTGCCTGTGCAATGCAGCGGCAAAAGCTGATGAGCAGATGGAAGATCATATAAACGACAAAAACAAAAAATAAGGAACAGGTGGTAATTTGAACGAAAACTATATAAATGAAAATAAAATTGATTCTGAACACAAAATAGAATCTGTTATAAATGACTGTAAGGTCACAATCTACTTTTCTAAAAACAGAAATAACCATGTTGAAAGGAATATTCTCGAAAATCTTTTGGATACATTTGAGAACAGAATGAACGCACAGATTGGATGCTGAATTTCTTTAAGTCGTTTTTCAGATTTGCTGGATATTATAGGAATTATGTAGTATTGTTGGTTTGCAAAAATCGTATGAAAGGGTGATAAAATGAAAAGAGTATATTGCTTGTACAGAGTATCAACTAAAGGTCAGGTTGATAAAGATGATATCCCAATGCAGAAAACCTCGTGCAGAGAATTCGCAGAGTGCAACGGCTGGACCATTCTGAAAGAGTTTCAGGAAAAAGGTGTGTCGGGATTCAAGGTTTCGGCAAGTGACCGAGATGCTATTCAGGATTTAAAAGCCGCCGCAGAAAAGAAAGAATTTGATGTACTCCTTGTCTTTATGTTTGACAGAATAGGCAGAATTGATGACGAAACCCCGTTTGTCGTCGAATGGTTCATCAAACACGGCATAGAGGTGTGGAGCGTTAATGAGGGCGAACAGCGTATGGATAATCATGTGGATAAGCTTATGAATTACATACGATTTTGGCAAGCCAACGGTGAGAGTCAGAAAACGTCAGCACGTGTTAAAACTCGCCTTAACCAAATGACGTTAGACGGCAAATTTACCGGAGGTGTTGCACCATTCGGTTACAAACTTATAAAAAGCGGTGAAGTCAATAAAAAGGGAAAAGAGCTTATGGACATAGTTATTGACGATGATGAAGCTCCGATAGTTAAGAAGATATTTGAAATGACAGTCAAAGAGGGTTATGGTTCATATCGAATGGCTGACTACCTGAACAGTCATGGAGTAAGAACTCATAATAATAGCAAATTTCAATGTAATACGGTTAATCGTATTCTTAAGAACAGATTATATTGCGGTTATCTTGTATCAGGAGGTGTTGAATCACCGTATATCGAAAGACTGCATATAATTGATGAAAATATCTTCGACCAAGCTCAGTTCATACTGAAACAACGCTCCTCAAAGAATGAAGAAAAGCAACAGATAGCAAGGACTACCAAAGGCAGTACATTGCTGTCCGGAAATGTATACTGTGCTCACTGCGGTCAGAAGATGGTATCAACAAGCTATATCGACAGATACGACAGGGCAGACGGAAGTCAGTACA
>OLWL01000383.1_pt1 | contig 31554 bp, 26 predicted proteins | sample 1674151 | NCBI WGS metagenome assembly OLWL01 (sample SAMEA103958148, study PRJEB25191) | human gut metagenome
CCTAAATATGAGCCCCTTTCAGGGGCGCTGGCGCCTCTTTACCAACCTTGATTTTATGAAATTTTGAACACCTTAGTAAGTAAGTCATGGTCAAGGTACTCTTTCACCATTAATAAGGGTGAAATACCATTGATGATTACCAAACGGTTGTCGCCGCAAATTCCTGCCGACATCCGCCAGCATAAAACAACGAAATCGGGCCGGGGCTCTCTGCTGAGAATCCCGGCCCGATTTGGCTGTATGTAATGTTTCCTTACGTCTGCTTACGCTTCCACGTCGTCCTCTTCCGTTTCCATCCAAGGCATATCGCTGAAGGAGTCTGAGGTGCTCTGCGTTTTGCTGCCGAATCCGCCTGTGTGCTGTCCACCGCTAATAGTCATCATCATGGAACCTTCTGCGAAGAGGTTGATGCACTCCGACTGAGGCTTAATATATTTCTTTTTCATACTTAGCTTTTCTTGAGTTTATTCTTACTGGGCAATAAATTTGCGTCCGTTTTGGAGGTAGAGGCCGCCCTTGACCATCTTCGTCACGCGGCGTCCGCTGAGATCGTACACCGGAGCGTTGGCAGGCAGACTGTTCTGTACGTTGCCGATGGCGGTGGTGTTTCCGCCGTGGTTGACCATCACAGCCATGAGACCTTCCACCTTGTTGAGGTAAGCGCGGTTGGCGGGGAGCGAAGCACTGCCATCGGTTGAGAAGAAGCCCACGAGGCCGGTCTCGTTCGACACGCCGAAGATGAGTTTATCATCGAGTTGACCCACCGCGATTTCGTTGGTTGTGCCGATGAGGTCGTTGTTTCCCAAAGCCTCAACGCCCGCAGTGGCAACGAGTTTGATTTGCTCGCTGTTGGTTCCCATCAGCACCACACCGGCTTTGGCAGGCACACTGCCCACTTCGCTCAGCATGAGTTCCTTTCCTTCAACGGTTCCTTTGTAGAGCTTGGCATCGCCGTCGTAGTCCTCGGCAATGGTGAAGTCAAACGGCAGAGCGGTGGAATTGAATGTGCCCTGGCCAGGAACATCGTAGAGTTCCACTTCGAAGGTGGGCTCAACCATGCGGAAAGCAAAACCTTCATCGTCGGCGGCATAGTTCTTGAAGCCGATGCCTTTTGCGTTGTCGTTCAAACGCCAAGCGTATTCTTTGTTGTTGGCGGCTGTCAGAACATTCTGACTAGTGGCACCAAAATAGTAATAAAAAGAACCGACAACGGGGCATACCGCGAAACCGCCCTCGGTCTTAAATATTTCCCACGTGCTGGTACTTGTAGAACTTCCGCCGAAATGCAATTTAGTTGAATGAGACATAACAAGTTCGCTATGTAAATTCTTGCCAGTGCCCACGCTCGTAAACTGGTAGCCATCGAAAGCATTACCCTTCACATAAAACAAATCGTTGCGCACATTGTTCAATTCATCGGCCTGCGCTGCCGCGCGGAATGCCAACGAACCATTATTGTTATAGAGGCGCGTGCCCTGCACGTTTTCCAAATAATAATATACAGGCGCTTCGTCCGTGCTCAATTTGAAAGGCAGAGTGGAAACGCAGTCAATCTTGAAAGTCTGTCCGTCATCGCCAGCTTCCACCTTGCGCGTTGGCAGGGGGGCTTCAACGTATTCAGGAAGACCAGCAGCCTGCGGGAAGGCACGGCCTGCAATGGCTGAAGAAACGGCTTGAGACTTCTTGACTTCGCCCTTCCAACAGAACTCATAATTGAACGAAACCACATCTGCGGCGTCGTACATGTCGTCAACGGCATAGAACTGGAACTGCGCATTGTTGGACGCGCTGGCACCAGTGTCCCAATAACCCAACACGTTGCCGCTGTTGGCCACCACATAAATGTCTACATTATATGTGTTATAGCTTGGCCACCAAATCAATCCCTTCTTCACAAACTTAGTGGCCGACGTTTTCAGATAGCTCCAGCCGTCTGCAGATGCCACTGGCGTGAAGCTCTGGCCGGAAGCGGCGAGCGCGATTTTCGACTGCTGACCGGGATTACACTCTTTGTCGTTGGCCTTAGGAGCTGGAATGGCAGGCCAAAAACAATCTTTTTTATCAAAAGCCTTGATGGTCAGTTGTCCGCCGTTGTCGGCCACGTAGAAAACATAGCTAACATCGTCGACAGCCTTTCCGGTCAAATCATGCGCCGCACCCTTCGCATCAAACATCACGTTTGAGCCTTTGCGATAAACAAAACTGCCGTCGGCATCGGTCTTGTCGCTCTTCATTTTCAAAACGTAGTAGCCGCTCTTGAGGGCTGAAACAGCCGTCGGCGAGGAGGCTACAGTTTGTGCGGCCACATTCATGACGGCACAAACGGCGCACATCAAAATAACTGTTAATCTTCTCATTTGTATAAGTGGTAAGAATTGTTTTCAGGCTATGGCGCAAAAAGATACGGGGCCTTCGTCGGCCAACGCTTTCTTTCGCCATCACCAAGTTTTCGGCCTGCAAAGTTCGCCCAATTATTAAAAACTGCCAACCGCTAAATAGTTTTATCCCTCCTTCATTTGGTTCTATTGGCTCTTGACATCTTGCTTTTGCCCGATGCAATTGCCAAACGAAGACGGTTGGCCGACAGGTATGAAATCGAGAATTTCCACACTTTTTCTTTATCCTCCGTCAGAAACGCCCTTCTTAGGCACAGCTTTGCGGCAGACAATAAATAAACAAGTGAAATTCCCCCCAACTCCCTTTGCCCAATAAACAGCAAATCGTAAATTTGCAAAAGAATCGGGAGGACAAGGCCGCCAGGCCCCAAGCGCCCGCACATCCTCAAAGAAAAAATCAACATACAATAGATATGATATTGTTTTTCAGAACTCCCCAGAAAAGCGTGATTGCCACGCAAGTGGACCACCAACTCTCAAGCGAGGAAATCCATGAACTCTCATGGCTTTTCGGCAATGCCACGCTTGAAAATGCCAGCACTCTGGAAGGCTGGTATGTCGGACCGCGCCGTGAAATGATTACACCTTGGAGCACCAATGCCGTAGAGATTACACAAAACATGAATCTCCACGGCATTGCGCGTATTGAAGAGTACTTCCCCGTGAGCGGTGAAGACGCTGAGCACGACCCCATGCTGCAACGCATGTACAACGGGCTCAACCAGGACATCTTCACCGTCAACATCGAGCCGGCCCCCATCCAGTATGTCGAAGACCTCGAAAGCTACAACGAAGCTGAAGGTCTCGCGCTCTCACCTGCGGAAATCGAATACCTCCACGGCGTGGAGAAGCAGTTGGGACGTCAGCTGACCGACTCTGAAGTGTTTGGCTTCGCCCAAATCAACTCTGAACACTGCCGACACAAGATTTTCGGCGGCTCGTTTATCATCGACGGCAAAGAAATGCCTTCTTCGCTCTTCGCCATGATCAAGAAGACCACGAAGGAGAATCCACATAAAATCATTTCGGCCTACAAAGACAACGTGGCTTTCGCCGAAGGCCCCGTGGTGGAACAGTTTGCCCCGAAAGACCACGCCACTTCCGACTACTTCCAAGTGAAGGACATCGAGAGCGTGATTTCTCTCAAGGCCGAGACCCACAACTTCCCAACGACGGTTGAACCTTTCAACGGTGCATCAACAGGCACCGGCGGTGAAATCCGCGACCGTATGGGCGGCGGTGTCGGCTCTTGGCCGATTGCCGGAACGGCTGTTTACATGACGGCCTATCCGCGTCTTGACGGCGGCCGCGAATGGGAGGACATCCTGCCCGTCCGCCAGTGGCTCTACCAAACTCCGGAGCAGATTCTCATCAAGGCTTCCAATGGTGCGAGCGACTTCGGCAACAAATTCGGCCAACCGCTCATCACGGGTTCTGTCTTGACGTTTGAACACCAGGAAAACGGTGAGAAATATGGCTACGACAAGGTGATCATGCTCGCCGGCGGCGTTGGCTACGGCACGAAGCGCGACTGCCTGAAGGGCACACCTGTCAAGGGCAACAAGGTGGTGGTTGTCGGTGGCGACAACTATCGCATCGGCCTCGGCGGCGGTTCTGTCAGCTCAGTCGACACGGGTCGATATTCAAGCGGCATCGAGCTCAACGCCGTGCAGCGTGCCAACCCAGAAATGCAGAAGCGTGCCAACAACCTCGTGCGTGCGCTCTGCGAAGAAGACGTCAACCCCGTTGTCAGCATCCACGACCACGGTTCGGCCGGACACGTCAACTGCCTCTCCGAATTGGTGGAGGAATGTGGCGGCTTGATTGACATGACCAAGCTCCCCATCGGCGACAAGACGCTCTCAGCCAAGGAAATCATTGCCAACGAGAGCCAGGAGCGCATGGGATTGCTCATTCAGGAGGAACACCTCGAACACGTGCGCAAGATTGCAGAGCGCGAACGCGCCCCGATGTATGTGGTTGGCGAAACCACTGGCGACGCCCACTTCGCCTTCGAACAAGGCGATGGCAAGCGCCCATTCGACCTCGACGTGGCCCAGATGTTCGGACACTCTCCGAAGACGGTCATGGTGGACGAAACCGTTGAACGCAAATATAAGGATGTGACCTACGATTCGTCGCACCTCGACGAATATATCAACCGCGTGCTCCAGCTCGAAGCCGTTGCCTGTAAAGACTGGCTGACCAACAAGGTCGACCGCTCCGTGACTGGCAAGGTGGCCCGCCAGCAGACGCAGGGCGAAATCCAATTGCCGCTTTCCGACTGCGGCGTGGTGGCGCTCGACTATCGCGGCAAGAAGGGCATCGCCACGGCCATCGGCCACGCACCGCAGGCCGGATTGGCCGACCCCGCCGCCGGCAGTGTGCTTTCTGTGGCTGAATCGCTGACCAACCTCGTTTGGGCGCCCCTGGCCAACGGTCTCGACACCGTTTCGCTCTCAGCCAACTGGATGTGGCCTTGCCGCTCACAGAAGGGTGAAGACGCACGCCTCTACAAGGGCGTTGAGGCGTTGAGCGATTTCTGCTGCGCCTTGAAGGTGAACGTGCCGACGGGCAAGGACTCGCTCTCGCTCTCACAGCAATACCCCAACGGCGAGAAGATCATCTCTCCGGGAACGGTCATCGTCAGCGCCGGCGGTGAGGTGAGCGACATCCGCAAGGTGGTGTCTCCTGTCGTTGTCAACGACAAGCACACAACGCTCTATCACATCGACTTCTCCTTCGACGACCTCCGTCTCGGCGGTTCGGCCTTCGCACAGAGCCGCGGCTTCGTGGGCTCCGACGTGCCAACGGTGAAGAACCCCGAATATTTCCGCGATGCCTTCAACGCCGTTCAGAGCCTCATCAACAAGGGCCTCATCCTCGCCGGACACGACATCTCTGCTGGCGGTTTGATCACCTGTCTGCTCGAAATGTGCTTCGCCAACACGGAAGGCGGTCTTGAAATTTCTGTCGACAAGTTCAAGCACACCGATCTCGTGAAGATTCTCTTTGCCGAGAACCCCGCCATCGTGGTTCAAGTGCGCAACAAAGACAAGAAGGAATTTAAGGAAATCCTCGACGAAGCTGGCATCGGCTACGTGAAGATTGGCCAGCCTGCTGAAGAGCGCCACATCTTGGTGGAACACGACGGACAGACTTACCAGTTTGGCATCGACTATCTGCGCGACGTATGGTATGAAACGTCTTACCTGCTCGACACGAAGCAGAGCTTCAACGGCTGCGCACGCCAGCGTTACGAGAACTATAAGGAACAGCCGTTGGAATACAACATCGTCCACACGGTGGCCAACGACGGCGACAAACCATTTGACGGCACCTTCGCCCAGCAAGGCATCAACGCCAACCGCCGCGAGGCCAGCGGCATCCGCGCCGCCATCATCCGCGAAAAGGGAACGAACGGCGAACGCGAAATGGCTTACGCCCTCTATCTGGCTGGCTTCGACGTGAAGGACGTGATGATGACCGACCTCGTTTCGGGCCGCGAAACGCTCGACGATGTCAACATGATTGTCTTCTGCGGCGGATTCTCCAACTCCGACGTGCTTGGCTCTGCCAAGGGATGGGCCGGTGCCTTCCTCTTCAACCCGAAGGCCAAAGAAGCCCTCGACCGCTTCTACGCCCGCGAAGATACGCTCTCGCTCGGCGTGTGCAACGGTTGCCAGTTGATGGTGGAACTCAACCTCATCAATCCTGAGCACAAAGAGCGTGCCCACATGCTCCACAACGACAGCCACAAGTTTGAGAGCGCCTTTGTCGGCGTAACAGTTCCGACCAACCGCAGCGTGATGTTCGGCAGCCTCTCTGGCGACAAGCTCGGCATCTGGGTGGCCCACGGCGAAGGCAAGTTCTCTTTGCCGTTGCCTGAAGACGACTACAACGTGGTGCTGAAATACAGCTACGACAGCTATCCTGGCAACCCGAATGGTTCAGACTACAGCGTGGCCGGTATCTGTTCGGCCGATGGCCGCCACCTGGCAATGATGCCCCACTTGGAGCGTGCCTTCTATCCTTGGCAGTGTGCCTACTATCCTGCCGACCGCCGCGCAGAAGAGGTAACGCCGTGGATTGAGGCCTTCGTCAACGCCCGCCGTTGGGTTGAAACCCACAAGAAATAATAGGGTTCCCGTTCGGCCGGGACAAGCCGTCTCGACGGAACGTATTTCCCCCACGACAATAATAAGCAGGCGCTCAACGCGATGTTGAGCGCCTGCTTGTTGTTTATATATGGTGTCGATGGGGGCGACCGTCCCCAACAGGCGGCGAGAGAATCCAGATTCACGACTTGGCGGCGAACGCCGTCCCAGGCACGACTGCATCTGGGAGCAGAGACGGTCGTCGCTCGGCCCAGATGCGGTCGTCGCTGGGAGCAGATGCGGGCGCGGCACGTCCCAGATTCGCCAAAAGGCATGGGGATTGGATTGGGGGGAATGGGGAGGCGGGAGGGAGATGCGGTCCCTGAAAGGTAGGGGCAAAATAGGAATATTAAAGGTTGGTGGTAGCGCCCTCGCAGCGGAGTTTTGCACAGGCCCACACAATCGTCTGTTGCGGCGCCAGCACTGTAGCTCACTTTGCTCGCAAAGTGAGGGCCACGAACACGTAGCGAATATAGCCAGCGCTTTAGGGCATATCTTCGTTGGATTTTTAGCCGTGTTTGGCCGCCACAATATTCGTCCCCCTCACTTTGCGAGCAAAGTGAGCTACAGTGCTTCGCCTCAGACCTTCGCCGAATGTTCGCGTAGCGCCTCTTGTCGCTGCACCGCAAACGCCTTGCTACTTGGTCAAAAATCGTGCAGAGTTTTTTCTGGATTTTGAACACCCTGCAATCTTACTACTTTTTAGCGAACGCCCTCCTGCGTTCGATCGCGTCTCGTCCTGCGTTCGATTGTGTCTCGTCCTGCGTTCGGTCGTGCCTCGTCCCGCGTTCGCTAAAAAGTATAGGGACTGGAAACGAGAAAGACGCTTCTGCTATCGGCATCTGCGGTTACGCCCCCCAAAAAGCGCAGGAGACAAAGGTTTCGCCCTCTGTCTCCTGCGTAATTTATTTTCTATGAATGTCTATGGCCTTACGTATTGGACGCATTCACCTTGCAGTTGATGCTGCCACTCTTATAAGTGTAAATGCCGTCAACGCTGATGGCCTTGCTCTTCTTGCCCGTTGCGGAGATGTTGATGTTTCCGCCGTTGAACGTGAAGTTGCCCTTCACCTTGATGCCGCGGCATTTCGATTCCAGTGTGGCATCGCCTGGCATATAGGTCGTTCCCGTCACGGCCATCTTGATGCTGGGTGCCGCAGCGGTGCCCGTCTGCACGAGCAGGTCGGTGCCCGCACTGATACCCTTCGTTCCGAGTCCCGACACGGTGAGGTCAATCGAACCGCCGCTGATGGTCATCATGCTGTCGCATTTGATGCCCTTCACGTCGTCGGCCGCCACGTTGAACGCGATGCTGCCGCCTTCGATAAAGACCTGTCCGTTGTGTTCATCGGTGGCATCCTTGGTGGCTTCCACGTCAATGCCGTCGCCCATGACGTTGGCGGCGGTGAACTTGCCGCCCTTCATCTTGAAATATTGGCCGATGTGCATCGCGTCGGACTTCGCGCCGGCCACATGAAGTCCGCCGAAGTCGGTCTTGAAGAGCGTGTATTCGTTGGAGGCGAAGGCGTGCTTGGCGTTGCCCGTCAGCGTCAGTGTGCCACCGCCCGAAAATTCGGGATGCCCCTTGACGAAGAAGCAGGCTTTCTGGATTCCCGCCACACCGTCGACAAGCGTTGACGACGTGCCGTTGGGGAGGATGACGTTGATGCGCTTGCCGTTTTGAATATCTATGACTGCCCCGCGCTGGTTGGTCAGCACCAGATTGTTGAGGGTGAGCGTTGATTTGTAGCTGCCCGTGAGCGTGAACGAACCGTCGGACGAAGTGCCGCCCAGCGTGTAGCTCACTTCCTTGTCTAACGACGGAGCGGCCACGATGCTGACGTCGGCCTTGTCCACCGCAATGGTGAGCAGGGGATAGACGTCGGCGGAAACGAGCAGGTGTGCTCCAGAGGTGCCGTAGGTGATGCCTACGCTTTGTGAGGCAACGACGGAATTGTCGACCGTGATGCTGTCAACGGTGCTCAGGTCATAGGTGTGCCCCATCACGCTCAACGCATTGCCAGCGATGAAATCCATCGTGCCAGCCTCAGCGGCAGGAACGGCGATGGTGGTGTTTCCCGTATGGATTTTTAGTGTCTGGGCAGAAGCCGCGCAGGTGGTGGCTAAAATGATGCCTGTAAGTAAAATCTTTCTCATTTCGACCACGCTTTAAATGTTTGACTTCCCACGCGCACCAGATAGATGCCACGCGGCAGATTGGTCAGTCCGTAGGTGCGGCCGTCGAGCCCCGTGACGCTGACGGCAGCGTTGCGGCTGTTTTTCACCACGACATTTCCGTTTTCAATTGTCACGGCAACGGCGCTTTCCCCGCTGAGCGAGGAGATGGAAGTGGCGGTGGCGGCAAACTGCATGCTGGCAAGGTCGGCCAATGCCAACGAGGTGGTTTTGCCCTGGCGGGTGAAGTGTGCCTGTCCGCCGGAGAAAGTGATTTTCAATCCGTTGGCGGCAAAACTCTGCTCGCTGCCCGTTGCGGTGCGCAGCGTCAGAAAGTCGTATTGCTGGGCCTGGGCCGTGAGGAACAGACCGGAAGCAAACAACATGCCCATTAATAACCGTTTCATATCAGTTGGAGTTTGGTAATCTATCAACTGGGGCTGGTTTCCCTTGCCCCCTTTTTATTCGGGTATGCGCGAAGCATCATATTTTTGAGAAGGGAAGAAGGAGAAGAGTATTATATATATAATGTACCCTCCTCCCCTCTTGTTCATCTTGTTCAGAACGTGAACTTATAGCCCACGCTGATGACGTGGATATCGTCGTTGCCGTCATCGTCTGCCCCATTCTGGTAGATGTAAGCGGCAGAGATTTTGTGCTTCTTCGAGAGTTTCCAGTCGCCACCGACCGTGAGGCGCGTTTTGTCGAGCACGAGATCGTTGCTCAGGTTGTTGCTCCATTCAAAAGAGACGTAAGGCGTGAGCGGACAATTGCGGATGTTGTAGTCGGCCTCGATGCGCGAGCGGAGATAATGGGCGGTTTTGGCCTTCTTGTCGTTCTCCACCACTTCGCAGGTCATAAACCTATCGCCGTTCCACTCATACTTGTCGCCAGTATATCCCCCTTGTATGGGGTCGCGAAAGCGAGTGCGCAGGCAGGAGGTGGCCAAACTGCGCGTCATTTGGTAGCGCTCACGCAGGCTCAGCGTGAGGCGGCCGATGGCGAGTTTTCCCGTCAGGTCGGCATAGAAGCGGTGTTTCGAACGCCAGAAGCCGTGGTCAACGTTGTAGCCGTTGAATCTGCCGCTGTTGTTGCCATAGTTTTTCTTGCTCTCCTGCGGATTGCGATCGTAGATGTAGGCATAACCGGCAGAGGCTTTGAGGAACTTGGCGGGCTTATAGGCGAAGCCCAGCGAAACGGCCCAGCGCGAGAAGCTTTCCAACTGCTGCTCGGCGCGGAAATCGATGCCTGCGTCAATACTGAACTGTTGCGTGAGTTTTTTTTCGGCGGATATTTCGGTCCAGAGACCGAAGTCGTCGCCAGCCACGCCCGAGAGCGGGAAGGCAGCCAGGGCTGCAAGGGCCATGAGGCGGGTTGTCTTGAAGATGCTCATAGGATGGTAGGAGGGTTAATAATTATCTGCTGGTATCTTGAAAATGCGGTCGACCGATTTGATGGATTTTTTGGGGTCGTCGTAATAAACGCGAAGCATGGTCATATCGGTCAAGAAGTCGACAGCGCCCACTTCCACGCGCACGATTTTCAGTCCGAGGCGCTTCTCAAGGTCGGCCTTGAGTTCTTCATAACGCTCGGGAACGATGAGGTCTATATTGTCGTAGCGCACGAATTTGCATCCAACGCGACTCACGAGCAAATAGTTCTCTGCGCCCCAAACGGTTGCCAGCAACAGGAGGTTGGCCGCAAGGCGTTCCACCAAGCTGAGGTCGGCCTTCGTGCCGTTGAGCACAGAAAGGGCAACGAGGAAGAAGAGGTAGGTCATCTCACGGATGGGCACGCTCTCTGTTCGATAACGGATGATGCCGAAAACGGCAAACAAGCCCAAAGCCGCTCCGATTTGCAAATTGGAACCGTCCATCAGGTAAATCAACATGAAGATGCTGATGGAGAGCAGAATGAAGGTGAAATAATAATCGCGGCGGCGTCCCTTGGGATAATAGAAGAAATGGACAATGGCCCACACGATGGCGAGGTTGAACAAAAAGCGGATACACATTTCGAGCAATCCGTCGAGGTTGCAGAAATTCTCACGTAGTAAACTTTCGAGGTAGTGCATTAGGGTGTAGAGATTGATGGTTGAGGTATTGTAGATAGTCTGTATTTATCAACACTGCTTACGGGCAGGGCGGTTCATGATTTTCCCGATTTTCCGCAAGCGTGGCTTAAAGCGGTTGCGTTGCAGCGTGTCGTTGGTCACCGCCGTTCCGATGCAATATTTGCTAAAGCCAGAGGGCTTGATGCGCAACGTCCGTAGCATCGGCAGAATGGGCGAAGGCACACGTCCGTCGCGCTTAAGCTCGATGATGACGGCGTTGTCCATTTCCGATTCCTGTCCCGTTTCGTAATTATAGAAAGAGAGGTCGAAATCAATCGTCAGGCGCTCTGTCTTGTCGAAATTGACCAGCGTGATGCGCTTGAAGCGGTTGCCCAGCGTGGGCTTGATGTCGGCAAAGGAATAGCCCGACACTTCCTCGAGAAACTCCTCCCCCGCCCCGTCTTTGATGACAGCATCGAGCGATGGCACTGGCACACGCTTCTTTCGCGTCTTCCCGTGGTTGTCTTTGTGTTTGATTTCAAGAAACGTCTGCTGCGTGTCGACATACGTGCGCACCCTCACCTTCGTTCGCGGTGAATGGCCACACTGATGCGAGCGAAACATTTCGTGGCTGTCGGGGGCATCCCAATAGGTCGTCTTATAGGGGCTAATGCGGTGGCCGCATATTTCCTGCGCGTAATATTGTCCTTCAGCCATGCCCAAAAGATGCTCCAACGTCGCGATGTTGGTCACAAACTTGGTGTCGGTGCGGTTCATCAGCCGGATGGACGACATCTCCTCCAAGGTGATTGGGGGCAGATGGCTGAGCAATTGCAGGATTTCCTTGTCCGTATTTTCTGTATTCATGGAAGTTTAAGAATTAATATTGCCGTCTCCGATGGCGAATTACCCATGCCCCATACATTATAATATATAGACACTAACGACAATGGTGGGTCTTCCGCATACACTCCGGACAAAGGCCTTTGAGCACATAGTTGGCCGAATGGAGGTGGAAGCCTTCGGGAAGCTCCACTTGCGGAACGGGCAGACCGCGGAGACAGAAGGTACGGTGACATTTCTCGCAATAGAAATGCGTGTGCAGGTCGGTCAGCCCGGCATGGACATCCTCTCCACAATGGCAACGTTCAGCACAGAGGGCATATTTAACCTGCCCCGTGCCATCTTCAACGTCATGGATGAGGTGGTGTTGCAAGAAAAGGGCGAGCGTTCGGAAGATGCTCGACTTGTCAACCGTTCCGATACGCCCCTCCAAATCCGTCAGCGAAAGGGCGCACTCGGCATTAGCAAGGGCGCGAATCACCAAGAGGCGAACTGCCGTCGGCTTGATGCCGCGATGAATCAACTGACGTTCATAGTCTTCCGTTGCATCTGCCTGTTTTTTTCCAGATTTTTCAATAGTGTCCATACAGATGGCAAAGGTAATGTTTTTCTCTAAAAAACGGGGCGAAAAACGGGGCGAAAAGACACGCGAGTTTTACATTTTAATGAAAGTCCCGTAAAAATACCCTATCACAGGAATTTTAAAAGCCCCGAAAGCAACGTAAGCCATACGTTCTTCTACAACCCCTTCCGCGCCACCTTTCTATCATTTTGCGGCTAAATAAGCCATAACGCTTTCAAATTGCAAGAAAAAGGCGGGCGACACTACAAGCGTTCAATAAGTTTTTTGTAATTTTGCACCAAACAAACCACTCATTTAGAAAATAATATGAACGTAGCAATTGTTGGCGCCAGCGGTGCCGTAGGCCAAGAATTTCTTCGCGTATTGGCCGAACGCGATTTCCCCATCGACAACTTGCTGCTCTTCGGTTCTCAGCGAAGCGCAGGAAAAACATACACTTTCAAGGGCAAAGAATACACCGTTCAGCTGCTCCGCCACGGCGACGACTTCAAAGGCGTTGACATCGCCTTCACCTCAGCTGGTGCTGGCGTATCGAAGGAATATGCCGAAGACATCACCAAGTTTGGCGCTGTCATGATCGACAACTCGTCGGCCTTCCGCATGGACGAAGACGTTCCCTTGGTGGTGCCTGAATGCAACGCCGAAGATGCCCTGACGCGTCCCCGCGGCATCATTGCCAACCCCAACTGCACTACCATCATGATGGTGGTTGCCTTGAAAGCCTTCGAAAAGTTGAGCCACATCAAGCGCGTACACGTCAGCTCCTACCAGGCCGCCAGCGGTGCTGGACAGGCAGCCATGGACGAACTCTACGAGCAATACCGCCAGGTGCTCGCTGGAGAACCTGTCACAGTGAAGAAGTTCGCCTATCAGCTGGCCTTCAATGTCATCCCTCAAATCGACGTATTCCAAGACAACGGATACACGAAGGAAGAGATGAAGATGTACAACGAGACCAAGAAAATCATGCACTCCGACGTTGAGACATCGGCCATGTGTGTCCGCGTCCCTTCTCTGCGTTCACACTCAGAGAGCATCTGGATTGAAACGGAGCGCCCCATCAGCGTTGAAGAAGCCCGCGAAGCCATCAAGAACGGCGAAGGCCTCGTGCTCATGGACGAACCGGAAAAGAAGGAATACCCCATGCCGCTCTTCCTCGCAGGAAAAGACGATGTCTACGTGGGCCGCATCCGCAAAGACCTCGCCAACCCCAACGGCCTGACCTTCTGGATTGTCAGCGACCAGATTCGCAAGGGCGCCGCCCTCAACGCCGTGCAGATTGCCGAATATCTCGTCAAGGTGGGCAACGTGAAATAATTGACGTGAAATAAACATAGGGAAAGCATTCCCCATCCCCTTCTGAACCTATTTCGCGAGAGGGGACTTCAGGGTATCCCTCTTTCTATTAGAAAGGTGGAGCAACCAAGCCCATAACAGATAAAAGCCAAAGCGTGCAACTCAAGAAGCTGCACGCTTTGGCTTTTTTATTTCTCCGACTCTCATGCCGTTCGCTTGACTCTACAAAGAGGACCATTATTCTACGGCATTATTCTACGAAAGCATATTATTAAGTAATTAATTTTGCCATTTAAGAAAAAGCACATAAATTTGTAGACGGACTATAAGTATCTCTATAAATATGTTATAAAAGGACATGTCCACATAAAACATTAATGGGATAGCTCACGCCGTGCAGTGTATGGTAAAATCGTAAGGAAAATCCATGCAATGCGGACTTGGGTGGGAAGATAGTCTAAGACATATTGAAGGCGTTTACTCAACGCTAAGTTTGAGACAGTCTGTAATCTAGCAAATTAACAGTTAATTGTTGTCTTGGACGTAGCAACGGTAGATGTCCAGGGGTGTGATTACATCAATCCCGTGGAGACCTTGTAAGCATATATTATACCCGTACGGGAATAGTGTGTCTGTTTACTGAGGTCTCTTAACGGAGGCGTATATCATATCGGCGTGGGCTCTAACGTTGTCTGTTCAACAACAATAGGCAATTGCTAGAGCCTCAGACTGTGGGACGGACAACAGGACGACTCACGCTTTTTTTGTGTCTGTGTATCAAGTCAAGTCTTTGACAAGAATTATCATTCATTGTGGAAGCACAGAGCAAAATATATCGATATGAAACAGTCAGAAAGAGCCAGCATATTCCGGATTGTTACTGATTTAATAAAGGCTGATGCCATTATTGATACGCGCGAGATAGAAAAGCTTGATTCTATCCGTGAAAGATTTTCCATTAAAAAAGAAGACGAGATACTTGGTTCTTCTTACACATTTGCGAATGCGATACATACCTTGTCTGAATCCCCCAAGAGCCTACAACACGAGCTGACAGCAGTTTTCAATGAACTTGCTATGTCAGACAATTATTGTGCAAGGGAAGAGGCACTGTTATTGGTGGCTCTACGCCTGTGCATGAGTCTTAACATTAATTTGGCATGCAAAGTTGTTTCGATGGACACTTCAAGTGTAAATATAGACCCTACACAAATCCTTTATGTAGAAAGCAACTTTGACAATGACGTGAATTGGGATATCAATGAAAATTTTAGAGAAATCGTAGCTGAGATACGTCTTGCAGGTTTCGATTTGGTGTATCTTCCCAAAATAGCAGAACATTATAGAACAATTTCTAATACCGACCTTATAAAAATTGCAAGTTTCCTATATCCAAAAGCAAGTTATGAAAGATTGGAAACTGTCACCAAACAACTATACAAACTTTCGACTTCAGAATTTTGTAAAGACCAATTGGCTGGCAAATTAGGCGTAAAGGAATTTGCCATCGTGAACCCTTCGTTAATGATTAAAATTGGGGATTCACTTGTCAGTGAAAAAGAAATTGCCAACTTCCTTTTGGTTGAATTAGACAAGGATGTGACAAACTCAATAAGACATATTCTTGACTTACTATCTGAGTACTATCATACTTATCGCTTGAACTATTTGAAGGAAGAAAAAGGACGTTTCATCTTTACTGGTTTTTACAAACAGATATTCGACATCTATATGTTGCGCAAGGGTATTAAAAGTCCCGTTGTCATAGATGTTTATAGAGAGTCTATACGTTTCTCTGATGCCGATATAAAAATAGAAAAACTTCATCGGAGAGAGAAGGCTCTTTATGCCTTATTCATGTTGGAATCGGCAAGTGGTGGCATCAACTTCTCAAAGCCAACTACTCCAAGTGGACTTGCCAGATACTCAAAACGAATGGCTGCGATTCAGGAAAAATATAAATTGATATACAAAAAATTTGGAGGTGAGCCACAAAAAGCGCCAGATCTCAGCATACCAGAAATACGACTACCTATGATTGCTCTTATAAAGAGACAAATAAAAGCATTGGGGGATGTTTTATTTCATGCAGATGACTACATGATACAGCGCAATATGTTTGGCAATTATTGTATCAATATAGCTCCTTCACTATGCTGCTATAGTGGAGTAAACACAAATGACATATATAAGTTGGCCGACTCTGAAGAATGGCAGAGAATATCTGCATTGTAACCTTGCAACGAAATCACCATACCCACATTAGGGTTTTAGATGCAACGTTTGCATTTTAAACATTGCACTATGCATAATGACGATATTTGCAATTGATATCAAAAACATATTAAATTTTATATATAGTCACTATGATTAATCTCGAAAAAGGACAGCGTATAAGCATGGATAAAGGTCTTTCACTGGTAGGTGTTGGCCTTGGTTGGGATCCCAATGAAGGTTCCGGTTATGATTTTGATTTGGATGCCTCTGCTTTCATGTTAGGAGAAAATGGTCAGATTCCGAAACAGGAATTCTTCGTATTCTATGGTAACCAGAAAGCGCCTGATGATTCTGTAGAGTCAACAGGAGACGATTTAACAGGCGGCAATAGCGATGGTGGAGACGATGAAACCCTGAATGTTGACTTGACAAAGGTAAGTCCTCAAATCATGGAAATAATCTTCACGGCAACTATTTACAAGGCTGAAGAGCGTCGTCAGAATTTCGGCCAGGTACGCAACTCTTACATCCGCATCTATGATGTCAAGACCAATACTGAAATTGCCCGATATGATTTGGACGAGGATTTCTCTATAGAAACAGCTGTGGAGTTTGGACGTCTGTATCGTCACAACGGCGAATGGAAATTTGAGGCTATCGGAAACGGGAACAAAGGTGGCCTACAGGCACTTGTAAACAAGTACGCTAAACAATTCGCATAACCAGTTGCTTATGGCTATTAACCTAATAAAAGGACAGCGAGTTGAGATAGGAACTGGGCTGACAAATGCCGTGGTAAAAATTAAGGTACCTGGCAGTAAAGACTAACTTAAAACCTAATGATATGGCTATAAGACTTGAAAAAGGACAGCGCATAAACCTTAAAAAAGAGAGCGGAACAAAGTTGACTAATTTTTGTGTAGGGTGCAACTGGGGAGCTATCATCAAAAAGACTTTCTTTGGTCTTTCAACCTCTGTTGTGGATGTTGACTTGGACCTTAGCTGCTTGATGTTTGACGCTAATGGTAATGTGGTTGATCATATATGGTCACCGTTGTATAATTTCGGAGGCAAATTACCACAAGGGAAATTAGACTCCAACGACCGTGCACTTCATCATACGGGAGACGACCTGACAGGCGACCAAGACGGGGATGATGGCCTTGACAATGAGATTATAACTGTTGACTTGAACCGTGTGAGCACAAATGTCAACTCTATTGTTTTCTTCCTCAATATATACAACAACGATGAATACCGTGGAGATTTCTCCGGCATTCCATACGCTTCAATCCGCATGTTTGAAGGTACACCCGAGAAGCCGCCAAAACAAGTTTTCGCACAATACGATGTTGCGACTAAAACGGAATGCGTTGGCAAACGAGCTTTGATTATGGGTAAACTTTATAGACGCAATGGAGACTGGAAGTTTGCTGCCATCGGTGATGCATTTGAAGACCATGGCATAAATATGACTATTGTCCGCGTAGCAAGAGACTACTCAAAATAATAATCTTACAAAATTAGAATATGAGAAGACTTCCCGTATATCTGCTCCTCGACACCAGCGGTTCCATGTATGGTGAGCCGATCGAGGCCGTGAAGAATGGTGTACAGACGCTTATCTCCACTTTGAGGAGCGACCCGTTTGCTCTTGAAACAGCATACATCAGTATTATAACATTCAACAGTTCTGCACAACAGGTCACTCCGCTTACAGAGCTTGCTGCATTCCAGCAGCCAAACATTGACGCAAGCGGTTGCACTGCATTGGGAGGAGCATTGGAACTTCTGTCTCAGAAAATTGATACAGAGATAACCAAGACAACAGCTGAGGTAAAGGGCGACTGGCGGCCATTGGTATTCATAATGACAGATGGTGAACCTACCGACTCAATAACCAAGGGGCTTGATGAGTTCAAAAAGCGTAAATGTGGTATGGTTGTAGCTTGTGCTGCAGGTCAAGGCGCAAACACCAATACGCTAAAGCAAATCACCGAGAATGTGGTTCAGCTTGACACAGCAGATAGTGCCACAATCAAGGCTTTCTTCAAGTGGGTATCTGCTTCAATTAGCACAAGCAGCAAATCTGTAGAGGAAACAGCAGCGGAAGCCACTACTATGAGCGAACTTCCCCCTCCACCACCAGAAGTGAACATTGTGGTATAATACACCAAACAAAATTTTGTCGGGTGGTGTCAACGCTTATGACATCACCCGATATTTATAACAGCACACATTTATGAGCAGAAGATTACCTGTATATATATTGATTGACACGTCAGGTTCTATGAAGGGCGAACCAATAGAGTCTGTCAAGGTTGGTCTTTCCGACATGATAGCCTCGTTGCGCCTTGACCCCTACGCACTGGAAACCGCATGTATCAGCATCATTACTTATGACAAAGAAGTGAAACAGATTTTGCCTCTGATAGAACTTGAAAATCTGCAAATGCCAGATATAGAATGTCCCGATTCTGGGCCGACACATACAGGCGCAGCCTTGAATATGCTATGCGACTGCTATGATAAAGAGGTTAATATGGGCAACCATGAACAAAAAGGCGACTGGATGCCATTACTTTTTATACTTACAGACGGGAAGCCTTCAGACTTGATGGTTTACGAGGAGGCCATCAAAAATGTCAAGCGTCATCAGTTTACAAACATTGTTGCCTGTGCAGCAGGCCCCAAAGCAAAAACAGAACCATTAAAAAAGCTCACAGACAATGTTTTTACACTTGACACTATGGACAGTAGCACATTCAAGAAGTTTTTCCAATGGGTGACAATCAATGTGCAACAAGGAGGACGCACAATGGGAGTGACCGACAACGTAGAACTGCCACCACCCCCGATTGAAGTTAATGTCGTAATTTAATATAAACATGAATTGCAAGATTGTAGGCTATGAGTATAAGACTCTCGAAGTGACTCTTTCACCAGGGGAATCGTTTTATGCAGAACGTGGCAGCATTGTATACGTAGACGAGGCTTTGCAGCGTGATGCTGAATGGAATGGCGGTGACTCTGTCAATGGGCTTGGCAATCTGATTCGTGGGGTATTGCGTTCAGCCTTGTCTGGAGAATCAGTACTGATTATACATTTCTATAACCCTACCAACACCGACAAAAAGATGGTGTTGTCTGGCAGGATGTGTTCTCTTGTTCCAATACGCCTGCAAGGCGAATATATGATTTGTCGCCGCGGTCACTACGTAGCCTCAACAAACAAGGTAAAGCTTAACCTCAACCTCAATTGGGAAGGATTATTAGGCGGTGTGGGGCTATTCCAAAAGGTGGATGGCAATGCCACGGTTTTTCTTGACTCACTTGGTTCGCCTATCGAAAAGGTATTGGTAAATGGCGAAACCATAGAAGTGGATGAAAACCATATTGTTGCCCTGCAAGGCTTCCAAACTTCCTCACAGATACAGGCGGGATGGTCGTTTGGCAATGTATTGAAAGGTGAAGGACTAAGTTTGATGAAATTGATTGGGCCTGGAAAGGTATACCTTAGCCCTATTCCCATAATAAATTCTAAGCAATAAGAGTATGAGACGATTACCAATATATTTCCTCATTGACGTATCAGAGTCAATGGTGGGAGAACCGATAGAACAAGTTGAAAACGGCATGAGACAGATTGTGCAAGAACTGCGCACAGATCCCTACGCCCTTGAAACAGCATTCATTTCAGTTATAGCATTTGCTGGCAAGGCAAAAAGTTTGTCACCACTAACAGAACTGTATAAGTTTTACCCTCCCATTTTCCCTATTGGTGGTGGAACATCCCTTGGTGTGGCACTTGACTTCTTAATGGATGACATTGACAAGAATGTGGTGAAGACCACAGAAGAGCGGAAAGGGGACTGGAAACCCATCATATTCCTTTTTACCGATGGTACACCGACAGACGATCCCTCGTCTGCCTTTACACGCTGGAACAATAAATACCGTCACAAGGCGAACCTCATAGCCATTTCTATCGGAAATAATGTCAACACACAATTACTGGGAGAAATTTCAGACAATGTGCTTCGACTGAACGACACGGATGAGTTATCTTTCAAGGCTTTCTTCAAATGGGTGACGGCTTCCATTCAAGCAACAAGTGTTTCCACCACCGATATGGGGGATGACAGCATAACATTGGCACCTACAACTGGCATCAACCTTGATAAAGTAGATACGTCCAAGCCATGTATTGTTGACGAAAAATTTACCGTACTCTTAGGCAAATGCTCAAACACAAAGAAAACATATCTGGTGAAATACGCCAAGCACCTGTCTTCTATCGAAGGATTGGAATCGTTAGACATAAAGACATCTGTTTTCAAACTGGTGAATGCTTACCCTGTGGATGAAGAAAGCTATAATAGCTTGAGTGATGGAAAGTCAAACCGCTACATCAACACAATGTCACTCCGTGGCATGCCGACATGTCCTTACTGTGGGGCACAACTTGGTGTGGTGATTTGTGATTGTGGAAATATTATGTGCTCTAATGGGCAGACCACAGCCTGTCCTTGGTGTGGAATGGAAGGTTCTCTCGGCGAAATTGCGGAAGGAGGTATAGACATAACAAGAGGTAGAGGCTAAGCATTATGAGATTATGACATTAGAAAAAGCATTACAAATTCTCATAGGAAACCAGGAAGACAAGAAAGCGGAATCGTTCCTTAAATTCTTGTCTGACAAATTATGGGGCCAATATAAAGAACACATTATGGACAAAATAAAGATGGTTAATGGTGATTTGAAATGGAATCTCAATATACCAAACGCCAAAGAAAACATAGGATACAATCAGACCGTGTTAATGCCCACAATTAACTCCGACCTGTTTTCCAACGTCGAATTAGAACTTGTGGATGTTAGAGGACTAACGGAAGAGCAACATGGTATAAAGCTCACTGTTGCTCCTGATGGCAAAAGTTTTGCTATTACTGGAACTCCTTCTCTGGAAGCATTCCGAATGGATGGAGCAGTGGCAGAATCGACATTTGAGCTTACGCTGAGTTATAAGTTCGTTGGAAGCATAGAAATGTCAGAAGATAGCCCAACATTGGAGCATAAGATTCCTTTTGTTATCAATCAGGACCCACGTAAACTCTGGAAAAACCTGCCAGTTGATTGGGATAATATGCCTGAACCTAAATATAAGAATGACGACACGCAGGTGGAATATGTAAAGGTGGAAACATTGCCTGACGGTACTCCTCAGAAAGATATTGTTGCAGCAAGCAAACGTGGACGGAGCCATGCGCAGGAAGGCAAGCCACGCGACGACTATTTCCGTATAGAGCACATGGATAACGGATGGTATATCATGGCTGTTGCCGACGGAGCCGGCTCTGCAAAATATTCACGGCAAGGCTCATACATAGCATGTAATGAAGCTGTTAGCCACTGCATGTCAAAACTCGGACAAAGCAAGAATTTTGAGGATGCCATTGGCAACTATAGTAATCTGCAAAACGCCACAGAAGAAGAAGCCCGTAAAAAAGTTGGCAACCAGATCTATGACATTGTAGGAACTGCAGCTTTTAAGGCCCACAAAGCAATACAGGCTGAAGCTGCTCTGACAAAGCAACCGACAAAATATTATGCCACGACTCTTCTACTTACCATTTGCAAGAAGTTTAGCTTTGGATGGTTCGTGGCTTCATTCTGGGTAGGTGATGGTGCAATATGTCTATATGACAAGGGAGCACATACCGCGAAGATTCTCGGCATCCCGGATGAAGGCGAGTATGCAGGACAGACCCGCTTCCTTACTATGCCTGAAATTTTCAAGGATGCAACGGCTCTGTTTCAGCGTCTGCGATTCTATATTGTAGATGACTTCACGGCATTATTCTTGATGAGTGACGGAGTGAGCGACCCAAAATTTGAAACCGATGCAAACCTCAATAATCCAGACAAATGGGATGCACTATGGAATGATTTAAGAGAGAATGGTGTTGAACTGACTGACGACAATGAGACTTCGAAAATTCAGTTGCTTGACTGGCTCGATTTTTGGGCGCCAGGCAATCACGATGACCGCACAATAGCCATTCTTTATGAAGGCGAGCCCAAGAGGACTGATAGCACAGTGGAAGAGCAATGCGAAGAACAACAAAACGCATAGGGTATGACAAACAAGATCACACTAAAAGCACAGGATGGCAGCACCATAGAGTTTTATGATGAGATAAAAGCTCAAGGTGGTGTCAAGGACGTGTATTTTTCAACAGATAAGACGTATGTTGTAGCCTTTTACCGAAAGCCTATAAACGCTAACGACAAGGCAAGAATCAACGATATTGTGAACGTCCATAGAAATCGCATTTTCACCAATGATGCTGTAGGACACTATTGGAGTGCTTTCTTTGCTTGGCCCACAAAGATTGTTGAGTGGAAAGGCTTGACGGGTATCGTGATACCCTTCTACGACAAAAAATTTTTCTTCAGTGGCATTACAGACTCTGGAGCGTTCATAAAGAATGGTCAAGAGAAAAACGGGAAATGGTTCTCATCAGCAAAGCTAATTAACCTATTTGTACCGACAGATCAAAAAGGAACTTTCTTGGACAGATTGCACATGTGTCTGAAAGTGGCACGTGCCACACGGCGGCTTCATGCAGCAGGACTCGCCCACTCCGATCTATCATACAACAATGTGCTGGTCGACCCATTGAGCGGAACAGCCTGTATCATAGACTGCGACAGCCTTGTTGTGCCTCACAAGTTTCCACCTGAGGTTATGGGAACTCCTGGCTTTATAGCTCCAGAAGTTCTTGCAACAAAAGCGCTTAAAGTTGACGACCCGAAAAAGAATCTCCCTAAAATAGAGACAGACCGCCATGCTCTGGCTGTCCTTATTTACACATTTCTGCTTAACCGCCATCCGTTGGATGGAGGAAAAGTGTGGGATGTTGATGATCCGATAAAGGATGATGACATGCGCTATGGCTCAAAAGCATTGTTCATCGAGCACCCGACAGACAAGACTAATCGTGTGAAAGCAGACCAACTGGCAAAGTCACAACTTCCACAAGGCGACCCAACAAAATTGCCTTATACAATATGTGGACCATACTTGAAAAATTTGTTTGACAAGGCTTTCATCGATGGCTTACATAATCCTGCACTTCGTCCCTCCGCACTACAATGGGAGGAGGCCTTGGTAAAAACCTGCGACTTGGTTCAGCCGTGCCAAAATCCGAAGTGTGAGGCTCATTGGTACGTGTTTGACAACACAACCAAGCCGCGATGTCCGTTCTGCGGTGCTGAGTACAAAGGACAACTGCCAATACTCAATTTCTACTATGCTCCATCACACGGAAAATACATATCCGAGAATTACCGTCTGATGGTATATAACAAACAGACATTGTATAAATGGCATTCCAATAACCTGGTGCCATGCAACGAAAAGACGAGTGCAGAGGACAAAAAACCTGTGGGCGATTTCCATTTCTTCAACGGACAATGGATTCTTATCAACCGCCGCTTGCAGGATATGTATGACGTCACGAATAAAAAGCCTATAGGCATCGGAGAATATGTACCACTCACTGATGGCAGACAAATACTTCTTGACAAAGGGCAAGGTGGTAGATTAATTGTTGTTCAACTTGTAAAAAACTGACATTATGAAAAGGACGAAATCCACTTTCTCTATGCCAGGCCTCTCTTTCGCATAGAAAAGAACTTTGGGCATAACACAGAGAAGACAAAAATTGCGAGAGAAACAGGCTTTCCAACCTGCAAGCTGGTCTTGAACGCAAACTTGGGAAATAGTATTGATTTCTTTATTCTGGAAATAAATTGCAGGCCATAGGATGTAACCTTGCAAGGAAGTTAAATCTTAAAAAAGTATATTGCCTACAACATTTTGGAAATTGTAATCCGCAGTCAAAAGCATAATACCTTTGCAACTGAAAAAGGTTTTTAAAAGTAACAGCTATGAAAAGATTCTTTTTGACAATGGTTGCAATCTTGGCAACATCAATGATTTCTGTAGCACAGTCTTACAATTATGGCAGCAACAGCCGTCGCAGTACAATAGCTTCCACATATGGTAGCTATGGCACCAATCCAAACACGACTTCCGTCAGAGGCTACATACGCAGCAACGGAACTTATGTGAGCGCCTACACTCGTACACGACGTAATGGAACCAACCACGACAACTTCTCAACCTCGGGTAATTACAACCCATATAACGGCACAACAGGTAGCCGTGCAAGAGACTATTCCACACAGTCGTATAACTATGGCTCAGGGCATATAATAAAGACTGGCCCTCGTGGTGGACAATACTACACGAATAGCCGTGGCAACAAAATTTATATACCTAAGAGATAAATATAAGAAAAATACAAACATTACAATGGAACAAAAACATCACTACACAGGCTTGACCGATGCCCAAGTGCTCGAGAGCCGCAGAAAAAATGGTGCCAACGTGTTGACACCGCCAGAGAAAGATCCTCTATGGAAACAATTCTTGGAAAAGTTCGGTGACCCACTCATCATAATTCTGATGATTGCAGGTGCATTGTCAATAGGCATATCTTGCTACGAGTTTTTCGGACTTGGGCAGGGAGCAACCGTGTTCTTTGAACCTGTAGGAATCTTTGTTGCCATTCTTCTTGCTACTGGATTGGCTTTCTATTTTGAGTTACAGGCAGACAAGGAGTTCACAATTCTTAATCAGGTGAACGATGACGAGCCTGTTGAGGTGATACGTAATGGCAACACTACTCAGATACCACGCAAGGATGTTGTTGTTGGCGACATCATTATTCTCAATACAGGCGAAGAAGTTCCTGCAGATGCAGAGTTGCTGGAGGCTATATCCTTGCACATGGACGAGTCCACACTGACGGGGGAACCTATGTGCGGAAAGAGTACAGACAAGAAGGATTTTGACAAGGCCGCTACCTATCCCACCAATCATGTGATGAAAGGTACAAAGGTCATGGAAGGTCATGGTATCTGCCGTGTACTTGCTGTAGGCGACAAAACCGAACAAGGAAAAGTATTTGAGGCTGTTCAGATTGACGACAGCGTGAGGACACCGCTCAACGAGCAACTTGACGGATTAAGCGATATAATCACTAAGGTAAGCTATGGCTTTGCCGCCTTGATTGTCATCGGCCGCATCATCATGTATTTCGTGACAAATGGCACAGACTGCTTTGGTTCAATGGAGCAAGTGGCTCCGTTCATTGCTTACATCTTGCAGACATTGATGATAGCTGTGACTCTCGTGGTTGTTGCCGTACCCGAGGGATTGCCGATGGCTGTAACTTTGAGTTTGGCTTACAGTATGCGTCGTATGCTCAAAACCAATAACCTCGTGCGCAAGATGCATGCATGCGAAACCATGGGCGCAACAACCGTCATCTGTACAGACAAAACTGGCACACTTACACAGAATCTGATGAGCGTGGACGACATGAAAGTATATGGCGATACACAGAAAGAAATACTCTACGAAGGAATTGCCGTCAACTCCACTGCATCCATTGATTTTTCAGACAAAAGCAAACCACAGATATTGGGCAATCCAACAGAGGGTGCCCTGCTCCTTTGGCTGAACAAACAGGGCACGAACTATCGCTCCATACGCGAAAACATAAAGACTTTAAGCGAAGTGCCATTCTCCACCGAGCGTAAGTACATGGCTACAGTCGTAGAATCCATTGCCTTGAAGGGCAAAAAAATACTCTACGTTAAGGGGGCACCTGAGATCGTTTTCGGTCTTTGCAAGAAGACATCTGTAAGCAAAGAAGATGTAGACAAAGAACTTGCGGAATACCAAAACCGTGCCATGCGTACTCTTGGTTTTGCATATCAGGTTTTGGAAGATGGCGACAAAGCTATTGACGGAAATAAAATCACCGCTGACAATCTTTGCTTTATTGGCATAGCAGCCATTGCCGACCCAGTAAGAGTTGATGTTCCCGCTGCTGTCAAAGAGTGTGTTGACGCAGGTATCAGCGTTAAGATTGTAACTGGCGACACTCTGGGCACAGCAAAGGAAATAGCCCGTCAGATAGGTCTTTGGGATGATTACAAGGATACGGAGCGTAATATCATTACAGGACCTGAGTTTGCAGCATTGTCTGATAAAGAACTTCAGGAGCGTGTTCTCGATTTGAAAATTATCTCGCGAGCCCGTCCGATGGACAAGAAGCGTCTGGTTGAGACATTGCAGAAATTGAACCAAGTAGTGGCAGTAACTGGTGATGGAACCAATGATGCACCTGCTCTTCGTGCTGCTCACGTAGGTCTGTCGATGGGCGACGGTACAAGTGTGGCAAAAGAGGCTTCCGACATTACTATCATTGACAACTCATTTAGCAGTATCGGCAAGGCTGTGATGTGGGGACGCTCTCTATATCACAACATCCAACGCTTCCTCTTGTTCCAGTTAACGGTTAACGTCACAGCCTGTTTCCTTGTTTTGTGTGGTGCGTTTATGGGAACAGAGTCCCCTCTTACTGTAACCCAGATGCTATGGATCAATCTCATCATGGACACCTTTGCTGCTATGGCTCTTGCGTCATTGCCGCCCTCGGAAGGTGTAATGAAAGACAAGCCGCGCAACCGCAAGGATTTTATTCTCAACAAACCGATGCTTCGTGAGATTATAGGTGTAGGCTGTTTCTTCTTCCTAATACTGCTTGGCATGCTGTATATCTTCCAGCATGCTAACATTACGCAACTTACTGATTTGCTTCATCTGCAACTCGGAGCAAAAGAACACGTTACCACCTACGAGTTGACGCTGCTCTTCACGATATTTGTCATGACCCACTTCTTCTATCTGTTCAATGCTCGTGCATTTGAGACAGGACGCAGTGCTCTCCATTTCAAGGGTTGCAATGGTCTGCTGACAATCGTGGCAATAATCCTTATCGGCCAAATTGCTATGGTTGAGATACCAGGATTGCAACAGTTCTTTAATGTCGAGGGGCTAAAACTTATAGACTGGGGGATTATCATAATTGGCTCTTCTTTTGTACTTTGGGTGCGCGAACTTTGGCATCTGTTGACCAAGAAATAATATTACTGATGGAACTACGCAATATGAATTGCGTAGTTCCATCAGTTTATATAAGAACAATTATACAGATACGGGTATACTCTAATTGTTCTTTTTACTTACCCTTCTATATTTCCGACTACCTGCCGCATAAGCATTTACCCATTTCCCCTAACGTTATTCAAGTATAAATATTACCTTTGCAGCACCCATCGCCAAAGCTCTCTCCGAAGAGCCCTGCGAAGTATTTTCAAAACATTTCTCCAACCTGTCTTTATGTCAAACAATCTTCTGCCCTTCTTTCTCATCTCGGCCTTCGTCGCCCTATTGGATATTCTGCCGTTCATCTACAAGAGATGTTCTTGGCGCTATAAAGCGGCCGTTTATTTCCAAGTGTTTGCCACCGGCATGGTGGTGTTCTGCATCTCCCCCGGTCTGCTGCCTTGGTGGGCCACAGGCCTTGCCGTCGGCGCCCTGCTTGTTCTTCCGCGCCTCATCCTGCCGCCCGTCCGCGGTGCATACGCCTGGTATGCTTCGCTTCTCAACAGCCTCGGCATGGGCCTCCTCTTCGCCTTCATACGCCATTCGCTGACGAAGATTGCTTTGCTGTTTGTTTAGTGTGAAGGGGGCAGACCCCTTCCTTACTCCTCCTCTATCTTTTTGCGTACAACGCCCTTCGAATCGACATACAATATGCCGGAGGGCTTTTCGTTTTTTGCGGCAGGCGTGGCTTTCGGCGACGGCTGTCGGCGAGGCTGCGTCTCCGGTGCTGCGCTCGACTTTTTGTCCTCCCGTTTTTCTTCAGGCTTCCGCACCGCCTCCTGCCTGCGCTGCGCCTCCTTCTCTTCTTCGGTGCTTCTACAACATCCGTAAGTGTACACGCCAAGGATAACGATGACGGCAACTAAAAGCCAGCCCCAAGGCGGCATGTCGTTTTCGAGCAGGGAAACGGTTTTCCTTTCCTTGGGAGGATTGACGGACGAGATGGCGGGCGGGATGGCGTACGAGACGCTGGAGGTGTCGACAGCAACGGCCGAGGTGTCATCTCCTGCCTCTGCGCCGGCTTCCTTTATCAGCGATTTTGGATCTACCCATTTTACAGAAGGGATGACATAAGAATATTCCACTGTGTCTAACACCACACCGCCCGTAACGGAGTCTATGCGAAGATGGAAGTCCTTCCTTATTATGGTGTCATACACCGTTACAGGAACAGGAACTGACGGGGTTTCGATTTTCGGAACAAGAACTGGTCTCGAAGGAACAATCACTGGTTTCGGAGGAATGGTTGGCACGACTGGCGGCTTAAAGTTCGATGCTGCTTTCACAGCCTCATAACCAGCTCTCGCAGCTTTTACAGCTTTACCTTGCGAATATGCCCCAGCGGCAAAAGCCCAAAACATGAGGCAGAAAATGAAGAAAGGTTTTTTCATAAGGAGGGTTTTAGGTTATATAAGTTATAGGGTTGGGATATATGAGGTTTTCCATCGCCGAGAAGTTGCCTGACGAAGCTTCTGTCTCAGTGTTCTGTCACTTCGTAAATTTATTAAATTCCAGCCGTTCCACCAAGAGAAATGCGCCGAAAAACACGGCCGTTACCAACTTTCCACGGAAATACGCCTGACGGGCTGACGGGAGCGTCTGAATGTTCAAACGGACGTGACATTTCCTGCCAAACGTCCGTCCGTGGAAATGCTGCCAAACCGTTTGTCGGACCTCTGAGAGAAAAAAGACGACTGGACTTACGCAAGCATGCAACCACCACCAGCGACCACTATTTTCAACGCGCCCCTATGCTTCGCCTCTACAAAAGCCTGCGTTTACCGAACTTTTTCGTACCTTTGCATATCGGGCTTCCGTCTGGCACGCAACTGTCTGCAGAAGACCTAAAAGCAATAAAAACGGAAATGGGCGGCGCATGCGTCACCTATTTCCGACCACTTATCCAACCAAGTATATCTACTTATGTCTGAAAACTATAGCTTGAGCCATCTCAAGGAACTTGAGGCTGAGTCCATCTACATCATCCGCGAAGTGGCTGCGGAATTTGAAAACCCCGTGATGCTCTATAGCATCGGTAAAGACAGCAGCGTCATGGTGCGTTTGGCCGAAAAGGCTTTCGCACCGGGAAAACCGCCCTTCCCCTTGATGCACATCGACTCAAAATGGAAATTCAAGGAGATGCTGCAATTCCGCGACTGGTATGCCAAGGAACACGGATGGAAGCTCATCGTTGAAAGCAACGAGGAGGCTTTCAAGGCGGGCGTGGGACCGTTTACGCACGGCTCGAAGGTACACACCGATCTGATGAAGACGCAGGCGCTGCTCCACGGGCTCGACAAGCACCATTTCGACGCGGCCTTCGGCGGTGCCCGACGCGACGAGGAAAAGAGCCGCGCCAAGGAGCGCATCTTCTCCTTCCGCGACCAATTTCACCAATGGGACCCGAAAAACCAGCGCCCGGAGCTTTGGGACATCTATAACGCACGTGTCCACAAGGGCGAAAGCATCCGCGTGTTCCCGCTCTCCAACTGGACGGAGCTTGACATCTGGCAATATATCCGACTTGAGAACATTCCCATCGTGCCGCTCTATTTTGCTAAGGAACGCCCCTGCGTGGAAATCGACGGACAGCTCATCATGCCCGATGACGACCGCCTGCCGGAAAAATATCGCGACCAGATACAAATGCGCAAAATCCGCTTCCGCACGCTTGGATGTTGGCCGCTGACGGGCGCCGTGGAAAGCGAGGCCGACACGATTGAGAAAATCGTGGAGGAAATGATGACGACCACGAAGAGCGAACGCACCACGCGTGTGATTGACTTCGACCAGGATGCTTCCATGGAACAGAAGAAGCGCGAGGGATATTTCTAACATCTCCAACACACACTGCCATGAAATATTATTTCATCAACACCGCCAACCAGCAGGAAGGCCCCATCGACGTGCATGAATTTGCTTCACACGGCGTGACCGACCAGAGTTTCGTTTGGCGGGAAGGCATGGCCGACTGGAAACGCGCCGGCGACTGCGACGAGCTGAAAAGTTTCTTTGAAGCCCCTGCCACGCAGTTTCATCCAGCTGCAGAAGAGCCCCCTGCCGCAACCGACTGCAACGACGGTGTGCCGGCTCCTCCCTGCCACCTGACGGCGGCCATCACGGGCCTCGTGCTCATGACCATCCCCATCCCATACGTGGCGCTCCTCGGCGGTGCGGCACTCGGCATCACGGCCATCGTGCTCAACGTGTGTGCCTACAACTTCTGGAAGAAAGGCAACTACGCCGTCATGCAGCGCCTTGACGACAAAGCACGCAAGCTCTCAAAGGCAGCCCTATGGGTGGGCATCGGCACCTGGATTTTCTTCATCGTGCTGGTCATCATCATGGTCTGCGCCGCCAGACCATGCCCGCCACTTCAGTAATGGGAATCATTGCTATTAATGGGCCATTACCTACCGAACTTCGATCTCCAAACACCACCGAATAAATGGGCTTATTAGAATTTAACAAACTCCCCATCAATACGCTCGTCGGCGCCGACTGGAAGACTTTCAAGGCGCTCACCGACGGACGCGAAGTTGACGCCGCATGGCGCGGCAAATACCGCCTAACGAAGGCCGTGTGCCGACTGCTATCAACGTTGGCGCCCATCCAGGAACGCCGCTACCAGAAGCGTTTGGCCGACAAACCGCTGGAGCACGCCCCCGTGTTCATCCTCGGACACTGGCGCTCGGGAACAACGTTCGTTCACAACGTGCTCTCGTGCGACAAACACTTCGGCTACAACACCACCTATCAGACGGTGTTTCCACACCTCATGATGTTCGGACAGCCGTTCTTCAAGAAAAACATGTCGTGGCTCATGCCCGACAAGCGTCCAACCGACAATATGGAACTGGCCGTTGATCTCCCGCAGGAAGAGGAGTTCGCGCTGGCCAACATGTGCCCGTACACGTATTACAACTTCTGGTTTTTCCCAAAATACCAGTTGGAATATTGCGACAAATACATGCTCTTCAACGACATCACGCCTGAGGAACTGAAGGTGTGGGAGGAGACTTTTACGAAGCTCATCAAGATTTCGCTCTGGAACACGGGCGGCACGCAGTTCCTCTCGAAGAACCCGCCCCACACGGGCCGCGTGCGCGAACTCGTCAAGATGTTCCCCAACGCGAAGTTCATCTATCTCATGCGCAACCCCTACACCGTGTTTGAGAGCACGCGCTCGTTCTTCACCAACACCATCCAACCGCTGAAGCTGGAGGAGTTTTCCGACGAGCAAATCGAGAAGAACATCCTCACCGTCTACGAGCGCCTCTACCACAAATATGAGGCCGACAAGGCGTGCATCCCCGAAGGCAACCTCATCGAGGTGCGCTTTGAAGACTTCGAAGCCGATGCGCTCGGCATGACGAAGAAAATCTACGACACGCTCTCTCTGCCGGGATGGGAAGAGGCCCGCACAGCCATCGAACAATATGTCGGGGCGAAGAAGGGATACAAGAAAAACAAATACGACTATGCCCAGCGCACGCGCGACCTCGTGGAAACGAACTGGAAATTTGCGCTCGACGACTGGGGCTATCATTTGTAAACCGCTTTCTCACGAAACTGGCTGGCACGGGATGCTGCAACGCATCTATTGACACGCATCTGCCAAGCTGTTTTGAGATAAGTAGGTGTTCAAAATTGAAATATTAAATTGGTGAAGATTATGCGGAAAAAGCCTTGTCTGCGGCCCTGCGCGGGCTGAAAGCCCAACAAGTCCAGAGCCCAGGGCAACG
>OLWL01000401.1_pt1 | contig 30914 bp, 17 predicted proteins | sample 1674151 | NCBI WGS metagenome assembly OLWL01 (sample SAMEA103958148, study PRJEB25191) | human gut metagenome
TTTTCCGCTGGAAAAAGGGCCCCTTTTCCCCTCGCTGCTATCTAGCTCTCCTGCTGCTCCAGCGCGGCCAGGATGCGGGCCAGCTTGTCGTCCACCAGGGCGTTGAGACGTCGGCGTTCGCTCTGGTAACGGGCGATGAGCTCGGCGGGGGGCAGGATCTCCTCTTCCTCGTGGGGAAAGCCGCACAGGTCGAGGTTGGCATCATTGGCCAGGATGTCTTTTGCCGCATAGACGGCGGCGCGGGGCACGCCGTCTTCCTCAAGGGACGTACGGGCGTTCCACCAGGCCGTGACAGGCGCAAAGTGCTCCAGGCGCATGGGTTTGGTCTTGGAAAAGGCCTTGTAACCTTCGGGCAGGTCAATACGGTAAAACCAGGTCTCTTTGGTGGGGCCGGTTTTATCGAAGAACAGGATATTGGTGGTGATGCTGGTGTAGGGCGCAAAAACGCTCTTGGGCAGGCGGATGACGGTATGCAGATTGTATTCCGTCAGCAGCTTGTGCTTAAGGGCCAGCTTGGCGCCGTCCGTGCCGAACAGGAAGCCGTCCGGCAGGATGACGGCGGCGCGGCCCTTGTCTTTAAGACGGTGCATGATGAGGGCCATGAACAAGTCGGCAGTTTCGCTGCTGCGCAATTCCAGGGGAAAGTTGGCCTTGATGCTTTCCAGCTCGCTGCCGCCGTAGGGGGGATTCATGAGGATGACGTCAAAAAGGTCGCCTTCCTGATAGTCCTGTACGGGGCGGGACAGGGAGTTGCCGTGCATGATGACGGGATCGTCCAGGTCATGCAACAGCATGTTGGTAACGCAAAGCAGGAAGGGCAGGGCTTTTTTCTCGCAGCCGTAGAGGGCGCTGTTGTACTGGCGGCGGTCTTCCACGGTCTTGATCTGGGGGGCCAGCTGGTTAAGGGCCGAGGTCAGGAAGCCGCCGGTGCCGCAGGCAAAGTCCGCGATGCGTTCGCCCAGTTTGGGAGCCAGCATGGCGGCCATGAAGTCCGTGACGGCGCGGGGGGTATAGAATTCACCCGCGTTGCCCGCGCTTTGCAGGCTTTTGAGGATGGTCTCGTAGATCTCGCCAAAGGCGTGGCGGCTGTTGAGGGAGCTTACGTCAATGGCGTCGATGACGTTGATGACCTGGCGCAGCAGCACGCCTTTTTTCATGAAGTTGTTGTTGTCTTCAAAGGCGGCGCGCACGATGCGCTGGCGGCGGCTGCTGGTCTCGTCCAGGGGCAGGTCGCGCAGGCCGGGAAAAAGCTCGTTGTTGACGAAATTCAGCAGGGCGTCACCGGTCAGGGCCTTGCCGTCTTTCTTATCCACGGCCCAGCTGCGCCAGCGCAGTTTTTCGGGGATGATGGAGCGGTAGGCGCTGTCCATGAACTCCCATTCCTGCTCCTTGGCGTCATAGATCTTGAGGAAGAGCAGCCAGACGATCTGCTCGATGCGCTGGGCATCACCATTGATGCCTTCATCGTTGCGCATGATGTTTTGCAGACTTTTGACGAAGGTGGAAAGGGACATGCAGGGCTCCTTGGAAACGGGGGACGGTTAAGGGGACCGGGGCAGCGACCGGAACGGGGTAGGGCTGCATCAGGCCACGGTGTAGAGCTGGCTGCGCAGCTCGTGCAGGGCCTGAAGGAACTGGTCCCGACCGCCGAAACGCTGGGCCAGGTTCATGGGGCTGTCCATGGTGCTGAAAGGCTCCACTTGCAGGACGCGAAGGTCTTCCAGCTGGGTGATGCCGGAATCCTTGTACTTGTCCAGCAGGGCCTCGATGACGGCGCGGGCCTGATCGGAGTATTTGTGCAGATAACCGCCTTTGCGTACGTTGCGGACACGCTCCGCACGGGTCAGGGGCGGCTTGTCGAAGGCCACATGACAGATGAGGTCAAAGTCGTCAATAGTGGGGTCTCCGGCCGCCTCGCGAAGCTCGGAGAGCAGCACGCCCTGGTTTTCCAGCTCTTCCACGATGGTGGCCTTGCGCTCTTCCGCGTCCCAGGCATGCAGAAAGGCATCCAGCGTTGCGTAGCGTTGCAGGATGTTGCGGCGGGAATAGTCCGTGATGCTCCCGGTGATGAGCTTGCCGTCCTTGTCATAGTATTGCACGCGCTCGTTGAGGACGCGCACTTCCACACCGTTGACGCGGGGGATCACCTTTTTCTGCTCGTCCCCCTTGCCCTTGCCGTCCGTAGATCCGGTATCCGGCATTGTCTTGCCGCCGGGCTGGCCGCCGTCATCATCCACGGGGATGGGGTCGCCGTCGAAGTCGGGATCGGAGAACAGGCGGCAGACGTTACGGAAGTCCATGATGGTGAAGTACCACTTGTCACAGTCCGGGCGCAGGCGCGTGCCCCGGCCGATGATCTGCTTGAACTCGCTGATGGAGTTGATGACGTTGTCCAGCACGATCAGGCGGCAGGTCTTGCAGTCCACCCCGGTGGTCATCAGGCGCGAAGTGGTGACAATGACGGGATACTTGCTCTTTACGCTGGTAAAGTTGTCCAGCTGCTTTTTGCCCACCGCGTTGTCGCCGGTGATGCGCATCACGTAGCGGGGATCCTGTTTGACGAACTCGCTGTTCTCGTTGACCAGAGCCTGGCGCATACGTTCGGCGTGGTCGATACTGGCGCAAAAAACGATGGTCTTGGCAAAAGGATCGCGTTTTTTCAGGTACTGGCTGATGTGATGGGCCACGGTGGTCGTGCGCTCGTCGATGATGAGGTTACGGTCGAAGTCCGTGACCGTGTACTCGCGGTCCTCCACTTCGTTGCCGTAAACGTCCAGCTTGCCGGCTTCGGGCCGCCAGCCTTCAAGGTCCTTGTCCAGCTCCACGCGGACGACCGTGTACGGGGCCAGAAAACCGTCATCAATGCCCTGTTTGAGACTGTAGGTATAGATGGGCTCGCCGAAGTAGTCGCTATTGGAGATGTCTTCCGTTTCCTTGGGCGTGGCGGTCATGCCGATGTGCGTGGCGGTATGGAAATAGTCCAGGATCTTGCGCCAGCGGGAATTTTCACGCGCACTGCCCCGGTGGCATTCATCCACGATGATCAGGTCAAAAAAGGTGGGGGCGAAGGCGCGGAAGGGCTCTTCGTTCTCGTCCCCGGCCAGCTGCTGGTACAGCGACAGGTATATTTCGTACGAGCTGTCCAGCTTTTTGTGCTCGACCTTGTGCATCTTGTCGCCGAAGGGGGCAAAGTCCTGGCTCATGGTCTGGTCCACAAGGACGTTGCGGTCGGCAAGGAAGAGGATGCGCTTTTTGCGGCCGGACTTCCACAGACGGTGGATGATCTGGAAGGCCGTATAGGTCTTGCCCGTCCCGGTGGCCATGACCAGCAGGATGCGCTGCTGCCCGCGCGCCACGGCTTCCACCGTGCGGTTGATGGCGATGCGCTGGTAGTAGCGGGGCGTGTTGACGTTGTCCGCAAAGTAGTACGGCTGTTGGATGAGCTCTTCTTCTTCCGGCGTATAGGCGCGTGCCTGACGGAATCGCTGCCAGAGATCTTCCGGTGAGGGGAATTCCTCCATGCTCAGGGTGCGTTCTTTTCCTGTCAGCAGGTCATGCTCAAGAAAATTTTTGCCGTTGGACGTATAGGCAAAAGGCACGTCCAGGGTCTGGGCATAGTCCAGAGCCTGATCCATGCCGTCCCCTGTCATGGTATCGTATTTTTTGGCCTCCACTATGGCCAGCGGCTGATTGCTGCTCCAGAACAGCAGGTAGTCAGCTTTTTTACCCGTGGCCCGCTTGGCTTTTCCGCCATGCACCTGGACGCGGCCATCTGTAAAATACAGTTCCATGCGGATCCGTTTCTTGTCCCAGCCCGCATTTTCAAGAGCAGGAGTGATATAGCGCAGTTTCGTCTCTTCCTCGCTCAGGGGAGCATTGTAGATATTCTGCATGGCGGCCTCGCAAAAAAAATGAGTAGATAGACCACAGAATACCAGTAAATGTTTTTTTCTGAAAGACCGGACTTGCTCCGTACGATGGATTGTGACCGGAAAGCTCCACCGGTCGGAGAGGACCCCGCATTGCGGCCCGCCGTCAAAGCGGCTATCCTGCGAAAAGATGCGAAGAGCATCCTTTCCGCACTCCAGCAGTGAGGCCGCGTCATGAATCCCGTCACCGACATCCTTGCCCGCGCCGTGGTCCCCGAGCATTCCGCGCCCTTCATGCAGGCCGTTTCCGGGGGCCGGGTGCTGACGGTGGATAACTTCGTCTTTTACGCCGCCGAAGACTGGCTCATGGCCATCGCCTACCCCTTGCGGGATGGCGGCGAGTACAGCCACCAGCGTTTCGAGACCGCCTTGTCCGGGGCCCTGCGCGAGACCGGGGCCACGGCCTGCTTTGCCGTGGGGCCCGACCTGCCGCCGCGTCTGGCGGACAACGTGCTGGAGCGGGACGAATTCTACACCCTTCCGGCCGATGCGCCCGTGCCGCCGCGTTTGCGTTCGCCCGTGCGCAAGGCCCGGGAACGCCTGCGCATCGACGAGACGCGCGAGTTCGGTCCGCAGCATCGCCGCCTGTGGGCCGAGTTCATGGGCCGGGCCGTGCTGCGGGCCAACGTGCGCGAGCTCTTTGCCCGCACGCCGCAGATGCTGGCCGCCGAAGGCGCCGATGTGCGCCTGCTCAACGCCTGGGACGGCGACCGGCTGGTGGCCTGTCTGGTGCTGGATTACAGCACGCCCGCCTTCGTCAGCTATATCGTGGGCGCCCGCTCGCGCAGCCATCCCGTGCCCCACGCCGGGGACGCGCTCTTTGCCGTCATGCTGGAAAAGGCCCGTGCGGCGGGCTGTGATTTCGTCCAGCTGGGCCTGGGCGTCAACGAGGGCATCACCCGCTTCAAGCGCAAGTGGGGCGGAGCGCCGCAGCTTTCCTACGTCATGGCCCAGTGGCAGGAGCGGCCGCGTGCGGACGTGCATAAGGTGGTGCTGGACGAGCTCATGCAGGCCTTGGTGGAGCGCAGCGACGAGGGCCTTTCCAAGCGCCAGATACTGGACAGGCTGCCCGACCAGCGCCCCTTTGCCATGCTCTGGGAGCTGGAGAAGCAGGGCCGCCGCTCCTGGATCTGCGGCACGGCGCATTTCTTCTGCTATTCCTTTGCCGACTCGTTCCGCCGCCTGTTCCGCAAGGTGGATACCGTCATCTTTGAAGGCCCGCTGGATGCCGAGAGTCTGGCGCAGGTGGAGGCCTGCGGCAAATCCCCCGATCCCGGGGCCGTGCCGCTGGACGGCCTGATGACCGAGGCCGAGATCCGGCGGCTGGAGCGCGTGGTCTGCGGCGTGCGCGGGCCGGTGGCGCGTTTTCTGAACATGGAGTGGGAGGACGCGCCGGACGTGCGGGAACGCCTGCACACCACCCGGCACTGGTACGCCTTCTTCTCCCTCTGGACGGCCTTTCTGGAGCGGCAGGGCTGGCGCGATTCCGTGGATCTGGAGGCCTGGCATCTGGCCCGCGACATGGGCAAGACCGTGCTGGGCATGGAGACCATGGAAGAGCAGCTCCATTCGCTGGAAGTGGTGCCCGTGCCGCGCGTGCTGGATTTCTTCCGCCACTGCGGCCAGTGGCGCTCCTACATGAAGCGCAATATCTACCACTACTTGCGTGGCGAGCTGGAACCCATGATGGGCACCAGCACGGAATTCCCCACGCGCACGCAGCAGGTCATCGACTTCCGTGACCAGCGCTTCCGCGAGCGCATGCGGCCCTTCATCGAAAAGGGCGGGGTTGCGGTCTTCGTGGGCGCGGCCCACATGCTGCGCCTGCGCCGTATGCTCACCGAGGACGGCTTCACCGTGCGGCAGGTGCGGCCCACCTGGATCCACAGGATGCGCGCCCGCCTGCGTGGCGAGGACGATCTTTACCGCATCCCCGCTGACGGGGATCGCTGACAGCCGGGGGCGTCCCGCCGGTCCGTATCCCGTTGGGGACAGGCGTGGCCCGGGCGCTCCGCCACAAGGAGACCATCATGTTTTCACAGGGATTGCAGCATTTCACGGCCGAAGCCGTGGTCCCGGAGCAGCTGCTGCACTATGTGACGGCCGTGGCCGGTTCCCGGCCGCTGGCCTGCGCCGGTTTTCCCGCCTATCTGCTGGAAGGGCATCTGGTGCTGGTGGCCTACGACGCGGCCATGCTGGAGACCTTTGCCGGAGGGCCGGATCTGGAAGCGGCCGCCGCCAGAGTGAAGGAGGCCACGGATGCCGCCGCCCGTCTGGAGGCCGTGAGCGTGCGCCAGAGCGCCGAGGCCGCCACGGCGGAGGGCGTGCAGCTGCGTGTGGATGCCGCTGTGGATGCGGCCCTTGCCCTGCCGGAGGTGCGCCAGATCACCGTCCTGGCCCCGGTGCGCCCCACGCGTGCCCCGCAGGATGCCGGCACGGGCACGCCGGATGCCTACTGGGATCTTGAGCTGCCCCTGCTGCGCGAGGACGGCTCCCTGCCGTGGCAGAAGTTGCGCAACATGGAGCGCCGCGCCCTGCGCGAGGTGGAGGTGGTGCGCGAGGCCTGGCAGCCGGATCACGCCGCGCTGGTGCAGGACTTTTTGCGCCGCAAGCCTTTCGATCCCGGCACGGTGCACATCTTCAGCCATCTGGAAAGCTATGTGGGCTCCCATCCCGACGTGCAGCTCTGGGCCGCCCGCCACCGGGAGGACAACAGCCTTCAGGCCTTTGCCGTGGGTGATTACGCCTCCCTGACCACGGCTTTCTACATGTTCGCCTTCCGGCGGCAGGGGGCCGTGCCCGGCTGCGCCGACGCCCTGCTGGCCGGGCTGGTCAGCGAGGCCGAGGCCCGCGGGCATATGCGTTTCTGTCTGGGGCTGGGCATCGATCCCGGCATCCGCTTCTTCAAGCGCAAGTGGCATGCCCGTCCGGCGCTGCCTTGTCTGGAGACCGGCTGGAGCACCCGCGCCACCACCTCGGGCGGCGGCTGGTTTGCCCGCCTGCGCCGCCTGCTGGGCGGAGAGGAGGCCGCATGAGCACGCCCGATCCCCTGAGCCCCAAGGCCCTGCCCGGGCCGGGACTGCGCCAGTGGCTGCGCGAGGCCTTCACCGGGCGGCCCACGCCCTTGCTCTGCATGCAGGTGGAGGTCTCGTCCGTTTGCGCCTGCCGCTGCACCTACTGCCCGCACACCACCAAAAAAGACGTTTGGCAGTCGCGCCTCATGAGCGCCGAGACCTTCGCCGCCCTCTGGCCGCTCATGCGCCAGTGCGGCCGCGTCCATCTGCAGGGCTGGGGCGAGCCCTTCCTGCATCCCCGCTTCATGGATTTCGTCAGCGTGGCCCGGCGGGCGGGCTGTGCCGTGTCCACCACCACCTGCGGCCAGCACATGGACGAGTCCCTGGCCGCCGCCATCGTGGACAGCGGCATGGACGTGGTGGCCTTTTCCCTGGCCGGTACCGACGAGGCCAGCAACGCCAGCCGCCAGGGCATCCCTTTCAGCCGGGTCTGCGAGGCCATCCGCTGCCTGCAGGAGGTGCGCCGCAAAAAGCAGGGCGTCCATCTGGAAGTGCATCTGGCCTATCTGCTCCTGCCTTCGCAGCTGGAAGCCGTGAAGCGTCTGCCCGAACTCATGGAAGAGCTGGACGTGCATTGCGCGGTGGTCAGCACCATGGATTACATCGCTTCGCCGGAGCTGGCCGTGGAGGCCTACAGCCCCGAAGAGGCGGACAAGGTGGCCGCAGCGGCCGCCGTGCTGGCGCCTGTGGCGGCCCGGGTGCGCCAGAGCGGCCGGGAGCTGTGGTACGCCCTGCCTGACCCCGAGGCCGTGGGCCGCGTGCGCAACGGCTGCCGGGAAAACGTGGACCGCACCATCTATGTGGACACGCAGGGCAATCTTTCGCCCTGTGTGTACGTCAACCTGCCCACCAGCGAGGATGACCCCAAGCGGCGCATCTTCGCCCGCGCCGAATACGGCCGCCCCGCCGGGGAGCTGGCCGAGCTGTGGCGCACCAGGGGCTTCAGGGATTTCCGCGCCGCTCTGGCAGGCCCCTGGCCCGACCTGCCCTGTGCGGGCTGCTCCAAGCGTTTCGAGAAGATCTGGTAGGGCTGGTGGAAGTTCTGGAATGAGGGGGGAAGGGACATTGATGGCTTTTCGCTGGCTGACGGTCCCCGCCGTTGTTCGTGCGGGAGAGGTTGCGGCACGGGAGACGGATGCAAGACCGGGAACAGGAGGATTTCCTGCTCCCGGTCTTTTTTTGCGGGCTTCAGGCTGTTGCGCGCCACGGTGCGACATGAAAGGCCATCTCCTTTTGTGGACGTTTGCGATTTTTGGCCGATAGCCGGGGCCCTAACCGCAAGTCTTTGATGGAAAACGGCTTCCCCTGATGCCGGACGGACGCTGGCTGCGCACCATATGCCTTGTGCTCCATTTGCCTGGGGCAGCGATACGTCATCGTCTCCGTCCGGTCAGCGACGGGGACCGTCCATACCGGCCAGAGCAAAAGTTTTTTCGGGCTGGGGAGAGCACGCGAGCGGAGGGGCGGTTTTACTCCGAAAGCCCCCTCTCCCTCGCGTTTTTTGCTGTCTGGAAGGCAGAAAAGATATGTCCTGTCGGTAGATTTTGCCCATTTATCCTTGTCCATAAAGATTATTGCGCTCGCAACTATTTGTAATATTATGAAATATTAGAAAATAAAGTTGACAAAAATATATAATTTTATCTAAACAAAAACGAAATTCATTTTCTATAATACCATGGTGATAGGGAGCAGTGGGGCGGCTCAAAAAAGGAGGAAACATGAAAGAGACCCAAGGTGCACTGAGCATGCTGCTGCGCCGCTACCGTCTGATCCTGGGCAAATGCCGGTTGCGAAACGCACTGGCAGGGCTGCTGTTGGGGGCTGTCCTGCTGGCTCCCGCCGTTTCGCCGGCCGACAGCGGCGGCAAGATCGGCCGCCCCGGGTATCCTGAGGGCAGCCATTACACGGGCACCACGGATGGCGCTTCCGGTCCGTACACGGCGGACAAGGGGCACGTCATCATCTCCAACCAGGCAGGGGATCTGGACGCCAAGTCGTTTTACGGTGGCCATGCTGACGGCAAGGGCGATGTGACGGACAACAAGGTCGAGATGCGGGGCGAGAGATCCCGGGCCGCCAATATCTACGGCGGCCTTACGGAAAACGGGCAGGCATCCGGCAACAGGGTGAGCGTGGAAAATGGCCGTATCGGCGGTGTCTGGGCCGGTGGCCGCATCTACGCAGGCTTCAGTGAGGCCGGTAACGCGCGTGACAATACGCTGGAGATCCGCAACGGCTACATCGAGGGCTCCCACACCGAGGTGTCTGCCGGGTATGCGGTAAAAGGCGACAGCACGGGCAACGGGCTCACCATCAGCGGCGGCAGCATCAGCCGCACGAGCGCTGACCATTTCGTCAGTGCCGGTTTCAGCTATGAAGGCAACGCGCGGGGCAATACCCTGACCGTCACCGGCGGAGAGCTGGGAACAGAAGCCTACGGCGGCTACGTCCGGACCGGGACCGGCGAGGCCTCGGACAACCGGGTGGAATTCTCCGGCAGTACCAGTGCCGTGACCAGATTGACCGCAGGCTGGAGCGGCGGAGCCGACGCCCGCGGGAACAGTCTCGTCATGAGCAGCGGTACCGTCAGGGAGTCCCTGACCGGCGGAGATTCCCTGACCGGCCTCGCTTCCGGCAACAAGATAGAGATACACGGCGGCGAAGTGGGCAAACACGTCTATGCCGGTCACACCGATCGCGGCGGCGCTTCTGCCAACGAGCTGCTCATCGATGGCGGCACCATAGCCGGCAGTGCCTATGGCAGCTTTATCGCAGACAACAGCTCCCGGACGACGGAGGGCAGCAAAATCAGCTTCGGCGGGACAGCCACTGCAGAGTTCCTGGTCGGTGGCTACAGTGCCCGGGGAGATGCCGTCGGCAATGAGGTTACGGTCAGCGGCGGCACGGTCCGCATGAATGTCATGGGCGGCGAGAGCCGCAGCGCGGCGGCCCGCAATAATACTGTCCGGATCACGGGCGGAACCATCGGTACCGAGAGTGACGAGGGCTTCGTCCACGGCGGTTACAGCAACACGGGCAGTGCCGACAACAATACCGTCATCATCGAGGGCGGGAACCTGCGCAGCGTCATGGGCGGTTACGTGGAAAGCGGCGCCGGTTCGGTCAACGGCAATACCGTACTGTTCGGCGGCGGCAGCATCAGCGGCGCCGATGAAGGCCTGTACGGCGGTTACACGGACCAGGGCGATGCCAACGGCAACACGGTCCTCATCAGCGGCGGTACGCCCGGCAACGAGGTCTTCGGCGGTTTCGTCTGGACGGGCACGGGCAGTGCCACCGGCAATACCGTCATCCTCGAAGGGGCTCCCGACCTGGGCGGCACCCGCCTGTACGGCGGCGCCACGGGGAACGGCCACGGGGACATGCGCACCGGCAATACTCTGGAGATCCGGACTTCGGGCCTGAAGGCCGTCAACGTGGGCAACTTTGCCAATTACCGCTTCATCCTGCCGGAAAAGACCACTGCCGGCACGACCGTCCTGACCCTCACGGATGCCAAGGGCACGGACATCAGCAACAGTTCTGTGGGTGTTGCCGTGGCCGGGGGCAAGCCTCTGCTCCGCAAAGGGGACAGCGTCACCCTGCTGGCCAATGAGCATGGCCTGAAGGCCGAAGGCATGACCCAGCAGCGCCTTAGCGGACAGCAGGGGGTCTTCGTGGTCTATGACTTCGATCTGAAGGCCACGGATACCTCGCTGATGGCCACCGTGACCGATAGCGTCCAGCCCCGCGGCCGGGAGGGCGGGCCGTCCGGCGATACGGGGGCCCGTCTGGCGCCGCAGGCCAAGGCACCGCTGGAAGGCGTGCTGGCCAACGTGGCCCTGGGCAACATCGGCGCCGACCTCGTGGCCGGGCAGGGCATCGACCAGGCCCGCTCTGCCGCCGTCGCCAGGGGAGAAGGCCCGGCCTGGGGCATCGCCCCCTTTGCCGCCGTCACCGGCACGCGTTCGCGCTATCAGACCGGCTCGCATGTCGATCTGAGTGGCGTTGCCTTCATGACCGGCTTTGCCAAGCGGGTGGAGACGTCCATGATGGACATCCTGGCGGGCGTCTTCTTCGAAGCGGGCTTTGCCCGTATGGACACGCACAACAGTTTCTCCAGCGGTCCTTCCGTGGACGGCGATGGCCGGAGCAGCTACTACGGCGGCGGTCTGCTGGCCCGTCTGGACCTGAAGGAAGACTTGCTCAAGGGCCTGTATCTGGAAGGTTCCTTCCGTTACGGCCGCCTCAACAGCCAGTGGCAGAGCGATGACCTGCATGATGCCGTCAGTGGTCGTAAGGCCGAGTATGACCTTTCTACGCCGTACTACGGCCTGCACGCCGGACTGGGCTATGTGTGGGAGCTGACCGAAAGTCTGACTCTGGATGTCTACGGCAAATACTTCTGGACCCATACCGAAGGCCAGTCCACCCATATCGTGGACGACCCCTGGTCGTTCGACGGCGTGGATTCGCAGCGCCTGCGTCTGGGAGCGCGGCTGGGCCATGAATTCTGCCGGCAGGTGACCGGCTATGCCGGGGCGGCCTGGGAACACGAGTTCAACGGCAAGGCCCGCGCCACCACCTACGGCCTTGAGGCCCCCGCGCCCAGCCTGAAGGGCGACAGCGGTCTGCTGGAAGCCGGTCTGACCCTCACGCCCGTGGAAGGTTCCGGCCTGAGCCTGGACTTCGGCGTCCAGGGGCACACCGGCGTGCGGCAGGGCGTCAGCGGCACGGCCCTGGTACGTTATGAGTTCTAGGCCCGCGGACAAGATGTGAATGAGGGGGGAAGGGAAACCTTTTGGGAAAAAAGGTTCCCCCCTCAACCTCCCCCATCCTTTCCAAAAACTTTTATTGGAAAGGATGACGGGGCAGGGGACATTGTCGGCCTGCCGCAGGCTGCCGGTCTCCGCCGTTGTTCGTGCGGGAGAGGTTTGCGGCACAGGAAAGCGATGAAAGGCCGGGAACAGGAGCATTTCCTGCTCCCGGCCTTTTTGTTGCGGGCCTTGGGCTGTTGAGCGCCACGGCGCGACATAGGGAATCATCGGCCTTATGGATGGCTTTGATTTTTGGGCAGTAGCCGGGACCGTATCCGCAAGCCTTTGCGGGGAGCGCTTTGGGGGATGCCGGTGGCCAATGGTCTGCCTATCACATGACCCGTGCCCCATTTGCCCGGAGCAGCAAGATGTCAGCGGCCGTCCGGTCAGCGACGGGGACCGTCCATACCGGCCAGAGCAAAAGTTTTTTCGGGGTGGGGGAGAGTACGAGAGGGGGAGGGGCAGTTTTTACCCAAAAACGCCCCTCCCCCTCTCGTCATCATCCCCCTAAAAGCTATCGCCTATTTCAAGCCAAGATCGCGGAGCAGGTTGCTGACGGCCATATGGCCCATGGTGGCCACGGCGCCGCTGGTGGAGGACGAGCAGTGGGAGCCCATGACCAGATTGTCCAGGGCGTACCAGCGGGCATCCTGCGGCGGTTCCTGCTCGAACACGTCCAGACCGGCGCCGTAGATGCGCTTCTGCTCCAGGGCCTCCAGCAGGGCGGGGCCGTCCACCAGCTCGCCGCGAGCGGTGTTGATGAGGATGGCGGTGGGCTTCATGAGGGCCAGACGCAGGGCGTCCACCAGATGGCGGGTGCTGTCGTCGAGGCTGGTGTGCAGGCTGATGAAGTCGGCTTCGCGGAAGATGCGCTCCAGACCGGCGCGCTCCACATGGTTCTCGCTGGCCCAGGCATCGTCCCAGACGATGTCGTGGCCCAGCACCTTCATGCCGAAGCCCGCGCCGCAGCGGCGGGCCACCCGCTTGCCGATGGCGCCCAGGCCGATGATGCCCACGGTCTTGCCGTACAGGTCGATGCCGGTGATCTTGCTCCAGTCCCGTTCACGGCAGCGGCGGTCGATGAGGGCCACCTTGCGGGCCACGCCCAGCATGAGGGCCAGGGCGTAGTCGGCCACGGCCTCGCTGTTGGCGCCCACGGTGCGGGAGACCTTGATGCCGCGGGCCTCGCAGGCGGCAAGGTCGATATTGTCCAGGCCCACGCCGTACTTGGCGATGGCCCGCAGACGGGGCGCGGCGGCCAGCACCGTGGCATCGACGGGGTCCACACCCACGATCAGGCCGTCGCAGTCGGCCAGTTTTTCGCACATCCGGTCGGCGGAGAGGATGCCGCCGGTATCGTTGCGCACGACGTCCAGCCCCGCATCGCGGAGGATGTCGAAGAGTTCGGGATTGTTCTTGCCGAAGGATCGCGGGGTGGCGAGGACTTTCATGACGGGGCTCCTTGTAGGGAAAGGTGTGCGGCGGGGCAGGCGTTCCTTGCCCGCAGGATGCCCGGCGGAAAAGGGGCCGGGCAGGCCGGGGAAGAGCCGTTCATGCCCTTCTGGATGCGCTGTGCGGGCCGGGCCGTTTTTGCGCGGGCGGCAGGGGCCTGCGTCCTGAACCTAGCCCAGCAGGCGGATTTGTCAACGCCGGACGCGGTCGCGGGCAGGTGCCCGTTTTCCTTTGCCTTGCGGGCGGCTGCCGTGTACAATGCGCGAAAAAATGCAACGCAGGTGACTATGAGCATTCTTCAGGACAATACTTCTTCCGCCGCCATGGAGCGGCTGGATTCCGTGGTCGACCGTCTTTGCCATCCCGAATCCCTGGACAAGGTCTGGCATTGTTCGGCCCGCGGCATGGCCATGCCTTCCCTGGACAGGCTGAACGAGATCATGGATCGCCTGCGGGCCGCCCTGTTCCCCGGCTATTTCGGGGCCGCGCGCGTCTGGCGGGAATCCATGCGCCATCATCTGGCCGCCAATCTGGACAGCGTCTACCGTCTGCTGGCCGAGCAGATCCAGCGCGGCATCTCCTTCTCCTGCAAGGGCGAGGGCGAAGGCTGCCAGAACTGTGAGCGCAACAGCCGCGAGCTGGCGCTGGCCTTCATGGACAAGCTGCCGGACATCCGCCACAAGCTGGCCGGGGATGCCCAGGCGGGCTACGAGGGCGACCCCGCGGCCACCAGCCCCGGCGAGACCATCTTCTGCTATCCCTCCATGTACACCATGGTGCATCACCGCATCGCCCATGAGCTGTACAGCCTCAAGGTGCCGCTGATTCCGCGCATCATCTCCGAGATGGCCCACTCCCGTACGGGCATCGACATCCATCCCGGGGCCACCATCGGCAACGACTTTTTCATCGACCACGGCACGGGCGTGGTCATCGGCGAGACCTGCATCATCGGCAACAGCTGCCGTCTTTACCAGGGCGTGACCCTGGGGGCGCTCTCCTTCCCCAAGAATGCCGACGGGACCCTGACCAAGGGCATCCCGCGCCATCCCATCCTGGAAGACAAGGTGACGGTCTACGCGGGCGCCACCATCCTGGGCCGCGTCACCGTGGGCCGGGGCGCGGTCATCGGCGGTAACGTCTGGATCACCGACGACGTGCCCGCCGGGGCCAAGGTCACGCAGGAGCGTCCGTCATGAGGCCCGTGCGCAAGGGGCGCCTTTTCCTGCCGCTGCTCCTGCTGGCGGCGGTGATGCTGGCGGCCTGCCTGAGCGGCTGCGGCACGGAGGTCAAGGCCAAGGGACAGATGATCGGCGGCGTCTCCATGGGACGCGGCCTGTAACAGCGAGGTCGGGATCATGCGTACTCTGGTACAGGGTGGTCTTGTGGTGCGCCATGACGGCGTGCGCAGGGCCGATGTCTTGTTGGAGGACGAGCGTATCGTGGAAGTGGGCGAAGGCCTTTCCGCTTCCGGCGCCTGCGTGGTGGACGCCACGGACTGCTATGTGCTGCCCGGTGGGGTGGACGCCCAGGTGCGTCCCGCCGGTGCGGGGCTGGGAGGCCTGGCCCGGGCCGCGCTCTTGGGCGGTACCACCAGCCTGGGCGTGCTGCCGCCGTGCGACGGCTCCACGCCGGTCACGGACGGCCTGCCCCTGGATGTGGTCGTGCACGCCGATGCCGCCGGAGAACTGCCGGATGCGGCGGCCTGCGCGGCCTTTCCCGCGTCGCTGCTGACGGCTGCCGACGCCTGCACGCGCCTGCGCGGTCTCAAGAGCCAGGGCATGCTGCCGCTGGCGGCCTGCGGTCTGGAGCCCGTGGTCAGGGGCATGCGTGCCCGTCTGGAAGCCGAAGGGCAGCGGGACGTGCAGATCTGGCCGCAGGTCTTCCCGGCCTATGCCGAAGAAACGGCCGTACGTCTGGCGCTGACCCTGGCCCATGCGGCGGAAAGCCCGCTGTGTCTGGGCCCGGTCTCGTCGGCACGCGCCCTGACGGCGCTTTCCGGCGGGCATGATTGCGGCCGTATCCATGCCTGCACGGCGCCGCGCTATCTGCTGCTGGATGCCGCCAGCTATGGCGAGGGGGCGGCCGAGGGTCTGAAGTATGTCTGCATGCCGCCCCTGCGGGCCCCGCGTGACGGGCGCCTGCTGTGGGAAGCCCTTGCCCGCGGCCTGCTGGATCATGTGGTCTCCGCCCATGACGAGGTCAGCTATGCCCGCAAGTGGGCCACCGGCCGGGAATCGGTCTTTGCCTGCCCGCAGGGCATGCCCGGCGTGGAGACGCGCCTGCCCCTGCTGTTCTCGGAAGGCGTGCGCAAAAGCCGCCTGACCCTGCCGCGCTTCGTGGATGTGGCCTGCACCACGCCTGCCGCCCTGCTGGGCCTGGGCGAACGCAAGGGCCGTCTGGAAGCCGGTTTCGACGCCGACGTGGTGGTGCTGGATCCTGTCTGCTGCCGGGAGCTGAGCGTCCGCGGCCTGCATCAGGGCGACTATACGCCCTATGAAGGCCTTGAGGTGCAGGGCTGGCCGCGCCATGTCTGGGCGCGGGGCCGCCATGTGGTCACCGAAGGTGTCTGGAGCGGCCCGGAGCAGGGCAGCACCGGCCCGGCCGCCTGAGGAACGTTTTTGCCGGCGCGGCATCCCTGAGGGGGTGCCGCGCCTTTTTTGCTTTGGCGGCGCACTTGGCAGAGCGGGCCTTGCCGGGTATAAGAACGCTTCGCACCACTGTTGCGGAGCGCAGCCGGATGCCGCGCTGCCGCAGGCCAGGGAAGTATGGCCCCGGCCGGTCGGGCGCATGCCCGGGGACCGGCCCCTGGGGGCCTGTCTTTTTTGCCGGTGCGCCGGGGCCCGCACTCCCACGGCGGCGCCGCTCCGGCTCGAAAGGAGGATGTATGCTGGAAAAGATTTTTGACCTCAAGGCCAACGGGACATCGGTCCGGCAGGAATTGCGTGCCGGTCTGACAAGCTTCATGGCCATGTGCTACCTGATCTTCGTGGTGCCTTCCATGCTGGCCGATGCGGGCATGCCGCGCGAGAGCGCCGTGGCCGCCGTCATCTGGGTGACCATCGCCATCACCCTGCTCATGGGCCTGTGGGCGCGCTTCCCCGTGGGCGTGGCGCCCGGTCTGGGGATCACGGCCTTTTTTGCCTATTACGTCTGTGGTCCGGCCGGCTACAGCTGGCAGACGGGCCTGGGCGCCGTCTTCATCTCCGGCGTGTTCTTCATGCTGCTGACCGTGACCCGCGTGCGGCAAATGATCATCGACGCCGTGCCCATGGACCTGAAATACGCCATCGTGGTCGGCATCGGGGCCTTCATCGCCTTCATCGGCCTCAAGAACTGCGGCATCGTGGTGGCGGACCCCTCCACCTTCGTCACCCTGGGGCCCCTGACCAAGCCCGAAGCCCTGCTGGCCCTGGGCGGCCTGGCCCTGATGGCCATGCTCATGTGCCTGCGGGTGCCCGGCTCCATGATCATCGGCATCCTGACCGTCACCGTGGCCGGTGTGCTCTGCGGCGTGACCGCCATGCCGGAGCAGGCCTTTTCCGGCTTCAGCCTGCCCCTGCCCACCGAGACCTTCATGCAGATGGACCTCAAGGGCGCTCTGCATCACGGCCTGATCTCCATCATCTTCACCCTGACCATGGTGGACCTGTTCGACAATATGGGCGTGCTCATCGGCCTGGCGCGCAAGGCCGGCTTTATGGATGAGGATGGCCACATCCGCCATCTGGACAGGGCCCTGGTGACCGACTCCATCGGTACCATGTGCAGCGCCGTGCTGGGCGCCACCACGGCCACGTCCTATCTGGAATGCGCCGCCGGTGTGGCCGAAGGCGGCCGTACCGGCCTGACGGCCGTGACCATCGCGGGCCTGTTCCTGCTGGCCCTGTTCTTCACGCCGCTGGTGGCCATGGTGCCCGCCTATGCCACGGCCCCCGTGCTGGTGCTGGTGGGCGCCCTGATGATGCAGGAAGTGGTGCAGATCAAGTTCCGCGATCTGAGCGTGGCCATCCCGGCCTTCCTGACCATCATCGCCATGCCCCTGACCTTCAATATCGCTACGGGCTTCGGCTTCGGCTTCATCAGCTTCGTGGTGCTGCGCGTCCTGACCGGGCGCTGGCGCGAGGTGAGCCCCATCATGTACATTGTTGCCGTCTGCTTTGCCGCCAACTTTGCGTTGCGCGGCTAGCAGGGCTGGACCATATCAACTCTCAAAGGATCAAGGCGGAATTATGTCTGGTAACACACAGCGTGAGATGCTGGGAAGCCGTCTGGGCTTCTTGCTGCTTTCGGCGGGCTGCGCCATCGGCCTCGGGAACGTCTGGCGTTTCCCCTACATCACCGGCGCGTATGGTGGCGCCATCTTCGTGGGTATCTATCTGCTCTGCCTGTTCGCTGTGGTGCCTACCATGATCATGGAATTCGCTGTGGGCCGTGCCGCCCGCCGCAACATGGGCCTGGCCTTCCACATCCTTGAGCCCAAGGGCAGCAAGTGGCACTGGGGCGGCAAGGTGGCCCTTATCGGCAGCTACCTGCTGATGATGTTCTACACCACGGTCACGGGCTGGATGCTCTATTACTGCTGGTACATGGCCAGCGGCGCCCTGAGCGGCCTGGATGCCGCCGGTGTGGGCAAGTTCTTCGGTGCCACCCTGGGCGACCCCGTGGCCCAGGTGGTGGGCATGACCCTGGTGGTGCTCATGGGCTGCGGCGTGTGCGCCATGGGCGTGCAGAAGGGCGTGGAGCGCGTGGTCAAGCTGATGATGCTGGGCCTGCTCTTCATCCTCATGGCCCTGGTCATCCGCTCCCTGACCCTGCCCGGCGCCGAGGCGGGCGTCTCCTTCTACCTGTCGCCCGATCCCTCCAAGCTGGAGAAGACCGGCCTGTTCCCGGTCATCAACGCGGCCATGAACCAGGCTTTCTTCACCCTGTCCGTGGGCATCGGCGCCATGTGCATCTTCGGCAGCTACCAGGGCAAGGACCGCTCCCTGACCGGTGAGGCCATGTGGATCATGGGCCTGGATACCTTCGTCGCCCTGATGGCCGGCCTGATCATATTCCCGGCCTGTTTCGCCTTTGGCGTGGAGCCCGGCTCCGGTCCCGGCCTGGTCTTCGTGACCCTGCCCAACATCTTCAACGTCATGGCCGGCGGCCAGCTGTGGGGCACGCTGTTCTTCATCTTCATGAGCTTCGCGGCCCTGTCCACGGTCATCGCCGTGTTCGAGAACATCATCTCCTACAGCGCCGACGTGTGGGGCATGGAACGCCGCCGCGCCACCTGGCTGCATGCCGTGGGCATCTGGGTCTGCTCGCTGCCCTGTGCCCTGGGCTTCAACCTGCTGGCCGACTTCCAGCCCCTGGGCGCCGGCACCTGCGTGCTGGATCTGGAAGACTTCCTCATCAGCAACAACATCCTGCCCCTGGGCGGCCTGTTCTTCCTGCTCTTCTGCTGCCTGCGCCGCGGCTGGGGCTGGGACAACTTCATCGCCGAAGTGGACCAGGGCGTGGGCATGAAGTTCCCCCGCTGGCTGCGCGGCTATGTGACCTACGTCCTGCCCTGTCTGATCATCTTCGTGTTCGTCATGGGCTACGTGGACAAGTTCTGGAAGTAGGCGGGCCCGGCGGTCCGCAAGGGCCGCTCCCGCTGTCGGGACCGTTCCCCGCGCCGCATGGCGGCCTCCGGGGGGCGGTCCTGTCATGCACGGCCCGGAGCAGGAAAGCCCGGGCCGCATCCACGGATCTTAGGCCGTCCGCGGGACGGCATCATCATGTCCTGCTCCCGGAAGATGACCCGGGCAGCGTCCCCGCAGCAGCCTGACGGCTGCACGCCTCCGGCCGGGGGCGGCGCGGACCGCAAAGGGCAGGGCGCCGGGCAGAGGCCTCCGGCTCTCTTCCCGTGCACAACGACACATGCCGACCCAGCGGCCGGCAGGGAGGTTTCATGTCTCAGTCCAGAGAGATGCTGGGCAGCCGTCTGGGCTTTCTGCTGCTTTCGGCGGGCTGCGCCATCGGGCTGGGGAACGTCTGGCGCTTCCCCTATATCACCGGTGCTTACGGCGGCGCGGTCTTCGTGGGCGTCTACCTGCTCTGCCTGCTGGCCGTCCTGCCGGTGATGATCATGGAATTCGCCGTGGGCCGTGCGTCCCGCAGCAACATGGGGCGGGCCCTGAAGGTCCTGCCGCCCGAGGGCACGCGCTGGCACATCTTCAGCAAGATCCCCCTGTGGGGCAGCTACCTGCTCTCCATGTTCTACACCACGGTCACGGGCTGGATGCTGGCCTATTGCTGGCACAGCTTTTCCGGCAACCTTTCCGGTCTGGACACCGCGGGCGTGGCGTCCTTTTTCGGCAGCACCCTGGCCAGCCCCTTCGAACAGGTGCTGGGCATGACCATCGTGGTGGGCGTGGGCTGCCTGGTCTGCGCCATGGGCGTGCAGAAGGGCGTGGAGCGCGTGGTCAAGGTCATCATGGTGGGCCTGCTGGCCATCCTGGTGCTGTTAGTGGTCCGCAGCCTGACCCTGCCCGGTGCGGGCGCGGGCGTGAGCTTCTATCTGGCCCCGGACGTGGAGAAGATGCAGAGCGTGGGCTGGTACGCCGTGCTCAATGCGGCCATGACCCAGGCTTTCTTCACCCTGTCGGTGGGCATCGGCAACATGACCATTTTCGGCAGCTACCAGAGCAAGGACCGCTCCCTGACCGGTGAGGCCCTGTGGATCATGAGCCTGGACACCTTCGTGGCCATCATGGCGGGCCTGATCATCTTCCCGGCCTGTTTCGCCTTCAGCGTGGCGCCCAACAGCGGCCCGGGCCTGATCTTCATCACCCTGCCCAACATCTTCAACGCCATGGACGGCGGCATCCTCTGGGGCACGCTCTTCTTCGTGTTCATGAGCTGCGCGGCGCTCTCCACGGTCATCGGCGTGTTCGAGAACATCATCTCCTACAGCGTGGACGTCAGCGGCATGCCGCGCCGCCGGGCCTGCGCCGTGCATTTCGTCTGTCTGTGGCTGGCCTCGCTGCCCTGTGCGCTGGGCTTCAACCTGCTGGCCGACTTCCAGCCCCTGGGCCCCGGCACCTGCGTGCTGGATCTGGAAGACTTCCTGCTCAGCAACAACCTGTTGCCTTTCGGCTGCCTGCTCTTCCTGCTTTTCTGCAGCTGGCGGCGCGGCTGGGGCTGGGACAACTTCGTGGCCGAGGTCAACCAGGGCCAGGGGGTGCGCTTCCCGCGCTTCATGAAGTATTATCTGCGTTACGGCCTGCCCTGCATCATCCTGCTGGTCTTCGTCATGGGCTACGTGGACAAGTTCGGCAAATAATCTCCGGGTACTTGCCCTCGGCGCCGTGCCGGGGCATAGTGCAAGGGCCGCACGCTTGGGCGGCAATCCCGAAAAAGGAAGATCCATGAGTACTCTGCTGCAGAAATCCTCCAAGAAATCGCTGATCCGTGAATACGGCGAAGCCCTGCTGGTGGCGCTGGTCCTGGCGTTCGTCATCAGGACCTTCGTGGTCCAGGCCTACAAGATCCCCTCGGAATCCATGGTCGAGACCCTGCTGGTGGGCGACCACCTGCTGGCCAGCAAGTTCGCCTACGGCATCAAGATCCCCTTCACCCACAGCTACATCTACCGTGGCGATGATCCCGCCTACGGTGACATCATCATCTTCGAATACCCCAACGATCCCTCGGTGGACTACATCAAGCGCGTCATCGGCCTGCCCGGCGACGTCATCACCGTGCGTGACAAGCGTCTTTACCGCAACGGCATGCCCGTGGAAGAAAAGTACATCCGCTACGAGCAGCCCAACATCATCGAGCCCATCCGCGACAACTTCGGGCCCGTGACCGTGCCGCCGGACAAGTACTTCGTCATGGGCGACAACCGCGACAATTCGCTGGACTCCCGCTTCTGGGGCTTTGTGGATCGCGGTGCCATCCAGGCCAAGGCCTGGCGCATCTACTGGTCCTGGGACGACAAGGACAACAGCCCGCGCTGGAGCCGTATCGGCAAGGCCGTCCGCTAGGGCACGGGACCGGGGAGATCCTGTTGCGGGAAGAGTCATCGTACCGGCAGCGGAAGGACGCTCCGTTCCCGGCCGTGGCCTCTTTCCCGTGCATATTGCCGGAAGGGCATGACGGGTGCGATCCCTGCCGTGTCCTGCGGGCTTTTTCCACAGAAGCATGATCACAGGCGCTGTCGCAGATGCGGCAGCGCTTTTTTTTACAGCCGCCGTACGGGCCGGAGCGACGGTCATCCCCTACGGGGATGGCCCTTTCCGCAGAGGGGCGACGGCGGCGCGGGGGAGGAGTATGGTCATACGATTGTACGGCGCCGGTCTGGAAGGGGTGGATGCCTTCCCGGTGGATGTGGAAGTGGACCTGGTGCGTCAGGGCCTGCCAGGCTTCACGCTGGTGGGCCTGGCCGAGGCGGCCGTGCGCGAGGCCCGGGAGCGGGTCTTTTCGGCCCTGCGGGCCTGCGGTTTTCGCCTGCCGCCCTCGCGCATCACCGTGAACCTGGCCCCGGCCGGACGCCGCAAGAGCGGGACCGCCTTCGACCTGCCTCTGGCCCTTGGCCTGCTGGCGGCCAGCGGGCAGATCCCCGTGGAAGCCCTGCAGGGCCGGGTCTTTGCCGGAGAGCTTTCCCTTTCCGGCGCGCTCCGTCCGGTGCCCGGCATGCTGCCCCTGGCCATCATGGCCCGGCAGCTGGGCCTCGCTTCCGTCATCCTGCCCCCGGACAACGGCGCCGAGGCGGCTGTGGTCCGGGACGTGGCGGTCTACACGCCCGCGCATCTTTCCCAGTGCGTGGCCTTTCTGCTGGGGCGGGAAGAGCTCGAAGCCCGGCAGCCCCTGCCCGCGCCTCCGGAGGATGCCGTCCTGTCCGGCATGGATTTCGCCGAGGTCCGCGGCCAGCAGGGCGCGCGGCGTGCGCTGGAAGTGGCGGCCGCCGGTGGGCATAACCTGCTCATGATCGGCCCGCCCGGCAGCGGCAAGACCATGCTGGCCCAGCGTCTGCCCACCATCCTGCCGCCCCTGGACTTTGAAGAAGCCCTGGAAGTCACCAAGGTCTACAGCGTGGCGGGCAAGCTGGCCTCCGGTCAGGGGCTGGTATGCGTGCGGCCCTTCCGGGCGCCGCACCACACGGTCTCGGAGGTAGCCCTGGTGGGCGGCGGCCTGCATCCCCTGCCCGGTGAGGTGAGCCTGGCCCATCGCGGCGTGCTCTTCCTCGACGAGCTGCCCGAATTCCGCAAGAACGCGCTGGAAGTGTTGCGCCAGCCCCTGGAGGACGGCCGCGTGACCATCGCCCGTGCCGGGCAGAGCCTCACCTATCCGGCCGCCTGCATGCTGGTGGCCGCCATGAATCCCTGTCCCTGCGGCTACTACGGGGACCCCGACCACGAATGCACCTGCCGCCCCGACATCCTGCACCGGTACCGCAACCGCCTGTCCGGGCCCTTGCTGGACCGTATCGACGTCCACGTGGAGGTGCCTGCCGTGCCCTATGAGGACTTGCGCGGGGGCAGTTCTGCCGAAGACTCGTCCACCATCCGAAAACGCGTCCTGGCGGCTCGTGAGCGCCAAAATGACCGCTATGCCGGTACAGCCTGCCGTTGCAATGCCGATCTGGGCGGCTTTTTGCTGGAACGCTACTGTGCCCTCGATGCCGCCGGGCACGCGCTCATGGAGCAGGCCGTGCGCGCCCTGGGCCTCTCCGCCCGCGCCTACACCCGGGTGCTGCGTCTGGCCCGTACCATCGCCGACCTGGAGGGCAAGGACGCCATCGCTCCCGCCCATGTGGCCGAGGCCATCTCCCTGCGCGTGCTGGATCGCCCGCAGTAGCGGGAAGGATTGGTGCGAGGGGGAGGCCCCCCTTTTGTGGACAAAAGGTGCGGCCTCCCCCTCGCGCTCCCCCTCCACGCCAAAAAACTTTATCAGGGGAATGCTTCCTGCCGAGAAGGCAGAAGAAATGACAGGCGTTGAAAGAGACGGGGACTTTTCCCTGCGCCCCAAGTCTTCACCGCCTTTCAAGGCTCCTCTCTTTCCCTTCAGAAAAAGTTGTTCCGGTTATCAGGCGAGACGTGCGGCCGTCGATGGGCTTGGTGCTTGGCGGTCTCCGGGATGCACAGCATGGTCTGGCGCGCTGTTCCCGCCGGCAGGCTGCTGGCGGGGCCGGTATGGCGGACACCCGTCGGGCGGTATTTCTGTTGTCGCTTCCCCGCCTTGCTTTTTTTGTCCTGAACGAAGGAAGGCGCGTGGAGCGCGCCTTCCCATGAGCGGTTTTTGGGGGGGAGGGGGAGTTTGAGGGGGAGGGCCCGCTTTTTACCGCAGGAAAAAGGGGCCCTCCCCCTCAAGCCAGCCAGCCCGGCAGATCATCAATGAAACAAAAACGGGCCGTCTCCTGAAGAGACGGCCCGTTTCGTATCGTGGGAGCTGTCGTTGACGCCGGGAAGCGAGGCACCGGTGCGGCGGGCACAGCTCCGAATGCGGCCTTTGTTGCCGCGCCCCGTCCCATGCTGCTCTGCTTTGAACGGAGGAAGGTGCATGTGCGCCTTTCCAAGAGCGTTGGGGAGGGGAGTTTGAGGAGAGGCCCGCTTGTTACCGCAGGCAAAAGGGGCCCTTCCTCCTCAACATATTCGTGCCTTAGGCCAGCACTTCCATGGTGGCCTGGGCGATCTGCAGTTCCTCGTTGGTGGGGATGATGAGGACCTTGATCTTGCTGTCGGGGGTGGAGATGGTGCGGGCACCGGGCTTGCGGGTGCCGTTTTCTTCCAGGTTCAGGCGCACGCCCAGTTCTTCCAGACCTTCGCAGACCTTGGCGCGGACGATGTCGTCGTTTTCACCGATACCGGCGGTGAAGACCAGGGCATCGACCTTGCCGCCCAGCAGGAAGAAGTAGGCGCCCAGGGTCTTCTTGATGCTGCGGACCAGCATGTTGAGGGCCAGTTCGGCCTTCTTGTTGCCGTTCTCGATCTCCTTGTGCACGTCACGCATGTCGGTGAAGCCGCACAGGCCCAGCAGGCCGGACTTCTTGTTCATCAGGGTGTCCATTTCCTCGGGGGTCAGGCCCTTCTTTTCCATGATGAAGGGGACGATGGCCGGGTCGATGGAACCGCAGCGGGTGCCCATGATGAGGCCTTCCAGAGGGGTGAGGCCCATGCTGGTGTCAAAGCACTTGCCGTCTTTCACACAGCTCATGGAAGAGCCGTTGCCGAGGTGCATGGTGATGGAGCGCAGCTCGGACTGGGGCTTGCCCAGGTATTCGGCGGTCTTCTTGGCGATGTACTTGTGAGAGGTGCCGTGGAAGCCGTAGCGGCGGATGTGCATCTCTTCGTAGATCTCGTAGGGCAGGCCGTACATGTAGGCTTCCTGCGGCATGGCCATGCCGAATTCGGTGTCGAACACGGCCACGTTGGGCACGCCGGGGAAGAGCTTTTCGGCCACTTCGATGCCCATGAGGTTAGCGGGGTTGTGCAGGGGGCCCAGGGGGAAGCAGTCACGGATGATCTGCTTCACGTTTTCGTCCACCTTCACGGTCTCGGTGATGGATTCGCCGCCGTGCAGCACGCGGTGGCCGATGGCGTAGATCTCGCTCTTGTCCTTGATGACGCCCTTTTCAGGGTCGGTCAGCAGGGAGATGACCAGTTCCATGGCTTCCACGTGGGTGGGGAAGGCGCTTTCGCGCACGATCTTTTCTTCGTGGTCGCTGTCAGGAGCGATCTTGTGGGTCAGCTTGCCCATGCCCTGGCCGATACGTTCGGCCAGACCGGAAGCCAGGACGGTCTCGGTGTCCATTTCCAGCAGCTGATATTTGCAGGAGGAAGAGCCAGCGTTGATAACCAGTACTTTCATGAGGATCCTCGTCAGGGGGGAATGGAGGGACGGAGCCTAGGCTCCGTCCCTGATATGGTGGTTGCGGACAGGATGCCGGGCGAGCCGGCGCGTGTCCGTACTACTTCTGCTTTTCGGCAGCGGCCTGGATGGCGGTGATGGCCACGGTATTCACGATATCGGGCACGGTGCAGCCGCGGGACAGGTCGTTGACGGGCTTGTTGAGGCCCTGCAGGACAGGACCGATGGCCACGGCCTCAGCGGCACGCTGCACAGCCTTGTAGGTGTTGTTGCCGGTGTTGAGGTCGGGGAAGATGAAGACGGTCGCCTTGCCGGCCACCTTGCTGTTGGGCAGCTTGGTCTTGGCCACGGTGGGATCGATGGCGGCGTCGTACTGCAGGGGGCCTTCCAGGGAGAGCTCGGGAGCCTTTTCCTTGGCCAGGGCCGTGGCTTCCACCACCACATCCACGTCGGCACCCTTGCCGGACGTACCGGTGGAGTAGGAGAGCATGGCCACGCGGGGATCGATGCCGAAGACCTTGGCGGTATCGGCGGAGGCCACGGCGATCTCGGCCAGCTGCTGGGAGGTGGGGTTGGGGTTGACGGCGCAGTCACCGAAGACCAGCACGCGGTCCTTGAGGCACATCAGGAAGACCGAGGAGACCACGGAGTAGCCGGGCTTGGTCTTGATGAATTCGAAGGCGGGACGGATGGTGTGGGCGGTGGTGTTCACGGCACCGGAGACCATGCCGTCGGCGTCGTCCTTCTTGACCATCATGGTGGCGTAGTAGGTGGCGTCGCTCATGACGTCGCGGGCGCGTTCGATGGTCACGCCCTTGGCCTTGCGCAGTTCGGCGTAGGTGGCGGCGTAGTCTTCGAACTTGGGCGAGGTGACGGGATCGATGATGGTGGCCTTGCTGATGTCGAGGTGCAGTTCGCGGGCCAGCTTGTTGATCTTGTCTGCATTGCCCAGCAGGATGATGTCGGCCACTTCGCGGCGCAGCAGGATGTCGGTGGCCTGCAGGATGCGGGGTTCCTCGCCTTCGGCCAGGACGATACGCATTTTGTTGGCCTTGGCGCGCTCGATGAGGTTCAGTTCGAACATCATGGGCGTCATGCGGCCGGGTTTGGTCATGTTCAGGCGGGCGCTGATCTCCTTGCCGTTGACGTAGTGGTCATACAGGCCCAGCACGGTGTTGATCTTGCGGGTATCGGTGGGCTCGATGAGGCCGTAGATCTCCTGCAGGGACATGAAGGCCTTGGAGGTGTGCTGTTCGGTCAGCAGCACGGGCAGGGGGGCACCGGTCCAGCCTTCGATGAGGCTGCTCACTTCGGCGCTGGGACGGATGCCGCCGGTCAGCAGCACGCCGGCGATGTCGGGCTTGCTGGAGGACAGGCGGGAGGCGATGGAGGCCAGCAGGATGTCGGTGCGGTCGCCGGGGGTCACGATGAGCTGGTCCTTGGCCAGGTAGCCCAGGAAGTTGTCCACGTGCATGGCGGCGATGAGGTAGTCGCCCACCAGGGCGTCGAGATGGGCTTCGCCGGAGAGCACTTCGGCGTTCAGGCCCTTCTGCAGGTCGCGCATGGTGGCGCGGCCCAGGGCGGGCTCGTCCGGGATGGCGTAGACCAGGCCGGGCTTGTCGTCAGCGGCAAAGATGTCGCTCAGGTCGTCGGCTTCAGCGCGGGTCAGGCTGGAGCGGTTGACGATGGTGGCGATGACGTCCAGGGAGTAGGGGGCCATGGAGTCGCGGGTCACCAGCAGGGAGTCGCGCACTTCTTCGGCGTTCTTGCCTTCACCGCTGGTGATGAGCATCACGGGGCAGCCCAGGTTGGAGGCGATCTCGGCGTTCAGTTCGAATTCGAAGACCGGGTCCTTGCCCAGGAAGTCGGTGCCCACGCAGAGCACGAAATCGTGGCGGCTCTGCAGTTCCTTGAACTTCTGGATGATGTTCTCGATGACCAGGTTGCGGTCGCCCTGATTGATGATGGTGCGCACTTCCTGGTAGGTGTAGGCGAAGGTGTCGCAGTAGTCCTGCTTGAGCTTGAAGTGTTCCAGCAGCAGGTTGATGTCCGGGGCGCGGTCATCCAGCTGGGGTTCATTGATGATGGGGCGGAAAATGGCCACATCCTGCATGTTGCGGCTCAGGATGGACATGGTGCCCAGGGCGATGGCGCGCTTGCCGGTGCGCGGGCCCGTGGCGGTAAGGTATAGGGCGCGATGCATGGTTTCCTCCAGGACGGGGCGCTGGCCCCGGTGAATCGATGCCGTTATGTTTGAAGTTTCGCGAGCCGGAAACTTCCCAAGCGCGGGTTGGCTGGTGGCGCGCTGCGCGCCGCGGCCCGAGGGCCGCTGCCCTTGCGGGCGGAAATATGGTGTTGCGCCATGCGGGTCTGCCGTCCCGGCATGGGCGCGTCCTTGCCGGCGGGCCGGAGGACGCTGGGGCTCGACCCACGCTCCAGATAATGGGGGCGCGGCCGTTGCGGCCGCGCCCCTTCATTTATTCAGCGTATGCCGGCTTAGTTTTCGCTGCCGGGATGAGGCAGGCTGGCCAGCTGCTTGTACAGAGCGTGACGCTCGTTGTAGGCCTTGTCCAGTTCAGCCTTGAGCTGCTTGGACACTTCGGGATCCTTCTTGTCCAGAGCGGCGAAACGGGTTTCGCCGGCCAGGAAGGCCTGCAGTTCGCCGTTGGGATCCTTGGTGTAGTCCAGCTGGAAGGGATTCTTGCCTTCCTTGGCCAGTTCGGGGTTGAAGCGGTACAGGGGCCAGTAGCCGGTCTGCACGGCCAGCTTTTCTTCTTCCTGGCTCTTGCCCATGCCCTTGCGGATACCCTGGTTGATGCAGGGAGCGTAGGCGATGATCAGCGAGGGGCCCTTGTAGGCTTCGGCTTCGCGGAAGGCCTTGAGCACCTGCTGCTTGTCGGCGCCCATGGCGATGGAGGCCACGTACACATAGCCGTAGCTCATGGCCATGCGGCCCAGGTCCTTCTTGCCGATGCGCTTGCCGGCAGCGGCGAACTGAGCGATGGCGCCCAGAGGAGTGGACTTGGAGGCCTGACCGCCGGTGTTGGAGTACACTTCGGTATCCATCACCAGGACGTTGATGTCGTCGCCGGAAGCCAGGACGTGGTCCAGACCGCCGTAACCGATGTCGTAGGCCCAGCCGTCACCACCGAAGATCCACACGCTCTTCTTGGTGAAGAGGTCGCCCATATCCCACAGCTTGTGGGCCAGAGCGTGGTTGGCTTCGGACAGGCTGTCCAGGTTGTCCAAGATCTCTTCGCCGAACTTGCGGGAGCCTTCGGCGTCTTCCATGTTGTCCAGCCAGCCCTGCAGGGAGGCCTTCAGTTCGTCGTCGATGCCTTCGGTGGCCAGGGCTTCCTTGACAGCCAGGGCCAGGGCGCCGCGGCGCTGCTTGTAGCCCAGACCGATACCGCAGCCGAATTCGGCGGCGTCTTCAAAGAGGCTGTTGCCCCAGGCGGGACCGAAGCCGTCCTTGTTGGTGGTGTAGGGCGTGGTGGGGGAAGAAGCACCCCAGATGGAGGAGCAACCGGTGGCGTTGGCGATCAGCATGCGTTCGCCGAACAGCTGGGTGAGCACCTTGACGTAGGGGGTTTCACCGCAGCCGGCGCAGGCGCCGGAGAACTCATGCAGGGGCTGCTGCAGCTGGGAACCCTTGACGGTGTCGCGAGCCATCAGGTCGTCCTTGATGGAGACGTTGGCTTCGGCGAAGGCCAGGTTGGCCACCTGGGCGTCGATCTGGGTATCCAGGGGCTTCATGGTCAGGGCGCGCTTTTCAGGCTTGGTGGGGCAGACTTCCACGCAGGAGCCGCAGCCCAGGCAGTCTTCGGCGTACACCTGCATGCGGAACTTCATGCCGGTCAGTTCCTTGCCCTTGGCAGGCACGGTCACGAAGCTTTCGGGAGCGCCGGCCAGTTCTTCGTCATTGGCGACCACGGGGCGGATGGCGGCGTGGGGGCACACGAAGGAGCACTGGCAGCACTGGATGCAGTTGTCGGCCACCCATTCGGGCACGTTGATGGCCACACCGCGCTTTTCACAGGCAGCGGTGCCCAGGGGCATGATGCCGGCGGGTTCCATGGCGGACACGGGCAGCTTGTCGCCGCGCTGGGCCAGGATGGGACGCACCACACCGGCGATGTAGTCGTCGTCGCCGCAATGGCAGACTTCGGCACCTTCGGTGGCGTCAGCCCAGGATTCGGGGTACTTGATCTCGACCAGGGCGTCCATGCCCTTGTCCACGGCGGCGATGTTCATGTTGACGATCTTGTCGCCCTTCATGCCGTAGGTCTTCTTGATGGATTCCTTCAGCAGGGCCACGGCCTTGTCGAAGTCGATCACGTTGGCCAGCTTGAAGAAAGCGGTCTGCATGATCATGTTGATGCGGCCGCCCAGACCCACTTCCTGGGCCACGGCAACGGCGTCAACGTTGAAGAACTTCAGGTGCTTGCGGGCGATGGTGCGCTTCATGGAAGCAGGCAGGTGCTTTTCCATGTCTTCCAGCGACCAGTTGGAGTTCAGCACGAAGGTACCGCCGTCCTTGATGCCGTCCAGGATGTCGTACTGGGTGACATAGGCGGCCTTGTGGCAGGCGATGTAGTCGGCCTGGGTGATGAGGTAGGAAGACTGGATGGGGCTCTTGCCGAAGCGCAGGTGGGACACGGTGAAGCCACCGGACTTCTTGGAGTCGTAAGCGAAGTAGGCCTGAGCGTACATATCGGTGTTGTCACCGATGATCTTGACGGCCTGCTTGTTGGCACCCACGGTACCGTCGGCGCCCAGACCGAAGAACTTGCACTGCACGGTGCCGGCGGGCACGGTGTCGATCTCTTCTTCAACGTCGAGGCTCAGGTTGGTCACGTCGTCGTGGATGCCCACGGTGAAGTGGTTCTTGGGAGCCAGGCCCAGCATGTTGTCGAACACGGCCTTGGCCATGCCGGGGGTGAAGTCCTTGGAGCCCAGACCGTAACGGCCGCCCACGATGGTGGGAGCTTCGCCCTTTTCCATGAAGGCAGTGCACACGTCCTGGTACAGGGGCTCGCCCAGGGAACCGGGTTCCTTGGTGCGGTCGAGGACGGTGATGGTGGTGGCGGTGGCGGGGATGGCCTGCAGCAGGTGTTCGGCCGAGAAGGGACGGAACAGATGCACTTTCACCAGACCCACGCGCTGGCCGCGTTCGTTCAGGTAGTTGACGGTTTCCTGGATGACTTCACAGGAGGAACCCATGCTGATGATCACGCGGTCGGCTTCGGGATGGCCCACGTAGTCGAACAGGCGATGCTTGCGGCCGGTGATGGCGGCCACTTTCTTCATGTTTTCCAGCACGATGCCGGGCACGGCGTCATAGTACAGGTTGCTGGCTTCGCGGTTCTGGAAGAAGATGTCGGGGTTCTGGGCGGTGCCGCGGATATGGGGATGTTCCGGGTTCATGGCATTGGCGCGGAACTCTTCGACCTTGTCCCAGGGAACCAGCTTGCGGATGTCTTCGTAATCGATGGTCTCGATCTTCTGCACTTCGTGAGAGGTACGGAAACCGTCGAAGAAGTGGCAGAAGGGCACGCTGGCGTCAAGGGCGGACAGGTGGGCGACCAGGGCCATGTCCATGCATTCCTGCACCGAAGAGGAGCAGAGGAAGGCAAAACCGGTCTGGCGGCAGGCCATGACGTCCTGATGGTCACCGAAGATGGACAGGGCGTGGGAAGCCAGGGCACGGGCCGAAACATGGAAGACGCCGGGCAGCAGTTCGCCGGCGATCTTGTACATGTTGGGGATCATCAGCAGCAGGCCCTGGGAAGCGG
>OLWL01000442.1_pt1 | contig 29420 bp, 18 predicted proteins | sample 1674151 | NCBI WGS metagenome assembly OLWL01 (sample SAMEA103958148, study PRJEB25191) | human gut metagenome
GCGTACGGGTCTGGTCGCTGCAGCCCGGCACCGAGAGCTTCCTGATATGGGAAAGCGTATCGCCCCACGCCCTCTTCTGAAGGGAATCCGCGGCTTCGTCGTAGCGGCGCGAAGCCACCGAACTGTAGCGCGAATGCCAAGCCCTGTATTCGCCGGGCGTCATACCGGCCGTATCGATCTTCCGGAAAAGCTCCTCGGCCAGACTGACCTGCCCCCGCCCCAGCCAGACGTCGATGTCGCCCAGCAGGGCGAAGCGGCGCACGTGCCGCGACCCGGTCCGCTCGGCCAGCCGGTAGAGCCGTTCGACATAATAAGCCGAAGAATCGAGGTGGAAAGTCACGTAAATCTGCGCGACGGCAAAGAGCCGTTCGGCACGCTCCAAGGGCGGCAGTCCGTCGTCGATCCGGCTGCGCAGCGCGTCGGCCTGCTCCTGCCGCCACTGCTGGTAGCGGGGCTTGTTGGAGAGTTCCGCGTCGAGCCGTTCCAATGCCGCCTCGGTCTGCAGCGAATACTCCGGACGGTCGGCACACCCCGGCAAAAGAGTGCACGCCAGCACGGTCCACAAGAATCCGAAGGAGAAAAGAAAGTTCCGAGGTTGCATCGTCGTAATTTTGGATTGAACAAAATTAAAACAAATGCCCGGCATTACAAACTTTCCAAATTATTTTATTCCGCAGTCCGGGAAATCCGCGGTCCGGGAAATCTCAGATCCTACCATGGAAACTCTCCGCGCGGCGGCTTCCGGAGCGGGCGCAAAACGGAAAGTGAGCCGGACCGTCCGGCTCACTTTCTGTCATAAAGACTCCCGTAAAAATTCGGGTGCGACGCACTACAGCCCCTCCGACCCGATTCTGCCGAGCAGTTTGGCGGGATAGTTCGTACATACGGCCTTCATCTTGGGGTAATATTTCAGGACGTAGGTCATTTCGGGGTCCGTATCGGCATTGTAGACGCTCAGCGCGACACCGGCGTCGAGGTAGCTCTGCAGCGGGTACTTCGGATTCGAAACTTCGGCGCCGCCGGCAAAGAAGTTCGAGTAGTCGAGGTTCGCCCACGGATCGAGATAGGACTTATAGGCCGAAGGCGCCGAGTAGCTCATCCAGCCGACCTTGATGCCGGCCAACTGGGCCGCGGAATAACATCCCGCCCAGATGGCGGCATTGCCCGAAACGATGAACTCGCAGAAATGCTGGGCCTTCTTCTCCCTGATGATCTCGCAGGCCCGCGAGCAGGCCTTGACCGACTCGGCCGTGTTGGAGGTCGCGCCGCCCACCTCGATCCGTTTCACGTCGAGCCAGAGCCGCGTCGTTCCGGCATGGAGCGCCACGTCGATAAACTCCTCCAACGTCGGCAGCAGCTCGCCGTTGGAGAGCTTGCCCGCGGCACGCAGTTCGTCGAGCGTGTGTTCCCACGGCTTGAGGTTGTTCACATAACAGCCGTTGGCGGCATGCGCGACGACGACGTTGTTGTCGGCAGTCCAGTAAATATCGCACTCCGAGGCGTAACACCCCAGACTGATTGCGTAACTGAGCGAAGCGATCGAGTTGTCGGGATATTTGGCGGTCCCGGCCTCGGCCGAGCCGCCGCGGTGGGCGACGACCTTGTTGTTCACCTTTTCGGGAACGGGAATTTCATCGCCGCCGCCGTTATCCGAACCGCCGTCGGGATCGTACACGGGATATTCGACCGGGTACAGGTAATCGTCGTCGCAGCCTGCCAGCGAAAGGGAAGCGCCCATCGCAAACAGCAGGAGCAGTTTCAGTACTTTCATAATTCAGATTCGTTGTTAAGATCCGGCCGCAGGGCGGGTATGCCCCGCAGCCGGTCGGTCCTTAAAAATTCTCGTAATTCTTGACGCAGCGGAACGACGCCGAGCAGTCGCCGATATTATAAGTGGTGCTGACGGTCAGGTCCGCGGCATTGTTGGTCAGCGCATTGATACGCCAGCACTGGTAGACGCCGCTGCTCAAACCGCCCGGATGGCAGATGAACATCTCGCCGCGGGAAGCATAATACTGATACCCGGACTTGAACAGCCGGCGGCCCTGCGGGAAGAAGTCGAATCCGAACGCATCGGCGGCCGCGTGGCGCGTCGGCGCCGCACTCCACCCTTCGGCCGAACGCAGCACATCGGGCACGCTCCACTTTCCGATCATGGCGCTGAGCGGATTCGGCGTCACGCCCTTGGCTGCGGCCGCGGCGCAGAGCATGTCGTAGAAGTCCTGCACGTTGGCTACATGCCAGCCGTAGGGACAGATGCCCTGAATCTGCATCGAAAGACTCGGCGTATTCTCGAAATCGGCAGAGGCAAGCGACTTCACGCTGCTCACGGGGATATCGTTGCCGACGGCATCGACGAACGTACTGCCGGGACGGTACTCCGCAGGCCAGTCCGTAAGCAGGCGCGCCAGCTCAACGGCGGCCTTCGGGGTGCCCGTCAGGAACTCGGTCAGCGTATAGATGCGGCCGTATTTGGCGGACATCTCCACTTCGCCCTGCGCCTTGCCGCCGCTCTCGACTTCGTCGTAATCGCTCACACGGACCGTCTCGTAGCTGCTGACGTTCGACGTATAGCCGCCGACGTTGTTCGCATCGGAGACCATGCGGCTGCCGAGCTTGATGCCGCCGATATTCTCGCCGCCGTTCCAGTCGAGACCCGCGCGCATCCAGACCTTGGTGCGGCCGTTGGCCGTGTAGGTCGAGGTCGCGTATTTCGCCAATTCACTGTCGGGCAGACAGTTGGGAGTCGTGATGCGCTCGATCGAATAGGTCTTCTCGTTCAGGTTGAGCGTAACGATCCGCAGTCCGGCCACATCGACCGTCAGGTCGGTTTCGGCTGCCGAGAGATTGCCGGCGCCGTCGAGGTGGTAGGTATCGCCTTCGGTCGTGTAAACCGAGAAACGTCCGTTCTTGACATAGACGCTGTCCACATACACCCGGTCGGAAAGTTTGGTCATCTGACCCCACTTCTCGCGGGTCGGGTACTTGGGCACGCCGCTGCCGTAGAGGTAGCAGTAGACGTCCTTGCGCAGCTGGGTGACGGGAATGACCGTCCGGGCTTCGCTCGTGTCGGGCGTGCCGGCCGTGACGGTGATTTCGGCCGTGCGGTCCGCCGTATTGTCGCCGTATTCGGTGCAGGTCACCGTTATCGTGCCGTCGCCGTTATCGACGACCGTACACCAGTCGGAATCGGACACGGCCGCAAAGGTGTCCATATTGGTGTCGATCGCAACGGCAGCGGGCTGCGGATTCTCGGCCATGAAGGTCAGCGATTCGGGCGCGGCCTTCACATAGGCGTCGGCATAGATGCCCTTCTGCACGACCGGGACTTCCAGCACAGTGCCGTCGGAGGCCGTGATCGTAAGCGTCGTCTGACGTTTGTAAGCCGTATTTTCGAGGAAGGCGAGGACAACGGCGTCCTCATAAACGGTTCCCGTGCTTTCGCCGGGGACCTTTTCCCGGACCGCGGTCACCCATGCGGACTGGACCGAACAGGACCAGTCCAGATTCCGCTTCGACTTCGGGGCGAGCGTGACGACCACATTCTGGGTCGCGGCGGCGCTGCCGACCGAGACCGTCGAGGGATAGATGCTGATGAGCGTCGCCGTCGAAAGCAGGTCGTCGTCGGTATCGGTCGAATAACAGCCCGCAAGCAGCATGGCTGCGGAAAGCAGCGCCGCCGTATATAGCATTCGTAATGTTTTCATTCTGAGTCAGCTTTTTTCATTAAACAATACACCGTTACGACCAGCCCTGTGTCTGCGTGATCTTGTTGTTCTTGTTCATCGCCTTCTTCGACACGGGCATCAGCAGCTGGTTGGGGCGCGACGTGTCGATGCCGCACTGTCCCAGCCCGTCCACATAGCGGTAGGGATTATAATCATGGATCGCCCCCAGACGGATCAGCGTGAAATAGACGTTGCCCTCTTCGGCGAACTCCTTGAGGTTCTCGTCCACGAGCGCCTGCCGGACGGCCGCGGCCGAGGAGTCGGTATAGAAATTCGCTTTGCCGTAGGCGCGCTGCGCCAGCGTATTGAGGGCCGTGAGCGCTCCCGAATAGTCCTTCCGGTGGTAGCGCAGTTCGGCCAGCATGGTGTAATACTGCGCATAGCGGTAGAGGATGAAATCCTGCTCCCAGACCATCGTGCCCGTAGAGATATTGCCGATGAGCTTGTTGGGCCACTGGATGACTTCGTACATATCGCTGACGCCCGTGCGCTCCATATAGGTCACATCGGTCCGCTGGTCGCCCAGCTCCTTGCTCCGCTTGAGGAACCCGATGAAGTCGTCCGAGTAGAGGAACCACTGGTTCGAACTGACGGGCACCCCGTCGGGAGCGTTGCGGTACTCGGCCTTGATCTGGGTGCTGCCCCAGATGAAGTAGGAGAAGTAGCTGCCCGACGTATACTCGCCGTTCTCCAGATGCAGGGCGAAAGCGATCTCCTTGTTCTTTTTGTTCGAGATGCTGAACACATCGGCGAACCGGTCGAGCAGGCCGGCCGACTGCACCGCGCCCAAAGCCGTCTCGGCCATGGTCAGATAACCGTCGCCGCCGCCGGCCGCATACATCCAGAGCGCGAAGTCGGCACGGAGCAGATTGACGTTGTCGGCCGTCGCATAGTAGCAGCCCTTCGCATTGGTCCTGATATACCCCGCCGCAGCGTTCAGGTCGTCTTCGATCCGGGCATAGACCTCGGCGACCGGATGGCGCGAGGGATAGATCGCCTCGCCGGTTCCCTCGGTCGGAGTCGTAATCACCGGAGCGTCGCCCCACACGCGGGCGATCCAGAAGTAGCAGTACGCCCGGATGAAACGGGCGTTGCCCAGACAGTAGTTCATATTGTCCTCGGACATGCCGATTCCGGGAGCGTATTTGAGCACCTGATTGCACTGGTCGATGGTGGTGTAGAGATAGCTCCAGTCGGTCGAGGCGTCGGAGGCGCTGAGGGTGTTGAGCATGACGTCCAGCATGTCGTTGTCGCACAGCGAGCGGCCGGTGCCCTTGCCCCACATGGCCGGGCCGACGCGCAGTTCGCCCCAGAAGAAAGGATTGGCCTTGCTTTGGGCGAACGCCTGCCGCAGGCGGTAGTAGATGCCGGTAGTGGCGGTGAGGGCGTCGCTCTCGCTGGTCCACATGTTGGTGGTGTTGAGCTTGTCGGACTGCGTGACGTCGAGTTCCCCGTGACAGGAAGTGCTCAGCGCAACCGAGGCGGCCCCCAGAACAGAAAGGATTATTCCATATATTTTCATAGCATTCTTGTTTTTAGATCACCGAATCATCCGCATTCTCAGAAGGTCGCCTTGAGGCCGAAGAGCACCTTGCGCGTCGGAGGATAGTTGTTGAACGAAGTGGCGCTCGAACTGGTAACGCTGTACATGCCCGTCGAGCTGCCGACCGAGGCGGATTCGGGCGAAATACCCTTGACGCCGGTCCAGTAGCAGAGCGTGTTGCCCGACACGGAAACGGTCAGACGGCCCAGACCGACCTTGCGGATCCAGCGCAGCGGGAGATCGTAGGAGAGCGTCACGTCGCGCAGGCAGAGGTAATCGGCCTTCTGCACGTTGATATTCGAAATGCGCGAGTAGTTGCGGTTGCCGCCATCGGCGTCGTTGGGAGTCAGGCGGGCGAACTTGGTGTCGTCGCCGGGCTTCTGCCATGTATTCAGGGCATCGTAGACCAGATTCCAGTTGCAGTTGCCCATCGAGGTCTGGAAGCAGCGTGTATACTGGTAGTTGTAGATCGAATGTCCCAGCGCATAGTCGAGGTAGACCGAAAGGGTCAGGTTCTTGAATTTGAAGGTATTGTTCATACCGCCCGTCGAATGGGGCACGACATTGCCCAGCAGGAACATGTCCTCGCCGTTGACCTGCTCGCGGCCGTCGGCCGTAAGCGCCGACCCCGCGCGGTTTTTCCACTCGTAGTCGCCCACGTCCTTGCGTCCGGCGATCGACAGGCCGTCCGAACGGCGGTAGCCGTGCGAGTTGGAGTCGTAAAGCGCGGCGTCGGCCTGCGCCTCGGATTCGATGATATGGGAGGTCTTGTAGCCGTAGATGCGTCCCAGCGGCTCGCCGACGGCCGTGCCGCCGAAGCGGTAGCCCGACTCGGACATCGTATAGCCGCCGATGCGCCATGCGTCTTTGCCGTCGATATCCTTATAGTAATACTCGTCGGGCAGCGACAGCACCTTGTTGGCGTTGAACGAGTAGGTGAAGTCGGTCGTCCAGCTGAAATTCTTGGTGCTGACGTTCACCGACGAAATTTCGAATTCGAGACCGTAGAAGCGGATCGAACCGACGTTCTGCATGGCCGAGCCGTATCCCGACGTATCGGGCAGCGAGACGTCGAAGAGCAGGTCTTCCGACTTCTTGCTGTAATAGTCGGCGGCCACGCGCAGGCGGTTGTTGAAGAACGCCATGTCGAGACCGATGTCGAACTGCTTGGTCTTCTCCCACGTCAGGCCGAGGTTGGGCAGCGTCGAAGCGAGCGTAGCGCCCGAACCGGCATAGATGCCCGTCACGCTGTAAGCGCCGAGCGTGTCGTAATAATCGACGTTGTTGTTACCCGTCAGACCGTAGCTCAGGCGGAGTTTCAGCTGGTTGAACTTCTCGACGTTCCAGAACTTCTCCTCGGAAACGACCCAGCCGGCCGAAACGGCGGGGAAATAGCCCCAGCGGTTATCCTTGGCGAAGAGCGACGAACCGTCGGCGCGCATGGTGAAGCCCAGCATGTATTTCTCCTTGTAGTTGTAGTTCAGACGTCCGAAATAGGAGATCTGGCACCACGGCGTCTGGGTGTCGGTCCATGCGGTAGGCGTGGTGCCCGCCCCCAGCGTCGGGGTCTTGTCGGACTCGGCGCCCTGCACGGTCATCGACATGCCGTTGATCTTGCGCTTGAGGAAGTCGTATCCGGCCATGGCGCTGAGATTGTGGTCGCCGAAGGATTTGTTGTAATCGACGTGCGCCTGAAAACTCAGGCGGTTGGTCTGCGACCACCCTTCGTAGGTCTGGCGGGTCTGGCTGATGGCGTTGCCGGCCAGATACTGGTAGCTGTTCTTGTAGGAGTTGTGGTTGGCGATCTGGGCGAAAGCCGACAGGCCGTCGACAATGTCCCACTTGAGGTTGAAGTTGGCCGTGGAGCGGCGGGTCACATAGTTGTTGGTATAGTAGCGGTCGAACCATGCCGCCGAGATGGTCGTACTGTTGGTACCCTGACCGGGCTGGCCGTCTTCGAGGTAATCGCGGTGGGTGGCGGGCATGAACATGCCGCGGCCCAGAATCGTCCAGTAGTTGCCGATGCCGCTCGAAGGGATCTCGTTGCCGCTGGTCTCCGAGTAGTCGAAGGTCGTACCGGCCGTAAGGCTCTTGGTGATCTTGAAGGAGGTGTTGCCGTGGAACGTAAAACGGGAGAAATCGGTATTGATGCCGATGCCGCCGTCTTTCATGTAGCTGGCCGAAGCGGCGTAGGTCACCTTGTCGCTGCCGCCGTTCACGCCGACGTAGTACTGCATCCAGTAGGAGTCGTCGAACCACTGGCTCTGCTGGTCGTTATCCTGAAAAACGATGATCTTCGACGGATCGACCGGATCGACCACCGAACTCCAGCCGCGGGGCACGCTTTCGCCCTCCTGCAGGTAGCGGGTCGTCCAGATCGACGAATCGCCGTTGCCGATACCGGCCGAGTTGGCACCCGTGAGCACCTGCTGTCCGTAGGTATATCCGGGGCAGTCGTTCAGCGCACGGCGCATGGTGACGACATAGTCGCGGGCGTCCATCAGGTCGAATTTCGTCGCGGGCGAGGTCCATGCGGCCTGCGCCTCGAACGTAATCTGGGGACCCTTGGCGCGGTTGCCCTTCTTGGTGGTCACCAGAATCACGCCGTTCGACGCGCTGGCTCCGTAAATACCCGCCGAAGCGGCGTCCTTCAGGATTTCGATCGACTCGATGTCGTTCGTATTGAGTCCGGTCATCTCGCGGCGGACGCCGTCCACGATGATGATCGGCGCATTGGACTGGTTGATCGACGAACCGCCGCGGATCAGGAACACCGGATCGCTGCCCGGCTGGTTGTTGGCCGTCGAGACGCGTACGCCCGGAACCTTGCCTTTCAGGGCATCGCCGATCGAATTGACCGGAACGCCTTCCAGATCGGCGCCGCTCACCTTCGAGACGGCGCTGGTCAGCGTGCGGCGCGACTGGGTGCCGTAACCGACGACCACCACGTCGTCCAGCACGTTGTTGTCCTCGGCGAGCCGCACGTCGATCTGCGTCCGGTTGCCGACCGCGATCTCCTGAGGCTGATAACCCAGATAATTGAATACCAGCACCGAACCCGGACCGGGAACGACGATTTCGTAATTGCCCTCAACGTCGGACGAGACGCCCGTCTGGGTGCCTTTGACCATGACCGTCGCACCGACGATCGACTCGCCGGCGCCGGCGGTTATCCGGCCCCTGACGGTCAGCCTACGACCGGAATCCGATTGGGGGGGGGAGTTTTGCCGGGTCAGGATCACGACGCCGTCGACGACCTGCCACGCGATGCCTTTGTCGGCGAACAGCGGACCGAGAACGGCATCGACAGCGCCGCCGTCCACACGGATTTCCACATTGCCGAGCGGCATGACGCCGACCGACGATTCGTACGAAAATGCAATTCCGGTTTGCCGGGTCACCGCATCGACCGCTTCCTTGACGGTTGCATTTCGCAGGGACAGGGTGACATTGTAGTGTTGTGCATACAGCTCTTCAGCCGCCGACAACGTAAAGACGTTGCACAGCAACAGCAGCAACATACAGCATCCCGTCCGAAAAACAGATAAATTTTTCTTCATGATTAGGACTGTAAAGTTTTAAACTGATCGAGGAAAGCAGCAGCACCGGGCCCGGATGTGCCAACATGATTCGGATGAATGGAATCAGGATTTAGTTCATAGGCAGTTGAAAATTTAGGTTTCTATTCAGCTATTCGGTTTAAGTCGTTTCTTGTTTCTATTCCGTGACGGCCGCCGGCGCGGGACGGCATTTCACGCCCGACATCTTCTCGATGATGTCCAGCACGTCATCGAGCGTATTGGACTTCAGGAAGTTGAAGTTATACAGCCGGTCGTCGTCGAGAGGCGCGACGGTCTCTATATCGACGCTGTAGATCTCCTCCACCTTGCGGATGATCTCGGCCACACGGACATCGGACATCGAGATCATGCCGTACTTGAGCAGCATCAGATACTCCACGTTGACCTCGGAGATGGAGATGTCGTGCGAAACGGACGAATAGTAGATCTTCTGTCCCGGCTGCATGGTAATCATGTTGTCGTTGTCGCCGAACTGGAGTTTGACCACGCCGCGTTCGAGCACGACCTCCGTATCGTCCGTATCCTTATACATCTTGACGTTGAACGAAGTGCCGACGACCTTGACCACCACCGTATTGGTCTTCACGAAAAACGGATGGTCCCTGTCGGAAGCCACGTCGAAAAAGGCCTCTCCGTCGAGTTTCACCGTGCGGTCGTGCGGACTGAACGTCTTGCCGTAGCTCAGGGTCGATCCCTGCGCCAGCCAGACCTGCGTTCCGTCCAGCAGCCGGAGGGATTCGGGTTTGCGGCCGGTATTGGTGAACGTATAGTACGATTCCATGGCCGCCTTGTGCATGTCGTGGCCGACGAGGTAGCCGCCCACGACGAGCGCCACGCCCAGCATGGCGGCGGCGCTCCAGCCCGCCCAGCGTATGATCCGCGCACGCTTGGAGCGGTGCGGCGACGCATCCGCGTCGATGCGGGCGTGCAGCGCCTTGAGCGATTTGAGTATCCGCTGCGGATCGTTCTCGACGGAATTCCGGTCGCGCACGCTCCACAAAGCCCGGATTTCGCAAAACTCGGCTTTGTTGGCTTCGGACTCGGAAATCCAGCTCAGAACGTCCTGTTCTTCGGCCGGAGTCGCGTTTCCCTCCAAATACTTATAAATAAGTTCGTTTTTCAAAATAATATTGGTTTAAGATTAGACTTCGGTTATACATGCGCTCCGGCCTTGGTCGCTCCGTATAACGGCAGTCAGCATCTTGCTCTCTACCAATAATACAAAGCTGGGCAACCCACCCCCTAATCCGAATGCGAAAAAATTTTGCAGAAAAAGACCCGATCCGGCTTACGCCCGACCGGAAGTCAGAGCAGTTTGTCGCGCAGATTCTTCAGCGCCAGATACATATGATTCTCGACCGTGCTGACCGTCAGCCCCAGCCGCTCGCCGATCTCCTTGTTCGACATGTTCTCGAAAAAGCGCATGCGGAAAATCTCCCGCCGCTTGTCGGGCAGCTCGTCCACCGCCTGCCGCAGCTGCTGCCGCATGTCGTTGTCATAGATTTTGGCAAGGATCGGATTCTTGTCCGGATCGTAATAATCGAACACCATCCGGTCGATCTGCGAACCGTACCACGAGCGGTACTCCGTGTCGCGCTTGTGCTTCCAGATGTAGTTGATCGCCCGGTTGTAGACAGCCTTCAGCAGGTACTTGTACAACGGATCGTCCGTGGAAATCCGGTGGCGGTTTTTCCAGATATTGAAAAACACGTCCTGCACCACGTCTTCGGCCCACTGATCCCGGAGAAACATCCGGGCATACGACAGCATGGCCGGATAATACGCCAGATACAGCTCGTCGAAAGAGTCTGCATTCATCAATTGTTTGTCTAAATCGCTCATCGCCTGTTTTTGATTTTCGCGGAAAGATTCTTATCCCCTGAAATATTCATCGATTTTATTCGGATTTTCCGGATGCGAGACAGCGGTCGGGATATATTTCCACGATCGCAAAAATAGAAAATTATATTTAAAAGCAAGCCCTCTCCCGGCCGCGGAGAAACCGCCGCCGCAAAAACCGCCCGCGAGACACGACCGATAAAACGCTCAGGACAAAGCATTTACCCCAATCCTCCGAATTCATCCGCCGTACGGGTTTTTAGCGATTTATTCATGGAACCGCAACAGCCGGAAAGCTCCCCGCGCCGGTCGTCGCCGCCTTTCCGCATCCGGACTGCACTCCGTACGCCATGAAAAAAGGGTCGCGCGGCGCAAGGCCGCACAACCCCATACACCGGGCGTCACGGATGCCGGAAACCGGCCGCCGGAATGCAGATTACCGTCCCGTCACGCGCATATACTTGGCAAGCGCCGTACGGTAGGAGGCGCAGGCCGAAGTGAGGTTGTTGCGGCTCTGCGTGTAAAGCGTCTCGGCGTCGAGCAGGTCGGTGAGCGGCGCGGTTCCCGCCTTGTAAAAGTTCCGGTTCTGACGCAGATTCTCGGCCGAAGACTCCACCGAACGCCGCATGAGCAGGATCTGCGCATAGGACTCCTGCACTTCGCTCCACGTCCGTTCGATCTCCACGGCAAGCATCTCCCGCGCCTGCAGTCGGTCGTTTTCGGCCTGCTGCTCCCTGATGCGGGCCTTTTTCAGCGCATGGGCGCCGCCCCACCACTCCGAAACAGGCACCGAGACCTGCGCGAAGACCATTCCGTCGTCCACGCTCTTGTCCGTCACATTGTAGTAGAGATACCCCGCGCCTATGCCTACCGTCGGCAGGCGTTTGCCGCGCTCCATGCGTTTCTCATACTTCCGGACTTCGACGTTCTTCTCCGCAAGCAGGTATTCGGCCCTGCGGTCGAGCGCCTCTTCGACCGGAACATAGTAGGCGGCGGGAGCCTCCGGTTCGCCGAACGCGGCATTCGCCACGTCGAATCCGCGCCAATCGACGCCGATATGCTGGGCCAGCAGCATTTTCGACACCTTCAGTCCGTTTTCGACCTTCAGGCGGTTCGACGCGATCTCCTGCTGCCGCAGCTCCACGCGCAGCAGGTCGTTGTTGGTCACCAGCCCGGCCTTCACCGAGAGTTCGACCTGACGGCGTATCTCGGCCAGCTGCCGCTCCACGGCATCGAGGGTCGAAAGGTTGTCACGGAGCGACACGACCTGCCAGAAACAGGCATCGGTCCGCTCGCGCACCTCGGCTTCGGTCTGCTGCAGCTGCAACCGTCCGACCTCCTCGCCCAGCCGGGCGAGCTTGTTGCCGTTGATGATCTTCAGCCCCGCGAAAACGGGCTGCACGGCCGTGATGCCGCCCACAATCCCCCGCTTGACCATCGACAGCGGCAGGTTCATCGTCCCCAGCTGCGGGATGGTCATGCCGAAATCGGCCTGCACCAGTCCGTGCTGCGCCTGAAAGAGGCCGCCCGATGCGGAAATCTGCGGAAAGTAATTGGTGAACGCTTCGCGGTGCGTCTGCGACGCGGCGTCAAGGTCCAGCCTGCTGTTGCGGAGCGTGCGGTTGTGTTCGACGGCGGCGGCGCGGCACTCTTCGAGCGTTAGCGTCTGGGCCGCGGCAGGAGCCGCCGCAACGCATAAGAACAGAAATACTACGGCTTTTTTCATCACTTGTAGATTTTGGAATAGAGCACCGGAAGTATCGTAACGACGAGGATCAGCGAACCGATGCCTCCGGCAAAGATCGTAATACCCACGGGCGCCCAGAAGGTGCTTCCGCCCAGCATCATCGGCACGACGCCCACGGCGGTGGTGGCGGTGGTGAGGAAGATCGGCACCATACGCCGCTTGCCGGCGTCGTAGGCCGCCAGACGCCCCGACCAGTGGCATACCTTGCGTTTGTCTTCGGCATGCTGGTACATCAGAATCACGTTGCGGACGATCATGCCCAGCAGGGTGATGAAGCCCAGCACCGAGGTCAGTCCGATGGTGAAGTCGGCGATCCGCAGCCCCACCACCGCCCCGAACAGACAGAGCGACATCGAAGCCATGACCACCAGCGTAATGCCGAACTTGCGGAAATTGACCAGAATGAAGAAGAAGATGATGACCAGCGAAATGGTCAGTCCCGACGCGATCGGAGGAATCGTCTCCCAGTCGAATTCGTAGGCTCCGCCCAGCTCGGTCGCAATGCCGGCCGGAAGCGTCAGCTCCTTGTCGATCAGCTCGCTTATGCGCGAATTGACACGCATGGCGTTGGCGCCGCGTTTGAGGTCGGCGGTGACCGTCAGGCAGCGCATGCCGTTGCGGTGCACGATTTTGCTCTCGCTCCACGCCGGCCCGACGTCGGCGATCTGCCGCAGGGGTACGCTGACGCCGGGCACGGGCGAAGAGACATAGGTGTCCCCGACATCGGAGAGCGAGCGTTCGCCCCGGCGCACGTCGTTTTTGAGTACGACGGGCAGTTTGTAATCGCCCTCCCAGACGGCCCCTACGGGCACGTCTCCGGCGGCGAGGGCCAGATTGACGGCCGCCAGCGTCCGGGTGACGCCCAGCTGCGGCGCAGTGACGGGGTCGAGCCGCACATCGACGACCGCACGGGGATCCTCATAATCGGAGTGCACCCACATCAGTTCGGGCATCCGCCGCATGCGGTCCATCAGCCGGTCGCCCGCGGCGCGCAGCGAGTCGATGTCGCTGCCGTAGAAGCGGAATTCGAGCGACGGCACGTTCTGGTAGTCGAGCTGTTTGAATTTGACGTAGGCTTCGGGGAAACGGTCGGCCCATGCGTCGGCATATCGGTCGAGGATATCCTCGGTATCGTCGATCGAGGTGGTATTGACGATGAACTGGGCATAGTTCTTACCCGCGATCTGCGGAGCATAGCTCATCTGGAAACGCGGCGACGAACAGCCCACGAACGAAGTGACGGACTTCACCTGCCCGTCGGCCCGCAGCATCCGGTAGACCGAATCGGCGACGGCTCCGGTCCGATCCAGCGGGGTGTCGGGCCGCAGGTAGATCTCCACGGCGAACTGGTCGCGGTCGGCGAAGGGCACCATGCGGAGTTTCAACTGCGTGGCCAGCACCAGCGAAACGGCCACCGAGGCAAGGCCCAGCGAAATCGTCAGCCACCCGTGACGGAAGGTCCACGCCAGCACCCGCCGGTAAATGTCGTGGACACGGTCGGTAACGCTCTTACGACCCTCCTTGCGGGGCTGAACCGCCGGAATGATCACGATTTCGAGGAACGGAATCACCAGCACGGCCAGCAGCAGCGAAACCATCAGGTTGATGGTGATCGTCCACGGGAAATAGGTCAGGAAGTCGCGCATCATGCCCGTCATGGTGAACAGAATGGGGTAGAAAATCATGCAGATGCAGATCGTCGCCAGCAGCAGCGACGGGAAAAACTCCCTTGCGCTCTCGACGGCCGCATACCAGCGCGAGTGGCCGCGTCCGATGTAGTCGAGGTAGCCGTCGATCACCACGATCGAATTATCGACGATCATGCCCAGCACGACGACCAGCGCCGCAAGGGTCACCGTATTGAGCGGAATGCCGCACAAATACATGACGCCCACCGAGATGAAGGTGGAGAGCGGAATCGTGACGGCCGCCACGACGGCCGACCGCAGCGGGAAGAGCAGCATCATGACCAGAATGATGATGGCCATGGCCACGAACAGGTCGCGCAGGAACGAATGCACGGAGTCGCCGACGACCTTGGCCTGATCGGCGATGCGCTGCACCGCAACGTCGGACGGAAGCTCCTCCTCCATGAAAGCGTGCAGCACCTCGTCCACTTCGCGGCCGTACTCCACGATATTGTATCCCCCGCGCATCTCCATCGAGAGGAGCACGCAGCGGTGGCCGTTGTTGCGGATATAGCTGTCCGGATCGTCGTATTCGCGCACGACGCGCGCCACGTCCTTCACACGCAGGACGTGGCCTTCGGGGTCGCTCCAGACGATCTGCTCCGCGACCTCGCGCTCCCCGGCCAGCGACGGCGCGATATGGATCGGCGTTTCGGTTTCGCCATTGCTCACCGAGCCGCCCGCCGGGGTCAGCCCCTGCGAAGCCAGCGCCGCGGAGAGCACCTTCTCGCCGATGCCGTAGGCCGCGAGCCGCGCGTGATCGGCGTAAACCGAGATCTGCTCCTGCTGCACGCCGTAGGGGCGCAGGTTGGAGACCGACTCGATGCGGCGCAGACGGTCGCTCAGGTCGTCCATGTACCCTTTCAGTTCGCGGTACGACCGCGTGTCCGATTCGAGGGTGATCAGCATGGCCGAGGTGTCGCCGAAGTCGTCGTTCGTCACGAGCGCCGCGACGCCCGCGGGAAGCTGCATCTTGAACGCCGCAAGGCCGTGCTTGATCTTCGACCACACTTCGTCCTTGTCGTTCACGTCGTCGTTCAGCTCGACCATCACGTAACACATGCCGTTCTGCGAGGTGGAGGTGGTCTTCGAACGCTTCACCTCCTTGTAGGTCATCAGGAACTGTTCGAGCGGCTTGGCCAGCTGTTCTTCGACCTCTTCGCTCGTGGCGCCCGGATAGACGCCCACCACGACGCCCTGACGGATGGTATATTCGGGGAACTCCTGCTTGGGGATGTGAACCAGTCCGTAGATGCCGAAAACGAACAGGCAGCCCACGAGCAGGAAGGTGATGCAGAAGTTGCGCATCGACCACGATATGATATTGACAGAGCGTCCCATCACCACACGACTTTACTGCCTTCGCCGATCTTCTGCATGCCGTCCACCACGATTCGGTCGCCGCTCCGGACGCCGTCCTCCAGCACGACGGCGTTGTTCACCAGACGGCCCGTCGTCACGGCCGTACGCACGGCCGAGTCGCCGCGCACGGTCCATACGAAACGGCTTCCGTCGCCCGCCTGCTGTACGGCGCGTACCGGAAGCGCGATCTGCTCTGCGGCACCCGCAGGCGAAACCTCCACGCGGCAGACCATGCCCGGCAGCAGCTCGCCCCCGGCGTTGGCCAGTGCGGCCCGCACGTCGTAGGTGTGCGCCGCAGGATTGGCCACGGCGCCCTTTTCGATCTTCCCGGCCTGAAACGTACGGTCGTCGAGCGCAGGAACGGTTATCCGCATGCGGCTGTCGGCGCCGATCGCGGCGATCTCCTGTTCGGGAACGGAGAAGCGCACCTTGACGGTTCCGATTTGCAGCAGGTTCATCACCGGAACGCCCGGCAGCACTGTCTCGCCGGCCGAAGCCCGCCGCTCGCCGACCACACCGTCGAACGGAGCGTACAGCGCGCAGTCGCTCAGATTCTTCTTGGCGATTTCGAAAAGCGACTCGGCCTGACGGAGCCGGGTCTGCGCTTCGACCCATTTGATTTCGGGCAGGCTTTGGGCCTCGTACAGCTGGCGGAGACGCCCGCAGGCGTCTTCGGCCTGCTCCAGCGACGCCCGCGCGGCGTCGAAGGTCTGCCGGGCCGAAGTAGAATCGAGTTCGGCCAGCAGCTGCCCTTTCCGCACGCGCTGTCCTTCGTCGGCCAGCGTGCGGGCGACGGTCCCGGCGACGGGAAAACTCAGGGATGCCGAAGCCTCCTCCTCGACCGAACCTACGTACACGGCCGCGCCGAAGCCGGCCGACGGCGCGGCGACGATCGTCGTCACCCGCAGCGGATCGGCCGTCCGGGTGTTTTTCGGAGAAGAACAGCCCGCCGCAATGAGCAGCAAGGCCCAGAAAATCGTTCGTTTCATTGGTTTACAGTTTTTCGATGCAAAGTTCCCCTTTTGCAAAGCGGCAGAAAAGGCCGCCGTGTCGGCTAAACTCGTCGATTCGTTCGATTTTGAACCTTTCGGCGAATATCGACCGGCAAATTGTTATATTTGTACGAAAAATCCACGACAAAATGAACGAAAAGGATATCCAGAGCTTTTCGCTCGCCACGCTGATCGACGTCTGCGGCCGCCGTCCCGGAGACATCTGCTACGACGGCTGTCTGATCGCGTCGCGCGTCAACGTGCAGGACGAAATCGACATCGACCTGTTCCGCTATCCGACGCGCATCGACGCCTTCGTCATCCTGTTCTGTTCCAAAGGTTCGGGAACCTTCACCTCGAACCTGACGCGGCATACGCTCACGGAGAATTCGATCTTCGTACACCTGCCGGGGTCGATCATCCAAGCCGAATCGACCGAGGAGATCGCGCTGCACGCCGTGATCTGCGAAGAGGAGTTCATCAGGCGCATCAACATAGACATCAGGCTGCTCTCGCAGCTGTTCCTGCACGTGGAGAAGCAGCCCTGTCTCAAACTCGACGAAAAGGAGTGGACGGGAATCACCCGGTCGTTCGAGGAACTCGGCGCCGAGGGTACGGAGATGCCGGCGGACGTCTACTCCGCCGAGGTCATACGTTCGATCATCCGGACGCTGGCCTACAAGGTGTGCCGCGTCATCGGACGTCACATCGAAACGAACGGAGAGCGGCAGGTCTCGGCGCGCAGCCGCAACGACGAGTATTTCAGCCAGTTCATGAATATTCTGGGCAAACACTACACGCAGGAGCGATCAGTGGGCTTCTACGCCGGACAGCTGAACCTGACGCCCAAATACCTGACGACGCTCATCCGCAAGACCAGCGGCCGGACGGCCGTCGAGTGGATCGACGACTACGTCGTGCTCGAAGCCAAGAACCTGCTGAAATACTCCACGATGAGCATTCAGGAGATCGCCTATTACCTGAATTTCTCCAACCAGTCGTTCTTCGGCAAATACTTCAAGAGCCATACGGGCATGACGCCTTCGGCCTACCGGATCGGCAGGTAGCCGCCGGCCGGGCATGCCGCCCCTTATCCCCGCGTCCGGTACTGATTCGGCGTGCAGCCGGCATGCCGTCTGAAGAAGCGGACGAAATGCTGCGGATACTGGAATCCCAGTTCGCCGGCCACCTGCCCGATCGTCTTGTCCGGGTCGAGCAGGCTCTCTTTCGCCGCGTCGATCATCTTCAGCTGGATATACTCCTGCGCCGATTTTCCGGTCTCCTTTTTGACCAGATCGCCGAAATAGTTGGGCGAAAGGCATATCTTGTCGGCGAAATAGCGCACCGACGGCAGTCCCTCCCTCGCGGCGACGCCCTCCGAGAGGTAATCGTCCAGCAGTCGTTCGAAACGGGCCAGCGCATCGAGGTTCAGGTCTTCGCGCGTCACGAACTGGCGTTCGTAAAAACGCATGCAATAGTCCAGCAGCAGCTCGATATTGGTGGCGATAAGCCCCTTCGAATGCTTGTCGATGGCGTGCCGCAGCTCCATTTCGATCTTTTTCAGGCAGTCGAGCACGATCGTCCGCTCCTCTTCCGACAGGTGCAGGGCTTCGTTGGCTTCGTAAGAGAAGAAGGTGTATTTCCTGATTTTCCGTCCGAGCGACGTGCCGCGGATGAAATCGGGATGAAACAGCAGTCCGACGGACTTCGTGGGAATACCTTCGATATCGGTATAGCCGACGGTCTGTCCCGGAGCGATGCTGACCACGGTCTGGTCGTCGAAATCATACCCCGTCTTCCCGTAGTTGATTCGGCAGCCCCGCGTCTCCTTGAGGAAAACCGAATAGAATCCCATCGTCATCCGGTAGTTTCCCTGACTTTCGGCCGTGTCGAACCGGACCACGCCCACCAGCGGGTGGCGGGTCTCGAATCCGAAGAGTTTGTTGTAGCGGTCGATCGTATCGATCTTCAGAATTTCGTCCATACAGCTCGGTTTTTCCATACGCAAAGATAGCGCTTTTTCCCGTACGCGGTGCGGGCGTCGGTGCGAAACAGTAATCGGGGTAACTTTATCCGTAATCGGGGTAGCCGGCTGTCAGACAGCAGATTCGTTTCAGCTCCAAAAACCGTAATCCGGGTAATTTCATCCGTAATCCGGATACCGGCCCGAAGCGTTTCGGCAAGTAATTTTGCAACGTGGAAATCACCGATAAAAAAATATGAAACGGATTCTAATTTTAACGACAACACTTATTATGATGCACAACATCTCCTCCGCACAAACGGATGCGGACAATTTCTACCGAAGCGATGCGGTAACCGCAGAGAAGGTATCCTTCCCGAACCAGTACAAAATGAAGGTCGGCGCCAACCTCTTCCGGCCCAAGGAGATGAAACCGGGCGAAAAACGTCCCGCAATCATCGTCGGCCACCCGATGGGAGCCGTCAAGGAGCAGGCTGCGAACCTCTATGCGATCAAAATGGCCGAACGCGGATTCGTCACGCTCGCCATCGACCTGTCATTCTGGGGTGACAGCGAGGGAGAGCCGCGCAACACGGTCTCCCCTGAGATATACGCCGAGGATTTCAGCGCGGCGGCGGATTTCCTCGGAACGCGGGAGTTCGTCGAGCGCAGCGGCATCGGCGCAATCGGAATCTGCGGCAGCGGAAGTTTCGCCGTAAGCGCGGCGAAGATCGATCCCCGGCTGAAAGCCGTCGCCACGGTGAGCATGTACGACATGGGCGCAGCCAGCCGCAGCGGACTGAAAAACGCCCTGACACTTGAGCAGCGGAAGCGAATACTGGCCGAAGCGGCGGAACAGCGCTACGCGGAGTTTACGGGCGGGGAAACCGCATACACCGGCGGCACGGCAGACGAGCTGACGGAAAACTCCACCCCGGTCGAGCGGGAATTCTACGCCTTCTACCGCACGCCGCGCGGAGAGTTCACGCCCGAAGGGGCGACGCACCGGACGACCACGCACCCCACGCTCGCAAGCAACGTGAAGTTCATGAACTTCTACCCCTTCAACGACATCGAGACCATCTCGCCGCGTCCGCTGCTCTTCATCGTCGGGGAAAACGCCCATTCGCGCGAATTCAGCGAGGACGCCTTCAGGCGGGCCGCCGAGCCGAAAGAGCTGTATGTCGTACCGGGCGCGGGGCACGTCGATCTCTACGACCGCACGGGGCTGATCCCGTTCGACAAGCTGGAGGAGTTCTTCGCAAACAGCCTGAAATAAGACGGAACGACCATGAAAAAACGGCTCGCATACAGTCCGGGAAGACTGGTTGCAATCCTGACCTTCGGCGTCTTCGGCATCATCAACACCGAAATGGGCGTCATCGGGATTATCCCGCAAATCGCCGAAACTTTCGGGGTGACAGTTCCGCAGGCGGGATGGACGGTGGGCGTCTTCGCGCTTGTCGTCGCCGTCTCGGCCCCGGTGATGCCGCTGTTGTTTTCGGGTACCGACCGCCGGACGGTCATGCTGCTGGCGCTGGGGTTGTTTACGGCGGGCAACATCGTCTCCGCGCTGACCGACAGTTTCGCGGTGCTGCTCGCGGCGCGCGCCCTGCCCGCCTTCCTGCACCCGGCGTATGTGTCGATGGCCTTTTCGACAGCCGCGGCGTCGGTGCGCCGCAAGGAGGCCCCGAAAGCCGTCTCGAAAGTCTTCATCGGCGTCTCGGCGGGCATGGTGCTGGGAGTTCCCGTCACCAGCCTTATCGCCGGGCACGCCTCCTTTTCGGCGGCGATGGCGTTCTTCGCCGCGGTGAATGCCGCGACGCTCGCGGCGACGCTTCTCTGCGTACCGCGGCTGCCCGTCGCCCGGCGCATCTCTTACAGGGCGCAGCTGGGCGTGCTGAAAAAAGCCGTGATGCGGCGTTCGCTCATCGCCTTTACGCTGATAAACGGCGCGATGTTCGGATTTTTCAGCTATATGTCCGATTTTCTGAACAGAGTCACGGAAGTCTCCTCCGATACGGCCAGCGCGCTGCTGCTGGTCTACGGCGGCGCGAATATCGCCGGCAACCTCCTTGCAGGACGGCTGCTCGCCCGCAATGCACGCCGCTGCATGATCGTCCTGCCGGTCCTGCTGTCTGCGGCCTACCTCCTGCTGTTCGCCGCCGGAGCCTACGCCGTCGCTGCCGCAGCGACAATTCTCGCACTCGGCGTTCTGGCAGGCATGGCCAGCAACACCGGACAATACATGATCTCCGACGCCGCGCCCGAAGCGCCCGATTTCGCCAACGGGCTGTTCCTGACCTCGGCCAATCTGGGCACGACCGTCGGCACGGCTCTTTGCGGGCTGTTCATCGCCGGGTTCGGCACGCGCAGCTCGCTGCTGGGCGCACTGCTCTTTTCCGCCGCAGGCATCGGATCGGTCATCGCCCGGAACCGAACCGGAAAATTAAAAGCCGCAACGCCATGAAACGCATATTCATTCTCAGCATGACGCTCTTCGCCCTCTCCGCTTCATCCGCATTGACGGCCTGCAATCCGGACGACGGCACGGCGAATCCCGGCACGGCGACTCCGGCGCCGAATCCCCGGCCTGACCCGGCGCCGGACCCAGACCCGAATCCGGACCCGAATCCGGACCCCGATCCTTCGGCTGGCAGCCGGATGCGCATTTCCATCGGTTCGGCCGCATTCACGGCCAAGTTCGAAAACAACGCCGCGGCACGGGCTTTCAAGGCCCTGCTCCCGATGACGGCGACCATGAACGACCTGAACCGCAACGAAAAGTATTGCGACCTGCCGCAAAATCTCCCGACCGCGGCATCCGCTCCCGGCACTATCCGCGCCGGAGATATCATGCTCTACGGCGCAAGGACGCTGGTACTGTTCTACAAGTCGTTCCCGACTTCGTACAGCTACACCCGGATTGGAAGCGTGGACGATCCCGACGGACTCGAAAGCGCATTGGGAGCCGGAAACGTCCGGATCGCATTCGAACTGCTCCGCTAAACGGCGGAATCAAAAATCGGGACCGGCTGTAATACAACCGGTCCCGATCGTCTATTCGCAGAAAGAGGGCATCAGCCGATGCGGATCTTCTCCCGGAAATGAATGCGGTCGGACGAGCTGCCCACCTGCACCTCGAACTCGCCCGGTTCGAGGACGCACTCCATGCGTTCGTTCGTGAACATGAGTTCGCTGAAGGGCACCTCCAGCCGGACGGTAACTTTCTCGCCGGCCCTGACCGGCACCTTCTCAAAGGCCTTGAGCTGCCGGACGGGCGTGGCAACGGAACTGATCATGTCGCGCACATAAAGCTGCACCACCTCTTTGCCGTCACGCGGTCCGCAATTCTCGACCTCGACCTCGGCGACGATCCGCTCTCCTTCGGTCCGGACACGGCAGTTGCCGTATTTGTACTCGGTGTAGCTCAAACCGTAGCCGAAACTCCACAAGGCATAGGGTTTCTCGAAAATGTAGTGCAGAGCAGGCTCCTCGTACGAGCCGCCGCGGTCGTTGCCGAACTCCCGGTCGGTAGGATAATAATTGTAATAGCAGGGGCTGTTTCCCGTCGATCGGGGGAAGGAGACGTTCAGACGACCCGAAGGATTGACATTGCCTACGAGGATGTCGGCCGCGGAGTTGCCCTGCTGCTCTCCGGCATACCATTGCACGAGCAAGGCGTCGGCATTCTCCTTGACCCACGGCATGGCCAGCGGCTTGCCGGCGATGAAGACCACGACCAGCGGTTTGCCCGTAGCCTTCACGGCCTTGAGCAGATCGAGCTGGCGGCCCGGAAGTTCGAGCGACGAAAGGTCGAAGCCTTCGCCCGCCGTCGATTTGCGCGGACCGCGGCCCAAGTAGGTCGAACGCGTGCCGACGGCCACGATCGCCAGATCGCTCTGCTCGACAGCGGCGACGGCTTCGGCGATGCGGCTGCCGTCCTGACTCCACCAGTCGCACCCTTCGGCATGGCGCAGCGCGACGGCGTCGCCCAGCACGTTTTTCAGTCCCTGATAAAGCGTCACGCCCTCTTCGGTGTCGGGACGCACCCAACTGTAGTCGCCGTAGACGGTCTGGTCGCTGTTCGGGCCGACCACGGCGATCGACTTATATTTTTTGAGGTCCAGCGGCAAAATGCCGTTGTTCTCAAGCAACACGGCGCTCTCGTCGGCGACCTCCTTGGCCAAAGCCACATGGTCCGCACAGCGCACGACACGCTCCACCTCTTCGGCATCGCCGTAAGGTTCGTCGAAAATGCCGAGGGCGAACTTCACATAGAGCATGCGGCGCACGGCCGTGTCGATGTATTCCATATCGATTTTCCCCGCTTCGACCTGCTCTTCGAGCGTCTGGTAGGCCGAATCCACATTGAGGTCGATGCCCGCCATGAGCGACTGACGCGCCGCGTCGGCGCTCGTCTCCACGGCGTAGTGGAAAGTCTTGAGCCGGTCGACCGAGCCCCAGTCCGAATAGACGAACCCGCGGAATCCCAGCTCTCCGCGCAGAATATCGGTCATGTAGTAGCGCGAACCCGATACGGGCACGCCGTCGAAGGCGCTGTAACAGCTCATCACCGCCAGCGGGTCAGTCTCGGCGATCACGCGGGCGAAGGGATAGAGGTAGAGGTTGCGCAATTCGCGCTCACCGCCGCTCACCTGAGCGCAGTTCAATCCGCCCGTAGGCGTTCCGTGCGCCACGAAGTGTTTGGGCATGCAGGAGATGCGGTGTTTCTGGTATCCCCTGACGAACCCGATACCCATTTCGGCGATCAGATAGGGATCCTCACCGAAGGTCTCCTCGATACGGCCCCAGCGCAGTTCGCGGGCGATATCGAGCACGGGCGAGAGGATCTGGTGAAGCCCCATGGCCGCAGCCTCGCGGCCGCAGGCATCGGTCATGCGTTCGATCAGCGCCGGGTTGAACGTACTGCCCTGCGCAATGGAGTGCGGAAAGAGCGTGGCGCCGTTCTGGAGCACCCCCTGAATGCCCTCGACGCAGGTCAGCGCGGGAATTCCGAGACGCGTCTTGGTAAACATATACTCCTGCAGCTCGCCGATAATACGCTGGCATTCGGCTGCGTCGTGCCCCATTTCATGGACAGTTCCGGCACTCTCGCCGTGGAAACGGTCTTCAAGCTCACCCAGCTTGCCGGCTTCGCGGTTCTGAAGCTGAAGCACCTTTTCATGCAGGGTCATCCGCGCGAGCAGATCTTCGACACGCCGTTCTATCGGCGCCTTTCTGTTTTTATAAAGAGGTTGTTTTGCAGCTGCCGCGCCGCCCAGACAGCAAACAGCCGCCAGAGAGAGAAGGATTTTTTTCATTACGGTTTAAGTTTACGGTTATTCCGAATTTCGCATGGTACAAAATTAGCCGGATCGAACGTATAAATTTAATACGTTTGCGGCTAATAGTTGCACAAATGATGCAGTCCGCCGAATCCGGGCCGCAGATCTCCGCGGCGCAAACGGCCGGCGGTCCGAAAGCCGTGACAGGGGAATCCGGCGGCAGCCGAGACGCGCCGGAAAGGCCCTCCGGAACGATTCCGGCGAGGGCCGTTGCATCAAAAATACTATAAATATCGGCAAATGTTCTATTTCGACACACCCGGAAAGTCTAATTTTGTATTGCCGGAAAAAACCCGGCGCAACCCCAATTAACCAAAAGCCAACTTAAACCCAAACAGCATGAACAATTCTACGCTTCAAATGACACGGCGTTTGTTATGCCATCATCTGTTGCTCACGGGATTACTGCTCGCTTCAGCAATCTGTCCGACAACAGCTGCGGAAAACAAGGGGGGGGGAAATGCCGATGCGGCATCCGCCCAATCCACCCGGCAGTCCGCAGTTATCGAAGGTGTGATCAAGGACGCCGACGGCGCGCCCATCGTCGGCGCGACGGTCGCCGTCAAAGGATCGGCGATCGGAGCACTGACCGATGCCGGCGGACACTACATTCTTAACAACGTCCCCGCAGGCAGTATTCTTTCCGTTTCCTACGTCGGAATGAAACCGCAGGAGATCACCGTCGGCAACGCGGCCCGTCAGACGATCAACGTAAAGATGGAGATGGACGCCATCGACGAGGTCGTGGTCGTCGCCTTCGGCACCCAGAAAAAGGAGAGCATCGTCTCCTCGATCGAAACCATCAATCCCAAGGAGCTGAAAGTTCCGTCAAGCAACCTCACGACCGCCCTCGCCGGCCGCATGTCGGGAGTGATCGCCTATCAGCGCAGCGGAGAGCCGGGCGCCGACGGCGCCGACTTCTTTATCCGCGGCGTCACTTCGTTCGGATACAAGGTGGACCCCCTGATCCTGATCGACGGCATCGAGAGCACAAAAACGGACCTCTCCCGGCTCCAGCCCGACGACATCGCCGCCTTTTCGATCCTCAAGGACGCCACCGCAACGGCCCTCTACGGCGCCAGAGGCGCCAACGGCGTAATTCAGGTCTCGACCAAGACCGGAGAGGTCGGAGCTGCCCGCATCTCGCTCCGCTTCGAGAACTCCTTCTCGATGAACAACAAGGACATCGAGCTGGCGGACCCCGTCACCTTCATGAAACTGGCCAACGAAGCGGCGCGCACGCGCAATCCGCTGGCTCCGCTGGAATACTCGCAGGAAAAGATCGACCGCACGGCCCGCGGCGACGATCCCTATCTCTACCCGGCCAACGACTGGTACTCGATGCTGATGAAGAAGGTGACCACGAACCAGCGGCTGAACATGAACATCAGCGGCGGCGGCAACGTGGCCCGCTACTATATCGCCGGTACGCTCAACATGGACAACGGCAACCTGAAAGTGGACAAACGCAACAACTTCAACAGCAACATCAACCTGAAAACGTATCAGGTGCGTTCGAACATCAACATCAACCTCTCGAAAAGCACCGAAGGCATCGTCCGCATGTCGGGAACGTTCGACGACTACCGGGGACCGCTCAAGAGCGGACAGGAGACCTACGAGATGATCATGAAATCGAATCCCGTACTCTTCCCCGCCTACTATCCCTCGTCGCTGATGCCGACGACCAAACACATCCTCTTCGGCAACGCGATGCGCGGCTCCGGCGGCGGGGCGGCCTACACCAACCCCTACGCCGAACTCGTCAAGGGATACAAGGATTACGGCCGTTCGACGCTCGACATCCAGCTCGAACTGAAGCAGGACTTCGACTTCCTCGTAAAGGAACTCAAGGCACGGGTGCTGTTCAACACGTCGCGCTACTCCTACTTCGAGGTTTCGCGCAATTACAACCCCTATTATTATAATGTAAGTTCGTACGACAAAACCACGGGCGACTACACGCTCATGCTGCTCAACGGCAACGACAACCCCACCGAATACCTCAACTACAACGAAGGCGGGAAAGACATCAACTACCGGACCTACATCGAAGCCGCCATGGAGTACAACCGCACCTTCGGCAAACACTCCCTGAGCGGCCTGCTGGTCTACCAGAACAGCAATCAGGTCAAGGCCAACCAAGGCGACCTGCAAAAATCGCTGCCGTATCGCAATCAGGGACTTTCGGGCCGCTTCACCTACGGATTCGACGGCCGCTACCTCGCGGAGTTCAACTTCGGATACAACGGTTCGGAGCGCTTCCACCGCAAGGAACGCTACGGCTTCTTCCCGGCCATGGGTCTGGCATGGATGGTCTCCAACGAACCCTTCTGGGGACGCCTGAAAGAGACCGTCGACACATTCAAGATCAAAGCGACCTACGGCGTGGTGGGCAACGACGCCATCGGCAGCGACGACGACCGCTTCTTCTACCTTTCGAACGTCGACATGAACAACGGCGACAAGGCCTATTGGTTCGGCGAAGAGATGGGATACGGGTTCAACGGCGTCGCCATCAAGCGCTACGCCAACAACGACATCACATGGGAACGCGCCTACAAACTGAATGCGGGTTTCGAGATGAGTCTCTGGAACTGCATCCGGATCGAGGCCGACTACTTCCGCGAGAAGCGCACGAACATCCTCATGGAGCGCGCCTCGATCCCGTCGAGCATGGGTCTGAGCGCCGCCGTGCGCGCCAATGTGGGCAAGGCCCGGAGCCACGGCGTCGACGCTTCGCTGGACGTCAACAAGGCCTTCGCCTCAGGATGGTGGGTGCAGGGACGCATGAACTTCACCTATGCGACCAGCGAATATCTCGAATACGAAGAACCCGAATACAACGAAAAGTACAAATCGCGCATCGGCAATTCGCTCCGACAGTGGTACGGCCTGATCGCCGAACGTCTGTTCATCGACGAAGCCGACGTAGCCAACTCGCCCACGCAGACTTTCGGCACCTACGGACCGGGCGACATCAAATATGTGGACGTGAACCAAGACGGACAGATCACCGACCTCGACGAAGTGCCGCTGGGACACCCCAACGTGCCGGAGATCGTCTACGGATTCGGTTTCTCGTTCGGCAAGAAGGGCTTCGACCTCTCGGCCTTCTTCCAAGGATCGGCCCGCTCGTCGTTCTGGATCTACGCCGACAACACCTCGCCTTTCTACAACGACCAGCCGCTGCTGAAAGCCTATGCAGACGACCACTGGGACGAGAACAACCGGAACATCTACGCCCTCTGGCCGCGTCTGAGTCTCGACAAGAGCGAGAACAACACCAAGACCAACTCGTGGTTCATGCGCAACGGAGCATTCCTGCGTCTGAAATCGGTCGAGATAGGCTATACCTTCCGCAACGGCATAAAGAAAGCCGGATTCGACTCCTTACGCCTCTACCTGAGCGGCACGAACCTGCTTACGATAAGCGGATTCGACCTTTGGGACATCGAGATGGGCGGCAACGGACTCGGTTATCCCATTCAGCGCACCTACAATATCGGCGTGCAGCTTAACTTCTAAAACCGACAACCATGAAAAAACAGCTAATCAACCTGCTCTGCATAGCCGGCATAGCCTTCGGAAGCGCTTCCTGCGACTTCCTCGACGTCGTGCCCGACAATGTGGCGACCATCGAAAATGCGTTCGCCAACGAACTCGAAGCGCGCAAATACCTCGCCACGATCTACTCCTACCTGCCCCACCACGACAAGTTCAACAACAACATCGCACTCATGGGCAGCGACGAAATCACCTCATGGCACATCCTCACGCTCGACAACCAGATCACCCCGATCCGGCTGGTCACCGGCGACCAGAACCGCAACTCCCCGATCCTGAGCTACTGGAGCGGCGACAACAACGGACGCAACTACCATGAGGCGATCCACGACTGCAACGTATTCATCGAGAACGTCTCGGACGAAAGCAAGATCTACGACCTGACGCCCAGCGACCGCCGCCGCTGGCTCGGCGAAGCCTATTTCCTGAAGGCCTACTACACCTTCTACATGATGCGCATGTACGGACCGGTAATCCTCATGCGCGAAAACCTGCCCGTAGACGCTCCGACCGAGATCGTGCGGCAGAAGCGCGTTCCTTTCGACGAATGCGTGGAATACGTATCCGAACTGCTCGACATGGCCGCAGAACGGCTTCCCGACAAAATCATCAACACGGCCGACGAGCTGGGCCGCCCGACACGCCCCGCCGCCCTCGCACTGAAAGCAAGGGTGCTGGTAACTGCCGCCAGCCCGCTTTTCAACGGTAACCCCGACTACGCGAACTTCGTCGATCACGACGGCGTACACCTGATGAGCACCGAACGTTCCCAAGAGAAATGGGAAGCGGCGGCCGCCGCCTGCGACTCGGCGGTGGTAGCCTGTCACAAGGCCGGCATCGAGCTTTACGAATTCACCGACTCCGAAAACATTTCGGACGTAACGCGCCGCAAGCTTTCGATCAACAACGCCGCGACCCTCCGCTGGAACAAGGAGCTGATCTGGGGACTCTCGTCCCGCAACGACGAGGGGCTGCAGGCCGACTGCATGGCGCGTCTCGATCCGAACGATCCGACCAACATCTGGGGAGGACGCGATCTGGGCAATCCGACCGTCGAAATAGGAAACCTCTACTACACCCGCAACGGCATACCCATCGACGAAGACAAGACATGGCACTACAACACGCGCGACGAACTGCGCACGGCCACGACGGAGGAGCGCTACGACCTGATCAGCGATTATACGATCTCGGCCGCGCATTTCGACCGCGAACCCCGCTTCTACGCACACCTCGCCTTCGACGGTTCGATCTGGTGGCTGAAGAACGGTCCGAGCGATTCGGACGAGAACACATGGACCGTAAAGGCCCGCGTAGGCGGCGGACAGTCGCGTCTGGGCGCCTACAACTACTCGGTGACGGGTTATTGGTGCAAAAAACTCGTCAACTACAAGTTCAAGCTCACCACGGGCGGCAGCGGCTTCACGGCGGAACGCTATCCGTGGCCCGAACTCCGGCTTGCAGACCTCTACCTGCTTTACGCCGAAGCGCTCAACGAATGCGACAAGGGCGAGGACGCCATCTACTGGCTCGACAAAGTCCGCGAGCGCGCCGGCCTGAAGGGCGTGAAAGAGTCGTGGGACACCTACGCCACCTCGAAGAAATACGCCACCCAGACAGGGCTGCGCGAAATCATCCACCGCGAGAGAACCCTCGAAATGATGTTCGAAGGATCGCGCTTCTGGGACCTGCGCCGCTGGAAGGAGGCCGAAAAACAACTTAACAACAAACCGCTGAGCGGCTGGGCCATCGATCAGGAAAGCCCCGAAGGCTACTATAACCGGCAGACGCTCTACACGCAGCATTTCATCGCCCCGCGCGACTATCTCTGGCCGATCAAGGAGCAGGACATCATCGTCAACCCGAACCTCGTACAGAACCCCGGCTGGTAAACCTGAAAAAAAGATACAGATATGAAACTTCATAAACTGATTTTGTGCGGCATGCTGCTCACGTTGTGGAGCGGTTGCATCAAATCGACGGTCGAACCGATCGAAAACGACGGCTCCGCACCCGGACCGCTGACCGACGTTACGTGGAAGGCGATTCCCGGCGGCGCCGA
>OLWL01000457.1_pt1 | contig 28792 bp, 19 predicted proteins | sample 1674151 | NCBI WGS metagenome assembly OLWL01 (sample SAMEA103958148, study PRJEB25191) | human gut metagenome
GTAAACCGAGTTTTTTAAGAAGGAGGAAGCTGTATGGATAACAATGCAGTTCCTACAAAAGGCAACCTCATACGCGCGAAGAACTCCCTGAAGCTGGCAAAGCAGGGCTATGAGCTGATGGACAAGAAGCGTAACATCCTGATTCGTGAACTGATGGATCTGATTGAAGAAGCACGCACCATACAGGAAGAGATTGATTCAACATTTACTTATGCGTATCAATGTCTGCAGCGTGCTAATATCGAAAACGGTATCAGCATGGTAGAACAGCTCGCCTACACTGTACCGATTGAAAATTCTATCACGATCCAGACACGAAGTATCATGGGAACCGAGATTCCTCATGTGAAATATGTACCGGACGCCGGTCAGCCGACCTATGCCTTCAGTACCACAAAGGAATCGATCGATATTGCCCGTGAGGCCTTCCGCAAGGTAAAAGACCTTACGATCAAGCTCTCCATGGTTGAAAACGCCGCTTACCGTCTCGCAAGTAATATCAAGAAGACGCAGAAACGAGCAAATGCTCTCCAGAACATTACAATTCCAATGTATTCAAATCTGGTCTATTCGATCACCAATGCACTGGAAGAAAAAGAGCGTGAAGAGTTCACGCGTCTGAAAGTGATCAAGAGAATGAAAGAGAAAAAAGCCTCCGGTTAACGGGGGCTTTTCCTTTCCACAGGATACTATTCTCAGTATACCTGAATTCTCATATTGCAACAACGATCTGATATTCTTTTTCAAAAGTCTCTCCGCTCTCTACCTTATTAATTCCAGGCTTCTCAGAGATTTCTTTATCAAATCCAATATTATCGCATCTTCCCATCCATGGTTCCAGGCAGACAAACGGTGCGTCTTTTACAGACCAGATTCCATAGCTTGGAAATCCTTCTGACTTAACTCCCACATACGGAGTTCCGTCTTTATGACAGATCCATGCTTCTTCAATCTGCGTATTATCAAAGATCAACGCATCATTTTCAAAAAGTTCTTCTGTCAACGGATATGTCTCTTCATTTAGTTTCATCTCATGCAGTTTCTCCGGATCAGGAGCCATTTCTTTCATATTGATCAGACAATACTTCAATTCATCTTTTCCAGGGAACTTCAGAATATAATCTGTCTTTCCTTCCTCGTTCTTTGCAAAGCGGAAGGCCGGATGCGCTCCGATTGTGAAATAAATTGTCTCATCAGACGGGTTCTTTACTTCCCATTTTACATGGAGTACATTTTTTTCCAGTGTATAAGTAATGAAAAGTTCAAAATCAAATGGATAAACTTCCTTCATCTCTTCTGTTGATGTCAGAAGAAAGATTGATGTTTCTTTGCCTGCATGAATACATTTGAACTCACTGTCTCTTGCAAATCCATGCTGTGATGTCGGATAGTGTGTGCCGTTGATCTTCACTGTGTTCTTATAGGTTTTTCCCACATTTGGAAATAGCACCGGTGAATGACGTTTCCAAAATTTGGGTTCTGCATCCCAGAGAAGATCTGTACCTGTTTTCTTGTTATACAGTTTTGTCAGCTCCGCACCATGCTCAGCAATCTCTACGCTAAGCACATCATTCTCCATTTTAATCATGCTTTTTGTTCCTCCTTTATTCCCCTTAATTATTATCAGACTGCTCTACCTGTACGCAATTGTCTACCAGATAATCCAGTACTTTATCACGAAGGATTGCATCTTTCAGAACATCTTCTCCCACCTGCTCTTTGTAGGTATCCAGATCTGCTCCGGCTTTGTCCGCATACTCCTGCATTCCTTCTTTATATTCCTTATCAGACGGTTCCAGTTTCTCTTTCTTGGCGATCAGTTTTACAGCTTCTTCAAGCTGAACAGCCTGCTTTGCTGAGTCTTCAATTTTTTTGTTAAATTGATCTTCTGTCATCTTCAGATAAGTTGTAATAAAATCACTCAGCTCTACTCCGTACATCTGTGCGATCTGTGTATAGTAATCATTTGCCTGTTTCACCTGCTCATCTACTGCACCGTCAGGATATTTATTTACCTCTATCTGATCCAGTAAAGCAGTCTGTACTTCTTGTTTCAACTGTGAATTACCTGAATCGTCCTGCTGCTCCTGAAGAGAATTTTTTACCTCTTCCTTGTATTCATCAACCGTCTTGCTGCTTTCACTATTATTTGCAACCCACTCGTCTGTAAGCTCCGGTGTTACTTTTTGATAAATCTTATTCAATACAATGTGGAAATTTGCCGGTTTTCCTGCAAGATCAGAACTCTGATAATTCTCAGGAAACTGTACAGTGATATCAAACTCTTCGCCGGTATTATGTCCCACAATCTGGTCTTCAAATCCCTGATAATCGCCTGAAGCTCCGATAAACGATCCTGATCCAAGTTCCAGATCATATCCTGTAGCTGTGCCACCGTCAAATGCAACTCCATCCAGAGTTCCTGTATAGTCAATATTTACCCAGTCTCCGCTCTGTGCCGCGCGGTCTGTTACATCCTGTTCTGGCGCAGCAGCTTCCAGTCTGGACTGTATCTCCTGCTCTACAGAATCATCGGACACCTCGTTTTTGGCAACCTCTGTTACTTCAAGTCCTTTATATTTGTTCACTGTCACATAATCATTAGACAACTTACCACTTCCGCATCCTGCTAAAGATGCTGTCATCAGAACCGCTGTAAGAACCGCAATCACTCTTTTTTTCATTTTCCTGTTTCTCCTCTTTTATAATTTCTTTTTTATTTTTTTGTCTTATCCACTATAAAAGTGGTGACAGTAATCTGGAAAACTGTTCCTTGAACCGGATCAGTAAATTCCTCTCCTCATATATCTTTCGTGTCACTTGCGTACTCTTTGTCATATCATTCTCAAAAGCTCTTTCCAACCTCTGCACTGTACGCTCACTATAGATTGTTGCATTCACTTCAAAATTCAGGCCAAAACTTCGGATGTCCATATTCGCTGTACCTACACAGGCAACCATGCCATCTATTGATAATGTCTTTGCATGAAGGAATCCATTATTATAGACATAACATTTTGCGCCTGCTGCAACCATCTCCCCAATATAAGAATACGTTGCCCAGTAAACGAATGGATGATCTGGTTTGCATGGGATCATAATTCTGACATCTACCCCGGATCTGCTTGCAATCTTCAACGCATCCAGAATGGACGCATCCGGTATGAAATACGGTGTCTGTATATAAACATGATTTCTTGCACTGTGGATCAGATGAAGATAATTGTCATGGATTGTCTTCGTCTGTGAATCCGGTCCACTTGAGATAATCTGTACCGGATCAAATCCATGCCTGTCATACTGCGGAATCTCAAACAAATGATCTTCCAAAAACAAGTTCTCATGAGCTGCATAATTCCAATCCAGGACAAACCTCACTGCAAGAGATGTGACCGCTGCACCTTCAATACACAAATGTGTATCTCTCCAATAACCAAACTTTTCGTCTTTTCCAATATATTCCCTGCCTACATTGAAACCACCAACAAAGCCAACCTTTCCATCAATCACGACAATCTTTCTGTGATTTCGATAATTCACACGCATCTGAAGCTGTCCCAGAATCGCCGGGAAGAATTCTGCGACCCGAATTCCTTCGCATTTCAGCCTGTCCCAATCTCTTTTGTGCATGGTACGACATCCCATACTGTCAAACAAAACTCTGACTTCTACACCTTCATGTGCTTTCTCGATCAATACCTTCTCTATATCCTGCCACACTTCATCATTCCTGATAATATAATACTGTACATGGATATATTTCTTCGCACGTTTCATTTCCTCAATCAGTGCATGAAACTTCTCTTTACCATCTGTATAAATACGGATATCATTATTATCTGTCAGAACTGCCTGTCCGGCCTCCAGATTATAAAGCACAAGATCCCTGAACCGGTTAAGTGCCGGACTCGTCATCTTCAGCTGCCTGTGATAAATGGTTTCCTCCTGCCTTCGCACAGCGTATTTCAGCTCACCTTCAATCTCCTTTGCCTTAAACATCTTATTCTTGTGATAATCCTGCCCTATGATCAGATATAGAATAAATCCGACAATAGGAATAAAATAAAGCAAAAGCAGCCAGGTCCATACTGCCTGCGGTGATCTTCTTTCAAAAAATACAATAATCAGAGATAAAAGAATATTAATGATAACGATATTCTTCATAATAAAATGAAAAACCATCACCACTGTGTTCCATATTGTCTCTGCCATTCAACTCTTCCTTTCTCTTAATCAACGTGAAAATATTATTGCTCACTATACCCTATCACATTCTTCGGACAGCGCGTTACTGTTCACACGATGTGCGACCAGCAACGCCAGCGCTGCTATCTTTCTGCAAACAATAATAAACCACCATAATACATAGTATACTCGGTTTACGTCTTAAAAGTAACCCCAAATTGTAAAATTGTCCCCTGTCTGCTTGCACTTTGTAATAAAGAATGTTACAATATTAAATGCGAATTAAGCGGAAAATAGTATATAGGAGGGTTTTATCGTGAGTACACCTATGATAATCATGCTCATCGTCCTCGTAGTTCTCATCGGGGTTTGCGTAGCACTCTATTTCTTCGGAAAGAAAGCGCAGAAGAAGCAGGCTGAACAGCAGCAGCAGATGGACGCAGTTGCGCAGACCGTCAGCATGCTCATTATTGATAAAAAGAAGATGAAGCTAAAAGATGCAGGACTCCCGGCCGTTGTTCTTGAGAATACACCAAAGTATTTAAGACGTTCTAAAGTACCGGTTGTAAAAGCAAAGGTTGGACCAAAGGTTATGACTCTGATGTGTGATGTAAAGGTTTTCGAAGTTCTTCCGGTGAAGAAAGAAGCGAAAGTCGTTGTAAGTGGTATCTATATCACAGGCATTAAGAGTGTCCGCGGTGGTCTTGATATTCCAGAGAAAAAGAAGAAAAAAAGATTTTTCTCAAAGAAAGAAAAATAAAAACACCATTAAAATAAGTTCAGTCAAACAATTCGACTGAACTTATTTTTTTAATTCTTTTTCTTTTGTTCTTTTCTCACTGCTTCATATTTTTTCAGCTCATCCAACGCCTGGCCACCCATCAGATACAGGATCACTGTATTGAATACCGTCATCAGCCCGATCCCGACATCGCCCAGATCCCATACAAATGTGTACGCTGCGATTCCTCCGATGAATAACATCACAAGTGCGAGCACTTTATATGCTGTCTGGGATGCCCAGTTGTCTCCAAACAGATAAGCCACATTACTTCTTGCATAAAACAGAATTCCAAGAAATGTAGAAAAACTGAACAGGAACAGCATCACTGCGATAAAAATCACCCCTGCTTCTCCAAGATGATATCTCATCGCTGTCTGAAGCAGTTCCATTCCTGCAAGTCCCTCAATCTGATCCTGTGGAACAAGCAACATGATCATCGCTGTACAACTGCAGATTACAATTGTGTCGATAAATACGCCCAATGCCTGAACAAGTCCTGCCTTTACCGGGAGATCACACTCTGCCGCGGCCGCTGCACATGGAGCAGATCCTGAACCAGCTTCATTTGAGAACAATCCTCTCTTCACTCCATTCATCAAAACAGCTCCAAAACCACCTGCTGCCACCTGACGGACTCCAAATGCTTCCTCAAAAATACGTGAGAACACACCCGGTATGCTGGACAGATTCGTAAGGATCAAAAATACTGTGATCAGGAAATAACACACTGCCATAATCGGAACAACAACATCCAGAACCTTTACTGTTGCATTCTTTCGAAGCACGATCACTGCTGCCAGAACCACCAAAATCACAGTTGTATAAATCGGTGGGATAGAAAATGCATTTTCAAATGAAGACGTCACTGAATTACTAATCACCTGGCTAATACCACACCAACAGATTAATCCTGAAATTGCAAACAATACCGCGATCACTGAATATCTCTTTTTCTTTCCTTGATGTTCTTCCATGTAGTGATGGATATAATATGCCGGACCTCCGCGATATCCTCCATACAACGGATCTTTTTCTTTATGAAGCTGTGCAAGTGTTGCCTCAACAAATGCTGTGGAAGAACCGATCAGTGCCGTGATCCACATCCAGAACACTGCTCCAGCTCCACCGGCTGAAATAGCTGCAACAACACCTACCAGATTCCCCATTCCCACACGGGTTGCTGTTGATACAATCAGTGTCTGAAAATTAGACAACCCATCCTCTTTCCCTTTTTTACTATTCAACGATCTTACCATCTCCGGGAAAAGACGGATTGGAAGAAATCTTGTACGGATTGTGAAATAAATTCCTGTTGGAATCAACAGAATAATCAGAAGTGATATTCCCACACTTCCGCCGCCTGGAAGCGGTATCTGAAACAGATCGCCCCATAAAAACGAATATACTTTCTCGATCAGTGTTATTACCATCATCTTATCCTCTCATTCTTATCTTTTTCATTTTCCACCTGCTTATTCAGAAATGCCTCGGTGTTCTTGTAGCTTAACTAAGCACTGAAAACTTTCCACTGTCCTTGGAAACAATATTCATCCGTATCTTACAGTCTGCCATCGGTTCATGATTTACGTCCAGTTCATAATCAATCCGGACCGCTATCTTATCTTCTTCAAAATCAACCTGAAGATGTCTCGTATTCACTCCGATCAGCATCTGTCCATAAGGCGTCTTATAAAATGTCTGATTCTTTTTATTTTTCTCAAAGATCATATGAGAGTTTGAAAGACCGCTTTTCACAATCTCTACACATTCATCTCCGTTAATCTTAATTCTGTTCTTGATCACTCCGGAAGTTCCTTCTACAACTTCCTCGTAGACAATATAATGTTTTCCGTTCTTCAAATAATATGTTGCTGGTGTCACAACTTCGATTGCTTCGTTCTCATCATCTTCTACCTCCGGAGTGACCGCCACAATCTCCTCATGCATTCCGGAAATACTTACCAATACATCTTTTGTCATAAATGAATTCTCCATAGAAAAGAATCAGGAAAATTTCGTTCCGTCAGTCTTTCCGCAACCAACGTACAAGCACGAAATAACTTTCCTGATTCAGAATTACTAATTAATACTCTTCAATATTTACTACATTCGTTGTCGGAACATCAAATGGCATCACTGTATTCGCAAACTTCCTGAACTTCTCAGCCGCATCGCTGACATAGAAGGAATACTCACTATGATGTTCTGTCGTCTCATCATTCGCCATCTCTTCCTCTTCCAACAGACGTTTCAGATCCATCGCTGTCTCATATGCAGGATTCACAATCTGAATCTTATCCCCCATATATTCTCTGATCTTAGATCTGAGAAGCGGATAATGCGTACATCCAAGGATCATCGCATCAATATCTGTATTGCGCATGGATTCGAGATAATACTCAATAATCTCTCTTGTCACAATATGTTCTTTGAATCCCTCTTCCACTAACGGTACGAAAAGAGGACAGGCTTTCTCGATCACTTCAATCTTAGGATTCATTCCCTGAATCACTTTCGTATACATTCCACTCTGAACCGTTGCTTCAGTACCTACCACACCGACTTTTCCATTCGTTGTAGCTTCTACCGCTGCTCTCGCTCCCGGAATGACTACTCCAATGATCGGAAGGTCAAACTCATCCTTCACTGCATCCAATGCAAGCGCACTCGCCGTATTACATGCGATCACAATTGCTTTCACCTGTTTCGTCCTCAGGAAACGGATAATCTGTTCTGAAAAACGAATGATCGTGTTTTGTGATTTACTACCGTATGGAACACGCGCCGTATCCCCAAAATAAACAATGTTCTCATACGGCAATTGTCTTGATATCTCTCTCGCTACAGTCAGTCCTCCGACTCCTGAATCAAACACCCCGATCGGTGCCATCTTTTTATTCTTCATGTCCGTCAAAGTTCTCCCCTTAATCTATCCTTATCAGTTATTTTTATCTTATCGCAGATACACAATTCAGCCATGTAACCTTCTTACAAAGGCTGCATGGCTGAATGTTATATTTCATTACCAGTCATCTGGTAACCATTGCTATTCTATTATAATAACTCAAAGTGATATTTGCAATGCTATTTCACATTTTTACAGAGCAAGAGTCTTCGCTACATCGTACTGATATGCCGGAATTGTCTTCTTCATAGCAAGTGCTTCTTCAATGTCAAAATCAATAAACTGTCCGTTCTTGTATCCTACAACACGGTTTGTCTTTCCCTGGCAAAGAAGGTCGACTGCCATAGCTCCCATTGTAGAAGCATATACTCTGTCCTTACATGTCGGGCTTCCACCACGCTGCATGTGTCCAAGAATTGTTGCTCTTGTCTCAATTCCTGTAGCATCTTCGATTCTCTTTGCCATATTGATAGAATCTCCAACACCCTCTGCATTGATGATGATGTAGTTCTTCTTACCACGCTTCTTATTCTCAAGAATATCTTTGATCAGTGCTTTCTCATCATAGTCCTTTTCCTCTGGCATGAGAATTTTCTCGGCTCCGTTAGCAATACCACACCACAGTGCAAGATATCCTGCATCACGTCCCATAACCTCGATCACACTGCATCTTTCATGAGATGTAGATGAGTCACGAATCTTATCAATTGCCTGCATCGCTGTGTTCACTGCAGTATCGAAACCGATTGTATATTCTGTACATGCAATATCTAAGTCAATTGTTCCAGGAAGAGCTACTGTGTTAATTCCCTGTGCAGATAACTTCTGTGCTCCACGAAAAGATCCGTCACCACCGATAACTACGATAGCATCGATACCATGCTTCTTACAGATTTCAGCGCCCTTCTGCTGTCCCTCTGCTGTAACGAACTCCTTACATCTGGCTGTCTGTAAGATTGTACCACCGCGTGAGATTGTGTCTGAAACGCTCTTTGAATCCATATCCACGATTTCTTCATTTAACAGACCTGCGTATCCTCTCTTGATTCCTTTAACCTTCTTGCCCTTTGAGAGAGCCTGACGAACAACGGCACGAATCGCTGCGTTCATTCCCGGTGCGTCGCCACCACTTGTAAGTACACCTATTGTGTTAATCTCTTTTGCCATTGGTATAACCTCCATATGTTAAAAAATTATCATTTATTCTAATCCCAATCTATTGTACTTGTTTTAGCACATTTTTTCAATATTCTTTTCAACAATTTTCGCATTTTCTTTGTCTAAAAATTCCAAAAGCTGCTCCATGAGCTCATTATTTGCATTTACGGAATAATTTCTGCCAAGTTTTTTCATCTGCTTTGTATCTGCGATGTAAATTATGACCTCATCTCCTCCGTCAGATTCACGGATTGTCTCAAGAAGCCTGCTCTCATTTTTCTTATAGTCCTCCATCGTATCAAACCTGAGCCATAGCTGCTTCGGAAGCTCATCAAACGGTATGATTCTCTCGCAGATTATCTTGCCGTTCTGCTCATCCTCGACTGTCGCATGTCCGATAACAAATATTTTAGCATCGTCCTGTAAATATCTCTGGTAGCGCTCGTAATCTCTCGGAAAAATAATTACCTCAACAGTTCCTGTCAGGTCCTCTATCGTGATAAAAGCCATGGCCTGATTGTACTTGGTAAACTTAATCGTCTTTGTAGCTATCATGCCTCCGATTACCACGTGCGCATTGTCCTCTATCTTTACGGCACCGCTCTCCTCTTCAAGCACAAAATCTATCGCATTTGCTGTGATGTTTTTCTTTAGGGTAGCTGCATATTTTTCCAGAGGGTGTCCGCTTAAATAGATGCCAAGCACCTCTTTTTCATAGGCCAGGGCTTCCTCAGCGTCATATTCACCAACATTTGGATACTTAAGCTCAAATGACTGCCTATCCTCATCTGAGACCAGGTCAAACAGGCTCATCTGCCCAGCCATTGTTGACTTTTTGTCATGCTGCACCCTGTCCACAATCGATGCATACACCATTGCCATCTGCTTTCTCGTGCCGTCGAGCGAATCGCAGGCTCCCGCCTTTATCAGATTCTCAATCGCACGCTTGTTGATAAGCTCCTTCTGGCAGGTTCTCTCGATAAAATCAGAGAGTGTGCGGTATCTGCCGCCACTTTCCCGCTCCTCGATTATCTGGTCTATTACCGGCCTGCCTAAAGATTTGATGGCGTACATGCCGTATCTGACATGGTCACCCTCTGCGGTAAACTCTCCCTGTCCACAGTTGATATCCGGCGGAAGCACCTTAATACCCATATCACGACAGCTGTAAAGATACTGCGCCGCCTTGGCTGAATTGTCTATAACAGAAGTCATGAGCGCTGCCATAAATTCGACCGGATAGTAATTTTTGAGCCATGCAGTCTGAACACTGATTTTCGCATACGCGGCTGCATGTGATTTGTTGAACGCATACTTAGCAAAATCAACCATCGAATCGTATATGCTGTTGGCAGCCTTTTCATCTATGCCGTTTGCCACACAGCCCTTTATACCGCGCTCCTCGTCTCCGTACACAAAGCTCTGGCGCTCTGCGTCAATGACATACTGCTTCTTCTTGCTCATGGCACGGCGGATGTTGTCCGCCTGACCCATTGTATAGCCTGCGAGCTTCTGCACTATCTGCATGACCTGTTCCTGGTATACTATACAGCCGTAGGTCGGCTCTAAAATACTCTCAAGCTCAGGTGTCACATAGCTTATCTCCTTTGGATTGTTCTTGCCCTTTATATAGTTGGGAATGAAATCCATAGGACCCGGACGGTAGAGCGAAATACCGGCCACGATGTCCTCAAAGCTCTGTGGACTGAGTTCCTTCATGAAGCTTTGCATACCGGCAGACTCTAGCTGGAATACCCCTTCCGTCTTTCCTGTTCCAATAAAGTCAAGTGTGCCCTTATCGTTGAAATCAATATGGTCGATATCCACATCAATGCCCCTTGATACCTTGATATTCTTCACAGAATCCTTTAGCACCGTGAGTGTACGAAGCCCCAGAAAATCCATCTTTAAAAGGCCAAGCTCCTCGAGCTGTACCATGTTGTACTCTGCGGTAGGGCTTCCGTCGTTTGCCCTTCCAAGAGGCACATAATCGCTCGCAACACCCGGATAGATTACCACACCTGCTGCATGCACGGACGTGTGGTTTGGCAGTCCCTCAAGCCTTTTTGCCATATCTATCATTTCATGCACTCTCGCATCACTGTCGTAAATGCCCTTAAACTCCGGGTTCATCTGAAGAGCCTTGTCAATCGTGATATTAAGCTCCTGAGGCACCATCTTTGCAAGCCTGTCAGTCTCTGCATATGGGAAATCCAGCGCCTTTCCGACTGATTTTATGACACCTCTTGCCGCCATCGTACCAAAGGTGACTATCTGTGTTACAGAATCGTGTCCGTACTTCTGCTGAACATACTCTATGGCGCGATATCTCTCCGCATACTCGAAATCCACATCGATATCAGGCATGGAAACTCGCTCAGGGTTAAGAAATCTTTCAAAAAGCAGATTGTATTTAACCGGATCAATATCCGTGATTCCGGTACAATAACACACCCTGCTTCCCGCCGCTGAGCCTCGTCCCGGACCTACCCAGCAGTCGTGCGTGCGGCACCAGTTGATATAATCCCACACGATAAGGATATACTCTATAAAGCCCATGGTCTTTATGATACCAAGCTCATAGTCCATATCTGCATGTATCTTTTTAAGCTCCTCATCACTGTACTCGCCACAGCCTATGTATTTCTCCCTAAAGCCCTTCTCGCAAAGCTCTGTAAGGAAGGCTTCGGCACTATCATAGCCCTCTGGCACCTCATACTTTGGAATCTTGTAATTGCCAAACTCAAGTGTCACATTGCATCTGTCGGCAATTTTCTGCGTATTCTCAATAGCCTCTATGGCATATGGGAAAAGCGCTCTCATCTGCTCTTCGCTCTTTACGAAAAACTGTCCGCCATCATAGCGCATCCTGTCCTCGTCAGACACCTTTTTCCCGGTCTGGATGCACAAAAGCACATCATGTGCCTCCGCATCGGACTCGTAGGTGTAGTGCACATCATTAGTACACACTAACCCTATTTCAAGCTCCTTGCTCATCCTAAGAAGCTGCTGATTCACAAGCTTCTGGTCATCAATGCCATGGTCCTGCAGCTCAAGAAAGAAGTTGTCCTTTCCAAAGCAGTCCTGATACTTCCTTGCAATCTCCTTCGCCTCGTCATAAAAGCCTCTGACGATGTATCTGGGGATTTCTCCTGCCAGACAGGCAGACAGGCATATAAGCCCCTCGTGATATCTCTCAAGCGTCTCAAAATCCACTCTCGGCCTGTAATAATAGCCCTCTGTGAACCCTATTGACACTATCTTCATGAGATTGGCATAGCCTGTATTATTTTCAGCAAGCAGAATCAGATGATAATACCTGTCATCACCGTGGCTTGTCTCCCTGTCAAAGCGCGAATTTGGTGCCACATATACCTCGCAGCCTATGACCGGATTGATATCATTTGCCTTTGCCGTCTTGTAAAACTCCACCACACCGTACATATTGCCATGGTCTGTGATTGCGGCAGAGTTCATGCCAAGCTCCTTGACGCGCTTTACATATTCTTTTATCTTGTTTGACCCATCGAGCAGGCTGTACTCGGTATGGGTGTGAAGATGACAAAATGACATTTGGATTCCTCTTTCTTTATTTTTGTATCGCCGCCCGCCCTTCATGGGTTGTGCCACCCGGCGGGTACTGTGGCAGAACTCGTTTCAAATTGCTAATTTGTCGGTGTCGTTTTCGGCTCCCGCGATTGTTTATGTTCATTTGACAGCTGGACACTTGCGTCGTGGTGTTCGCCTGTGTCATACGCTTGATTTATGACGTGCCGTGTGGGAGTTACATGCCGCCTCAAACAGAGTTTATCAGCTTCCCAACTCTATGTGTATAAACACTGCAAGCGAATTAGGCTCCTGCATATATGTGATAGTGCCGCCTCTTGCTGTCGGAATCAGATATTTGTAGTCACCCTTCTCGAAAAGACTGTGACATGCAGTATCATAGGTTTCTCTGTCCGAAAACTTGAACGTGATATAGTTAGATGACGTTGTCATGCCCTGTAAGACTTTAAGGTCGTAGGATGTAAAATACAGCCCATTCCTGTAATAATAGTCATCCTCCACTGACGCTTCCTGCGGCAGCATATCCTCATTGTCCAATGTACGTGTAAGCTTTACCACATCAAGCGGCACTCCGAACCAGCTGTATGATATGCCCTTTCCCAGATAATCACCATCACCGTAGGTACAGTCCACTGCACACCACTCACCGTCCAGATATACCATATTCCAGGCGTGGTTTGCATCAGATGTGGTGCCTGTCACAATAAGTGAGCTGATACCGGCCCGGTCACACAGATACTTAAACATCATCGCATAGCCCTGACAGACCGTCCTTCCAAGCACTGCTGAGTACATATCCTGGTTGTGAGGAGAATTTTCCTCATACTCGGCATGCTCTATCACATATTCATAGAAATGCACAGCCTTGTCATAATCCGATGCACCTTCATCGATACCTGCCATACAGGCTGACACATAGCCTGAAATCGTACTTATTGCGTTGTCGATATCAGACTCAGACATATTGTATACAGGCGAAAAAATGATGCTGTTTCTCACAGTATACTGACTCTTTTCTATGTAGAAAAACTGTGGATTGTCCAGCAGCACAAACTGCTGTATACGGCTTACGTTGTCAGTGTCTGTAGTATTTAACGAAATTCCATCCATGCGCTTTTGCATCATCGCATAAATCTGCCTGTAAATAAGCTTGTCATCATCTGACAGCTTCTCGTAGTAGTAGTGATATTCCCCTGTAAATACTGACTCATCGTACTCTGTCTGTTCGCCGTTTAAATAGTCTGTTGTGGTCTGCATTTGCCCCTTTACTGCCCTGTGTATAGCTGTAGGAAAATCAGCTATAGCACCTATAAGCCCTCCTGCCTTTAAGCATTTTGCAGCGAACATAAAGCAACAGGCAGCAAACACAAGTGCCGGTATGATTTTTAAAAGCTTTTTCATCTATTCCCCCATTTTAATCGTTGTCTGTCACTCTTTTAGGTGTGAACAGCAGCCATAGCAAGCCTGCATATCAGGTACAGTACAAAAAGATGCACCGGGTAAAAGGCGTAAAAGACATATTTTAGTGAAATGCCTCTTTTTCCATTGTAATAGCGAAGCGGTATAAGCATAAAAAGTGCAAAAAACTCTATGGTACCTGAGAAAAGTCCAAGCAGTATGACTGCCACGGCAAATGCAACATCTCGGTTTGAAGAAAGCAGGTACATCATGACAATGCACCCTACACCCGCCGCACCATAATCACAGCAAAGCACAAACTCTGCAATAATCATCATAACAAGCACCACTGATACCATTACTATACACCTGATCAGTGTGACAAGAAACCACTTGACTGCAGAGGATGCCTTTTCTATTTTATCGACCGACTTAAGCCAATCAAGCACTGTGATGGCAAGCAAGCCTAAAAGCAGTGTAAAAAACACATTGTTGCTCTTAAATTCGAGCACTGTATTGTTTATTGCAAGGTCAAACGGTATCTCAGAGATAAGCGCGAATATAAACATCCTCGCAGCATATTTTTCCCTGCTGTGTGTATATTTGAAGCCCTCCACAAGCAGGAAGCAGAAAACAGGAAAGGCCATGCGCCCTATAGAACGCATGACCCAGTAGATATCAATAAGCGTTTGTCCACCTATCCCGTTATTTATCATCTGAAGAATAACCGTTGCCGCAATATGGTCTATAAGCATGGTAAAAATGGCTATAAGCTTAAGCGTGCTTCCACTGATACCAGACTTTGCGATAACTTTTTCCAAAATCCTATACTCCTGCCATATTTACGGTAATTCTGTCAAGATGCCAGATATCGTCCACATATTCCTGGATTGTTCTGTCTGAAGAGAACTTTCCTACATGTGCGATATTGAGCAGTGCACTCTTTCTCCATGCGCTCTTGTTCTTGTAATAATCATTAATCTTCTGCTGTGCATTTGCATATGAGCGGAAGTCTGCGAGGATAAAGTAGCGGTCAGCCACCTGTCCCTGCTGTGGATTGAGCAGTGAGTTGTAAAGCTCCCTGAAAAGCTCATGGTCATTTGGTGAGTATGTGCCGTCTACGAGCTGGTTTACTACCTTTCTTAGCTCGGCATCGTTATTATATACATCAACAGGATTGTAGTCATGTCTGTTCTCGTGTGAGATGACCTCATCAGAGCTCATTCCAAAGATAAACATGTTGTCAGCCCCTACCTCATCGAACATCTCGACATTGGCACCATCCATAGTTCCGATAGTGAGCGCTCCATTGAGCATAAACTTCATGTTTCCTGTTCCGGATGCCTCCTTGCTCGCTGTGGAAATCTGCTCGCTGACATCTGCTGCCGCAAAAATAATCTCGGCATTGGATACCTTGTAATCCTCGATAAATACTACCTTGAGCTTGCCGCCAATAGAAGCATCGTTATTTATCACATCAGCCACACTGTTGATGAGCTTTATTGTTTTCTTTGCATTTCTGTAGCCTGCTGCTGCCTTTGCTCCAAAAATGAATGTTCTAGGATAGAAATCCATAGACGGATTTTCCTTAATCTTGTTGTACAGATACATCACATGAAGGATGTTCATGAGCTGTCTCTTGTACTCGTGAAGTCTCTTAACCTGCACATCAAAGATAGAATCCGGATTTACATCAATACCATTGTGCTCCTTGATATACTTTGCTAAACGCACCTTGTTTGCTCTCTTAATCTCAGCAAACTCCTGCTGTGCAACAGGGCTGTCCGCATAAGCCTTGAGCTTTGAAAGCATTGTAAGATCTGTAATCCAGCCGGCTCCTACCTTTTTTGTTGCCCAGTCTGCAAGGAGTGGATTTGCATGTGCTAAGAATCTACGCTGTGTGATTCCGTTTGTCTTGTTATTGAACTTCTCAGGGAACATCTCATAGAAATCATGAAGCTCCTGATTCTTAAGTATCTCTGTGTGAAGCTTTGCAACACCGTTTACAGAATAGCCTGCAACGATAGCCATATTTGCCATCTTGACCTGTCCGTCATAGAGGATAGCCATCTTTCTTACCTTGTCCTCATTGCCAGGATATCTCTCATTAATCTGCATCACAAATCTTCTGTTTATCTCGTCAACAATCTGGTATACACGAGGAAGCATTCTCTGGAATATCTCAATTGGCCACTTCTCAAGCGCCTCAGCCATGATTGTATGGTTAGTGTAGGCTACACATCTTGTAGTGATATCCCATGCATCATCCCATGACAGATGCTCCTCGTCCACAAGGATTCTCATAAGCTCTGCGACTGCAACTGTAGGGTGAGTATCGTTCATCTGGAAAACAGCTTTATTTGGGAGATCTTTTAAATCGCTGTGATGCTTTTTAAACCTTGCAAGTGCACGCTGGATGCTTGCTGATACAAAGAAATACTGCTGCTTTAAGCGAAGCTCCTTGCCCTTTACATGGTTATCGTTTGGATAGAGCACCTCAACAAGGTTTCTTGCAAGATTTTCCTGCTCCACTGCCTTGTCGTAGTCACCCTGGTCAAAGGACTCGAGCGAGAAGCCGTTTTTTGGCTCTGCATCCCATATCATGAGAGAATTGACCACATTGTTGTCATAACCGACTATAGGCATATCATAAGGCACTGCAAGCACCGACTGATAGTCCTTCTGCTCGAAATGAAGCTCTCCGTTTTCATCTGTGCTCTCCTGCACATATCCTCCAAACTTGACCTCATAGCAGTACTCCGGACGACGAAGCTCGAATGGATATCCGTCCTTGAGCCAGTTGTCAGGCACCTCAATCTGGAAGCCGTCTGAAATCTGCTGCTTGAACATACCATATCTGTATCTGATTCCACAGCCGTATGCAGGATATCCAAGTGTGGCAAGTGAATCCATGAAACACGCTGCCAGTCTTCCGAGTCCACCGTTTCCAAGTGCCGGATCAGGCTCCTGGTCCTCAATAGCATTGATATCCACACCAATCTCATTGAGAGCCTCCTTGACCTCCTTGTATGCTGAGAGGTTTATAAGGTTGTTGCCGAGAGCTCTTCCCATCAAAAACTCCATGGACATATAGTAAACAACCTTTGGATCGTCCTTGTCCATCACTCTCTGTGTGGCAATCCACTCATCCATGATGACATCCTTTACGGCCTCTGATACAGCCTGATAAAGTTCCTGCTGTGTGGCATCATCTATAGTCTTACGATATTTATTTTTTAAATTGTCTGATACAGTCTTAATAAACACCTTTTTGCTAAACGTATTATCTCTCATCATATTCCTCCTTATGGCACTAAAAGGGAGCAAATTAATGCTCCCTCTCGTGCAGAGATTATTGTTTTTCAACTGCAAGCTTAACAGCCTCACCATTAATCTTCCAATCCTTTTCATAGCCCTTAAGTTCGCCTGATTTAATTGATACGGCAAGAACCTCGGTCTTGATTTCATCACCAAACTTTTCAAATACATTTGAAAGCTTCTCATCTGCCTCGTATGTCACAGCGATGTGGTCCATAACCTCAAAGCCTGCGTCCTTACGCATTGTCTGGATCTTACTGATGATTTCTCTTACGAAACCTTCCTCGATAAGCTCAGGAGTGAGGTTGGTGTCAAGAACAACGGTTATATTGTTGTCAGACTGTGTCACATAGCCCTCCATCTGAGTCATCTCGATAAGTAAATCCTCTTTAGATAATACAACTTCATCGCTAATGCTGTCAAGCTTGAGAGAGCCGGTGCTGTTAAGCTCCTCCATGGCCTTATGACCATCAAGCTCAGCTAAAACTGCCTTAATCTGGCCAAGGTATTTACCATACTTAGGACCCACTGTTCTAAGCTGTGGCTTGAATTTGTAGGTGGTGTAGTGTGATACATCATCAGTGAACTCAACCTCTTTTACGTTGAGCTCGTCTGCGATGATATCCACATAAAATTCATCCAGTTTTTCCGGAGCCTTTACAAACATTTTTCCGATTGGCTGACGGTTTTTGATATTTGCCTCGTTACGGCATGCACGTCCGAGTACTACAACCTTTAGTACCTCATCCATATCAGCTTCGAGCTTTTTGTCAATCAGCTTCTCATCAACTACAGGATAGTCGCACAGATGAATTGACTCCGGTGCGCTCTTGTCGATAGAGCAGACAAGATTTCTGTAGATATCCTCTGTCATGAAAGGAATCATAGGTGCTGCCGCCTTTGATATGGTGACAAGTGCTGTATAAAGTGTCATGTATGCGTTTATCTTGTCCTGCTCCATGCCCTTTGCCCAGAAACGCTCACGGCTGCGGCGTACATACCAGTTACTTAAGTCGTCTACGAACTCCTGAAGGTACTTTGCCGCCTCCGGAATCTTGTAGTTTGACAGGCACTCATCCACGCCTGCCACTGCTGAGTTGAGCTTTGAAAGAATCCACTTGTCCATTACTGCAAGCTTATCATACTCAAGGCTGTATTTTGTAGCATCAAAGTTGTCGATATTTGCATAAAGCACGAAGAATGCGTATGTGTTCCAGAGTGTTCCCATAAACTTACGCTGTCCCTCAAGCACGAGCTTTCCTGAAAACTTCTTTGGAATCCATGGAGCTGATGCTGTGTAGAAATACCATCTGATGGCATCTGCACCGTATGTCTCAAGTGCATCAAACGGATCTACCGCGTTGCCCTTTGACTTGGACATCTTCTGTCCGTTCTCATCCTGTACATGTCCAAGCACGATGACATTCTCATAAGGAGCCTTGTTGAAAAGCAGTGTAGACTCAGCCATGAGTGAATGGAACCATCCACGTGTCTGGTCAACTGCCTCTGAGATAAACTTGGCTGGGAACTGCTTCTCAAATACTTCCTTGTTCTCGAATGGATAGTGGTGCTGTGCAAATGGCATGGCTCCTGAATCAAACCAGCAGTCAAGTACCTCAGGTACACGGTGCATATCCTTGCCACACTCAGGACACTTGATTGTCACAGCGTCGATGTATGGTCTGTGAAGCTCTACCTCTGCAGCCTTTGGATCTCCTGCTTTTTCGGCGAGCTCTGCACGGCTTCCGATACACTCTCTGTGTCCGCATTCACACTCCCAGATATTGAGTGGTGTGCCCCAGTAACGGTTACGTGAAATAGCCCAATCCTGTATATTCTCAAGCCAGTTTCCGAAACGTCCTGAACCGATAGACTCAGGAATCCAGTTTACTGTATTGTTGTTTCTGATAAGATCATCCTTTACTGCTGTCTCCTTGATGTACCATGACTCTCTTGCATAGTAGATAAGAGGCTTGTCACATCTCCAGCAGTGTGGATACTCATGCTCAAATTTCGGAGCATCGAAGAGCTGCTTTCTGCCGCTTAAGTCCTTTAATACCTCAGGATCTGCATCCTTTACCCACATACCGGCAAACGGAGTCTCGGCTGTAAGCTCTCCCTTGTCGTTTACAAACTGTACAAATGGAAGGTCATAATTTCTTCCGACATTGGCATCATCCTCACCAAATGCAGGAGCGATATGAACAATTCCTGTACCGTCTGACATAGTAACATATGTGTCACATGTCACGAAAAAGCCCTTCTTGCCCTGCTTATCGGCAACCTGCTTAGCACAGTCATAAAGCGGCTCATACTCCTTGTACTCAAGGTCCTTTCCTTTGTATGTCTCAAGCACCTCATATGCCTTCTTGCCTGCCTCTGCGTCCTCTTTTGAAAGAAGCTGTGAGAGCACCTTGTCTGCAAGTGCCTCTGCCATATAATATGTATAGCCATCAACAGCCTTTACCTTTACATATGTGTCATTAGGGTTCACACAGAGTGCCACGTTGCTTGGAAGTGTCCATGGAGTTGTGGTCCATGCGAGGAAATATGCATCCTCTCCTACTACCTTAAAACGTACTACTGCTGATTTTTCTTTAACTGTCTTGTAGCCCTGTGCCACCTCCTGTGCAGAAAGTGGTGTTCCACAACGAGGACAGTAAGGAACAATCTTGAAGCCCTTGTAAAGAAGTCCCTTGTTCCAGATTTCCTTGAGAGCCCACCACTCTGACTCAATGAAATTGTCGTCATATGTGACGTATGGATTGTCCATATCAGCCCAGAAACCTACTGTGTTGGAGAAATCCTCCCACATACCCTTGTATTTCCATACAGACTCTTTACACTTCTTGATGAATGGCTCAAGTCCGTAGTTCTCAATCTGATCCTTGCCGTCAAGGCCGAGAAGCTTCTCCACCTCGATCTCAACAGGAAGTCCGTGTGTATCCCAGCCTGCTTTACGTGGCACATATTTGCCCTTCATGGTCTGGAATCTTGGAATCATATCCTTTATGGTACGTGTCTCAACATGTCCGATGTGAGGCTTTCCGTTTGCTGTAGGAGGTCCATCATAGAATGTGTATGTCTCTCCTTCTTTTCTGTTTTCCATAGATTTTCTGAAGATATTGTTCTCTCTCCAGAACTGCTCTGTCTTCTTCTCGCGTTCAACGAAGTTCATATTGGTGTCAACTTTGTTGTACATGACTATCTCTCCTTATTCTATATTGTTCGTGAACATCCCAACATGCACCTCAAATTCGACTCTTACGAGGCTTCCTTGTGGCTTACTCCACTAGAATTTTCGGTTTATGGAATATTCACAAAAAAAGGCACACATTCCTGTAATTAGGAACGCGTGCCTGATACGTCTATACCACCTATTACAATGTACTTAAGGGAAATACCCTTGCATACCCGCCCCTGTAACGTAGGGAATACGTCAGAACCTACTCTCGCAACGCTGTATGGCGATTTTAGCCTGCGGCTCAGAAGTGATTTTCAAAACGGCTCTACTCATACCGGCTCTCACCTGCCCCGGCTCTCTTTGACTTTCCTGCCATCTCTACTGTCTTCGTCACTGCCTTTTACTAACTGTGTTTAAGTATATAACTGAAAAGCCACTGTTGTCAAGATGTAATTGATTCTGTAATAATTTGATAATAATTAACTCTAATAAATGCCATCATACTCAAAATTCTGATAATCAAAATCATCATAATCATAAGAATCATAATCGTAATCCTCATAGGAATCGTCATCATTATAATACTCATAGCCCTCGTCAAAGCCCTTCATGAACTCCTTTTCAAAATCTGTGCTTACGTTTGAGCCTGCTATAACCCAGAATATGATGCTGACTATAACTGAGATAGCTGCTGTTGCTATACCAACTATACCAAACACCTTGTTGTTGCCCTTTATGATATGTATAATACCAAAAATGATAGCAAGCAGAGCTGTCACATAATTGATGCATGTACAAAACAGTACAATAGATGCGATTCCAAGTACCAGAGAAGCTATACCAAAGCCATTGCTGTTCTTTGGCGGCTGGTTGTATGGATTAGCTCCATACTGTGGCTGATTGTAGGCTGTCTGTCCGTATGCAGTCTGATTGTAGCCACCCTGTCCGTTTGGCTGCTGGCCATACTGCGTCTGTCCGTAAGCTGACTGATTAAATGAGCCCTGAGCATATGTGTTCTGGTTGTATGTACCCTGGGCATTTGGATTCTGATTGTATGCGCCCTGGGCATTTGGATTCTGATTGTATGCACCCTGGGCATTTGGATTCTGATTGTATGTACCCTGATTTGCATAACCATATGCACTGCCCGGATTATTGACATATCCGTCTGTGCTGCCTGTCTGGTCTGATGACTGTCCATATGCATTCCCACTTTCCTGCTGGGATACAGACTGATTATATGTGTCTGTCGGCTGATTGTATGTGTCCTGCGGCTGGCTGTATGTGTCTGAGCCATTTGCTGTTTCTGAAGACTGACCGAATACACCTGTATTGTCCGGTGTGCCTGACGACCGGTTGTCATTGTTCATATAATTGTTATCGTCCATAACTTCCTCCATATATCCTATTGTTTATGTAGCCATTGTGTTATCGTGTTAGAAATATTTTATCATATATTACAATAATGTAAATATTTTTATCATAAAAAATATGTAAAAATGGCAGGAGCAAATGCGCTCCTGCCGTAAAAAACATATTACTGCTCTTAGAAATCAAATTTCTGACTAAGCTCTTCCTCATTCTCCTCAACAGAGTTTTTGAGGTCATCCGCAAGCATATAGATATTTTCCAGTACCTTCTTGCACTTTGCCATGCTCTCGACTGTGGTATCAGCCATGCGAAGTCCCTCCGTTGAAGAAGCTGCAACCTCTTCTCCGGTAGCTGAAAGGTGTGTGATATTGTCTGATATGACTGTTGTTGAATCAAGAATCTTTTTGATACTCTCCTCAGCCACATTGATATCCTTCATCAACAGCTCAACGGCCTCTCCCATGGCATTAAACTTGTCTCTTGTATCGTCGATAAGCTCATTCTGCTTCTCTACCGATGATACTGAGTTCTCGATACTCTCGTTGGCGCGCCTTGTGTCCTCATTGAGCTTGTTTATAATCTCTGTAATATTGGCTGATGCATCCTTTGTCTGCTCTGAGAGCTGTCTGATTTCATCTGCTACTACCGCAAAGCCCTTTCCTGCTTCACCTGCCCTGGCCGCCTCAATTGAAGCATTGAGAGCAAGCAGATTTGTCTGGTTAGAAATATTGATAATCGACTCAACAAAGCTCTTTACTTCCTCTACCTTAGCTGTAAGACTCTGGATAACTGACACTGTAACATTGCTTGCCTCTGCCACGTTGTGTGCCTGCTCCTTGAGTTCTTCCACAACATCAGCTCCCTGCTTTACGGTCTCATCAGTCTGGCGTGAGGCATCTATCATAGCCTTGATTCCACTTTCTGCATTGTCTGTATTTCCCTGAATATCAACACACATAGCTGCCTGCTTCTGGATAGCCTCCGCAGTGCTCTCTGTGCTGTCTGCTATCTCCTGGATTGAACTATGGCTCACCGCAACAGACTCATCGAGATCATTTAACATGGTCATAGCCTCGTCAAAGTGCTTTGAAATATTCTCCGCAACCATTACCATCTTCTTATTGCTGTCCACCTGTGCCATAGCAGATTCTTTGATTTCTTCCATATTTTCATCGAAGAAATGGGTAAGAAGAATCGTGATGCTGTCTGACGCATATCCCACAAGTACAAGTACAAAAACTGCTATCACATCATTCTGAAGAACTGTACCCCCTATTCCAAGCTGCATTACAAGCCTGATGACGCTGGATATGATTATTACTGCGTTCATCACCATCATCATCTTTATATCCAGATATATCATCGCTGCAATAACAAGCGGCAGGGCATATGTCCATGTACCGATTGTTGAATTGATCAGTGCGATAATAAAATATCCTGCTGTCATGGCGCTTACAAGTATAAGCGCACCTGTTCTGCTGTCTCTTTTTGTAATAAATGCAATTACAGCTATTACTATTACTGCTATTGCCGCAACAAGCTGTATACTTATCCTGGTAATATCAGCATCTTTTGTCCCAACTGCTGCAAATAACGTAAATGCTATATATGCAAATACTATGATTACCGCCAGGAATACACGTTTGTTGGCTCTGTTATACTGTTGACTATTCATAAAATCCCCCTTCTTTTGTTTGAGTTTTTAGAGTAGCTTTATTATACAACATTTTTTTATAATAATCCACTACTATTTAGTGCCAACGTACCATTTTTCTCATTTTGCTCCTGATTTGAAGAAAATTCTCCTTTCAAATAAACATTTACACAAAAACACCCGGCAGTTATCCTGCCGGGCATCCTGTAAAAAAATATTTATTCTTTAACTCCACCAAGTGTAAGTCCTGTAACAAAGTATTTCTGTAAAAACGGGTAAATACATATGATCGGAAGCATTGTTATAATTGTTGCTGCGGCACGAACTGAGGTAGGTGTAACTGCACCTACAGCATTTTTCATTGCTTCTGCTGATCCTCCCTGATTTGTTACAGCTGAAAGAAGCTTCATAAGCTCATACTGTAATGTAGTAAGCTTTGTACTCATACGGTTATAAAGCATTGCATCAAACCATGAGTTCCACTGTCCTACTGCTACGAATAAAGCTACTGTCGCATATACCGGTTTGCAGAGAGGGGAATAAATCTTCAGAAAAATGGTGGTATATCCTGCACCGTCAAGCTGCGCTGATTCCTCTAAGCTGTCAGGAATTCCATTCATATAGGTCCTGATAACGAGCATGTTAAACGCACTGACCATTCCAGGGACTACATAAACCCAAAAACTATTGGTAAGCCCAAGTCCCTTGTACAGGAGGAAGACAGGGATTAATCCACCATTGACATACATTGTGATAACCCAAAACAGGGATAAACCTCTTTTGAACAAAAATCTTTTTCTGCTGACTATAAAAGCAAGGATTGCATTTGCCACCAGTGCTAAGACTGTTCCAATTATTGTTCTGGCAACAGTAATATATGCTCCTGTTATAAGATTATTTTTTTGCAAAACCGTTATATAATTCTTCCAGGTAAACTTTCTTGGTAAGAGGTAAATTCCACCTCTTAATGCATCTGTACCATCATTAAGCGATATCGCAAGTGTATTAAGCACCGGATAAAGCGTTATGATCACAAACAGTACCATAATGATGCCATTTACAATTGGAAATATACTTATCTTCTTTTTCTTTTTGCTCTTTACAGAGCCTGCTGTTATATCTGCCATCGTACAAGACCTCCTTAAAACAACTGCTCTTCACCATTATGTTTGGCAATTCTATTTGCAATAAATATAAGAATTATACTTACCACACTCTTGAATATACCTGCTGCGGTACCTATTGCATAATCTCCCTGGCTTATGCCCCATTTAAGTACATAAATATCAATAGTCTGTGATACATCCTGTATCAGACCGTTTCCTAAGAGATACTGTATCTCAAATCCTGCATTTAAAACATTACCTACATTCATAAGAAGAAGGATTATAATAGTTGGTTTGATTCCCGGCAGTGTTACGTACTTGATCTTTGCCCAGCGTCCCGCTCCATCAATAGATGCTGCTTCGTAAAGTGAAGGATCTATTGATGTAATGGCTGCAAGATATATGATTGCATTCCATCCTGTTTCTTTCCATACATTGGCAAATGCCACTATCGGCCAGAAATATCCCGGATGTGCGAAAAAGTTTATCGGTTGGTCTATAATATGCATATTTACAAGGAACTCATTTACAATACCTGTTCCTGAAAGCATATCGTGTAAAATACCTGTTACAATGATCCATGAAAGGAAATGTGGAAGATATGATATAGTCTGTACTACTTTCTTTCCACCCTTTGATGCAATCTCATTCAGTAAGATTGCAAATGCTATGGCTGTGACAAAAGTTACAACCAGATTGATAACACCCATTGCAAGTGTATTTCTTATAACACGGATAAATGTCATATCCGAGAACAGCATCTTGAATTTGTCCAATCCAACAAATGCAGAATGGAATATACCAAGTCTTGGTTTGTAATCCTGAAATGCCATTGCCCAGCCAGCGAGCGGTAGATAATAGAATATAACTCCATATGCCACCATTATTGCTGCCCAGAACAGCAGCACTTTCTGACGTTTGACTTCTTTCCATGTAATTTTTGTTCTAGGTTCTCTGACCTTCTCTTTTTTGTTTTTTCTCGTTAATGACATGACACCACTCCTTAAAGTCAGCAGGCAGATAAAACGCTATTATATCTGCCTGCCTTAAATTTCATTTAAGCTTTATTTGAATTTAGCAGCCTGCTCTAATCTTTTATCAAGCTCGGTCTGTAATTCACCCAGGAAATCCTGTGGATTACATGCATTGTATTTATCCATGTATGTATCCCATGCACTGTCAAAGTCTTTTGCCATAACAACCTTTGGAAGCTCCGCATGCTTAAGTTCGCCAATCTTTGTCCAGGCTACTCCACCAGGAGTGTCTGTGGTAAAGTTGTTAGAGAATGACCACATCGGATACCAGTCTCCAGGTGCATTGTTTGTTCCAAGCATTTCAACGTATGTCTTAACACCATAGGCATCGAAAACCTCTTTTACATCACTGTTAAGACCATCATAGAACTCTCTTGCCTGTCCATCAGGTTTGTTGGCATTGATTCCATCATCACTTGTTCCATTGTACTGTGGGAAGTATGAGTATGGGCATGAATGAGAGGCCTTGTATGCTGTATCAGAAGCCTTCTTTCTCTCATCTGCTGTTTTGTAAAACTCACCATTCTCATCTACTTCATAGTCAGTACCCTTGACACCCCAGTATCTGAGATTGTGGATATCCTGATCAAGAAGATCATTTACAAACTTCATGGCCGCATCTACATCATCACAGGATGTTGTAACAGCAAGACCTGTTGACGCGTTGAAAGCGCCGCCTGCATTGTGCCACTGATTGTCACGGCCGTCGATTGTTACAGGTACCGGAATGTAATCGCATCCCTGCTCATCAAGGCCTGCCTGTTTAATTGCATCACCTGCTGTGTATGCAAAATCCCACCACTGGTCAATCATTCCAAGTACACGTCCTGTAGAAAGCTTAGAGATATATTCATCATATGTCTGTGTGAATGACTCAGGATCTACAATTCCCTTATTATACTCTTCATTGAGCTTCTTGAAATATTTAACTGCTGTATCAGATGTATTATAGTCAAGTACTTTCTTTGTATCAGGATCTACCATACATGATCCATCGTTTGGATATCCGTCAAGGAACTGTGGTGCATTCTCAAGACAGAAATATCTCCAATCTTCACAAAGGATTGTATATGGAATATTTTCTGTTCCATCAGCCATTGTTGGATTTGCTTCATTATATTTCTCGATGAGGTCAAAATACTGATCCAGTGTCTTGATCTCCGGATAGCCAGCCCATTTAAGTACTCTTGCCTGGATCCAGAATGCCTCGTCATTGTGTATGCAGACTTTCTCGTCTCCCTTTATGCAGCTAAACTGTGGTATCCAGTAGATATGTCCGTCATCCTGACGAAGTTTTTCCCACTCAAGTTCTGTGAAAAGATTTTTGATGTTTGGATATTTCTCGATGTAGTCATCCAGTGGAACAAGTGCGCCTGCATCATATAACTGCTTCTGTCCACTTATACCGTCAATGAAATCAGGATACTCGCCACCTGCGATCATTGTTCCGACTGCCTCATCTGCTGTCTGTCCGGTAAGCCAGGTTTCCTTTACCCTTACACCTGTCTTTTCCTCGATGATCTTCTGGATTTCATTATCATCATTGATTTCAGATCCCGGTACAGCAAAGAATGCATCAAACTCTTTCGCACCTCCGGAGCTGCCTTTTTTGCCACTATCATTACCACATCCGGCAAACAGTGTTGCTGCCATAGTAGCCACAAGCAGCATGCTTACAAATTTTTTTCTTCTCATATTGTAATGTCCTCCCTTTTGATAACTTAATTTTATACTTTTTAAGTTTTCAAACAATCGGAGTAACTATAGTCAAAAACAGGGTAAACTATAGTTTCTCGAAAAAACTATAATTTACCCTGTTTTGCAGTAATATATATTATTCTCCACTTTGCATCTGGCGTCTGAAACGCGCCGGTGTACAGCCTTTTACCTGTATAAACCTGTTCACAAAATAATCCATATCATGATATCCGACTTTCTCAGCAATCTCACTGATTTTATAATGATTTTCCAAAATCATCCTTTTTGCTTCTTTCAGACGATAATCCTGTAAAATTTCAAGAAAACTTTTGTGATAAAAATTTTTCAGCAGATTATTGATATATGTTTTACTGATCATAAACTTTTCCGACAATTCATCCAATGAAATATCCTGCGTGTAATTTTCACAGATGTAATCCATAATCTGTTTCGCCATCTGTTGTTTTTTATCTGATTTCACATCCTGATCATGCATCAGAAGCTTCGCAATCGTTTCATTCATAACACTCATCAATTCTTTTTTACTATGGCAAAAATAAATAATCTCCAGTTTTGCAGGCAGAATATTTTTTCTGTGTTCTTCCATCGTAACGATCTCATCACTGGACACATACTGAAAACAGCTGATCAGTAACTCCATGGCTGCATATCGCATCATATCTATATCCTGACAGCTGTCAAATATTTTTTTCACAATTTCTTTTGTCGTTTCGATATATCCCTGATGAATTGCAGAAAAAAGTGTTCTTTTTTCTCCAACAGATATTTCCCACGTCGTATGCTCCCATTGATAAATATCCCGATATTCAATAATACCTCCATTTTCTTCATTTCCATAATTATTTTCACATGCTGTGATGCTTTGTCTGTATGCCAGGGACATATCGTAGGCATTCTGAAAAACCTGGCTGATTCCAATTGTCATTGTACACTTTAAAACTTCCCGGATGCCCTTAAGCATCTCTTCACAGTATTTTTTACACCTGCTTACAGCATCTGTTTGATTTACTCTCTCATCAAACGTAATTAAAAACGTATATCCCAGAGCATCTGTCTCATCATATACCTGATAACTGGATTTTTTCAGGTATTCCCTGCATATATTACAGATAACAAAATCCAGCAGACCGGGATCCATATCCATTGGTACTTCCCGGCTCAGTTTTCCATAAATAACAAAATATCTCTCTATTTTCAAATTGACATGATCCATTTTCTTTTCCAGTGCTTCCCTGTCTTTCAGCCTGCCATTCAACAGGTCGGAAATCAGTTTTTCTCTGATTTCCGGCAGCGATTTCTGGTAATTTTTCTGAAGTTCATAGTAATCCTGTTTTTCATAATGCTCCTGTCGTATCTTTTTACATATTTTTTCTATTACCTCATGCATCTCACGAAAATTTACCGGTTTT
>OLWL01000460.1_pt1 | contig 28657 bp, 27 predicted proteins | sample 1674151 | NCBI WGS metagenome assembly OLWL01 (sample SAMEA103958148, study PRJEB25191) | human gut metagenome
TCCGGTTTGTCGATGACATGCTCCACGGCGGGCAGGAACTGCATGTATTTGCTGTGCACCGTGTCGCGGAAGAAGCGGTAGATCTCCCCGCCGCGCCCCTCGCACAACCGGTTCACCACGCTCAGCGTGTTGTACTCCACGCCGCTGCGCTGGAACATTTCGATCGTCCGCATCACCCGCTCGAAAGTGGGCCGGCCGCCCTTCGTCAGGCGGAACGCGTCGTGAATGTCCTGCGGCCCGTCGAGCGAAATCCCCACCAGAAAATTGTTCCCGGCAAAGAGGTCGCACCACGCCTCGTCAACCAGCGTGCCGTTGGTCTGGAGGATGTTCTCGATCTTCTTGCCATCGGCGTATTTTTGCTGGAAGTCCATCGCCTTCCGGTAGAAATCCACCCCCAGCAGCAGCGGTTCGCCGCCGTGCCAGCAGAACTGCACCGTCGGAACCTCGTTGGCCTCGATATATTGTTTCACGTAAAGTTCCAGCAGCTCGTCGCTCATCACGGCCTGCCGGCCGCCGTACTGCACGGCCTTGTCCAGGTAGTAGCAATAGTGGCAGTCGAGGTTACACGCCGAACCGGCCGGCTTGAGCATCGTCGAGAAGGCAACGGGGCCGGCCTGCTTCTCGGCGTCGCGGAACGTGAAGATGTCTTTCGATTTCATAGGCAAGCGGGAAAGTCCGGACAAAAATAATAAAATCCCGGCAATATCCGCCATGAATGTTCAAAAGAGTCTCCGAAACAGCAAATCCGGAAAGCCGCCGCGACACCGCGAACGGCCGGCGTCCGGAAAGCGGAAGGAGCGCGGCGGGTCCGGCACCCGGCCCGCAGAGCACGGCCGGAGTGGACAACGGAAACAAAAAAGTGACCATATAAAGGATTTATTGAGATAGTTTTTGTATTTTTGGAGCCATAAATCCGTTCAAAAAATGCACTATTCGGACTTGGACTCCATTAACGGCCGGATTTTCAACCGGACAGAAGTTTCGCTCGGCGAAGCGGAACTCCGGGAAGTCGAGGCCTGCTACCGTTTTCTCGAAGATTTCGAGCAGGGAAAAGTAATATACGGCATCAACACCGGTTTCGGCCCCATGGCGCAGTACCGGATCGGCGACGCCGACCTGAACAGCCTGCAATACAACATCATACGTTCGCACAGCTGCGGCGCGGGCGAGACGCTGCCCGACATCTGCGTGCGGGCGGCCATGCTTGCGCGCCTGCAAACCTTTCTCAACGCCAAATCGGGCGTACATCCCGACGTGGTGCGGATTCTGGCCGATTTCCTCAACAACGAAATATATCCGCTCGTGCCGCGCCACGGCAGCGTCGGCGCCAGCGGCGACTTGGTGCAGCTGGCGCATATCGCGCTGGCGCTGATCGGCGAATCGGAAGTCTCGTTCCGCGGCGAAGTCGTCCCTGCGGCCGAAGCGATGAAGGCGTGCGGCATAACGCCGCTCAAGCTCCGCATCCGCGACGGGCTGGCGCTGACCAACGGCACGGCCGTGATGACGGGAATCGGCATGGTGAACCTCGCGCAGGCCCGCCGCCTGCTCGACTGGGCCGTGAAGGCTTCGGTGATGCTCAACGAGGTGGTCGAATCGTACGACGACTTCATGGCCGAGCCGCTCAACGCCTGCAAGCTCCACGCCGGGCAGATCGAAATCGCCCGCCGGATGCGCGAAATATGCGCGTCGAGCCGCCGCCTGCGCAAGCGCGAAACGGAACTTTACAGCGGCGACACGGGAGAGGCTCCGACCTTCAAGCACAAGGTGCAGCCCTACTATTCGCTGCGCTGCACGCCCCAGATACTGGGTCCGGTGCTCGAAACGCTCGAACAGGCGGAGAAGATACTCGTCGAGGAGTTCAATTCGGTGGACGACAATCCGGTGGTGGACCCCAAGACGGGGACCATCTACCACGGCGGCAACTTCCATGGCGACTACGTTTCGCTGGAGATGGACAAGCTCAAGATCGCCGTGACGAAGATGACGATGCTCGCCGAGCGGCAGCTGAACTACCTCTTCCACGACCGCATCAACGAAACGCTGCCGCCGTTCGTGAACCTCGGCAAGCTGGGGCTTAACTACGGCCTGCAGGCGGCGCAGTTCACGGCGACCTCGACCACGGCCGAATCGCAGACGCTTTCGAATCCGATGTACGTCCACTCGATACCCAACAACAACGACAATCAGGATATCGTCAGCATGGGCACCAACGCCGCGATGCTGACCCGTCAGGTGATCGAAAACGGCTATCAGGTGCTGGCGATCGAGATGCTGGCGCTGGTGCAGGCCGCGGATTATCTGGAGTGCGCCGCAGAACTGTCGGCCCAGACCCGGCAGCTGTACGACGACATCCGCCGCATCGTACCCAAGTTCATCGACGACACGCCCAAATACCGGGAGATCGCCGCCATCGAAAATTTCCTCAAACAGCAAGCATGACCGAACCGACGAAATATGCGCTCGTCACCGGCGGAAGCCGGGGCATAGGCCGCGAGATATGTCTCAAGCTGGCCCGGAGCGGCTACTACATACTCATCAACTACCGCTCGAACGCCGACGAAGCCCAAAGGACGCTCGAAGGCGTCCGCGCCGCGGGCGGCGACGGGGAGACCCTGCGGTTCGACGTGGCCGCGGGCGAAGAGACCGCGGCGGCGATCGCGGCGTGGCAGGAGCGGCACAAGGGAGCCGTCATCGAGGTGGTGGTGAACAACGCGGGCATCCGCTGCGACTCTCTGATGATGTGGATGGAGCCGCAGCAGTGGCATTCGGTGGTGGATACCGGTCTCGGAGGATTCTACAACGTCACGCGCCCGCTGCTGAAGGACATGCTGGTCAAACGTTTCGGCCGCATCGTCAACATCGTCTCGCTGTCGGGAATCAAGGGACTGCCCGGACAGACCAACTATTCGGCGGCCAAAGGCGGCGTGATCGCGGCGACGAAGGCGCTGGCGCAGGAGGTGGCCAAGAAGGGCGTGACGGTAAACGCCATCGCGCCGGGATTCGTACGCACGGACATGACCGCCGACCTCGACGAAGCGGAACTCAAAAAGCAGATACCTGCCGGACGCTTCTGCGAGGCGGCGGAGGTCGCCGATCTGGCGATGTTCCTCATCTCGGACAAAGCCTCCTACATCACGGGTGAGGTGATATCGATCAACGGAGGATTATATACCTGACACCATGGAAAACAGAGTAGTCATCACCGGACTGGGCATCTGGTCCTCGCTCGGCACCAGCCTCGGCGAAGTGACCGAATCGCTGCGCGAAGGGCGTTCGGGCATCGGACTGGACCCGGAGCGCAGGGAGCTGGGATACATATCGGCGCTGACCGGCATCGTCAAGCGCCCCGAACTGAAGGGGGCGCTCGACCGCCGCAAGCGGCTCTGCCTGCCCCAGCAGGGCGAGTACGCCTACATGGCCACGGCCGAGGCGATGCGCAACGCGGGAATGGACGAAGCGTTTCTGGCGGCCAACGAGGTCGGCATCATCTACGGCAATGACAGCAGCGCGGCCCCGGTGATCGAGGGCATCGACATCATCCGCGCCAAGCGGAATACGGCGATGGTCGGTTCGGGAAACATCTTCCAGTCGATGAACTCGACCGTCACGATGAACCTCTCGGTGATCTTCAACCTGCGGGGCATCAACCTCACGCTCTCGGCGGCCTGCGCCAGCGGCTCGCACGCGATCGGCATGGGGTACCTGATGATCCGGCAGGGCCTGCAGGAGCGCGTCGTATGCGGCGGAGCGCAGGAGGTGAACCTCTATTCGGTCGGCAGTTTCGACGGGCTGGGAGCCTTCTCGAAGCGCGAATCGGACCCTGCGGCGGCATCGCGCCCCTTCGATAAGGACCGCGACGGGCTGGTGCCGAGCGGAGGCGCGGCGACCGTGATACTCGAAAGCTACGACTCGGCGGTGCGCCGGGGCGCGGCGATACTGGGCGAAGTGGCCGGATACGGATTCTCGTCGAACGGCGAACACATCTCCGTGCCGAACGTGGACGGACCGCGCCGCTCGCTGCTGCGCTGTCTGGCGGACGCGGGCATGCAGCCCGAAGAGATTCCCTACGTCAACGCCCACGCCACCTCGACGCCGCTAGGCGACTACAACGAAGCGCTGGCCATCGACGAGGTGTTCGGCGCGAACAGGCCCTACGTCGCCTCGACCAAGTCGATGACCGGCCACGAAATGTGGATGGCGGGAGCCAGCGAAATCGTCTACTCGATGCTGATGATGGAGCACGGATTCATCGCCCCGAACATCAATTTCGCGCAGGGAGACGAAGCCACCTCGAAGCTCAACATCCCCGCCCGCAAGGTGGACCTCGCCTTCGACCGCTTTCTGTCAAACTCGTTCGGATTCGGCGGAACCAACTCGACCCTCATTATCAAGAAATGCAAATAAATCCCACGCAGACAATGACACAACAGGAACTCATCGAAAAAATCAATACCGTTTTGGCCGACGAATTCGAAGTGGAGCAGGAGGTCATCACCCCCGATGCGCCGCTGCTCGAAACACTCGACCTCGACAGCCTCGATCTGGTGGACGTCGTGGTGCTCGTCGACAAGAATTTCGGCGTGACGCTCACGGGTCCCGACTTCAAGGAGCTGAAGACTTTTCAGGACTTCTACGACCTGATCATCAGCCGGACGAATGGCAAATAACGACAAACGGTGGAGCGGACGCTCGCGCGGCGGATCTTTCGGATACGGTTTCTTCATCTTCCTGATGAACGTGTTCGGAATACGCGCCGCGTACGCTTTCCTTTCGCTGGTAGTCGTCTACTTCATCCCTTTCGCACCCCGCGCCACGCGGGCCGTCTGGTTCTATAACCGCCGCATACTCCGTTACGGCGTCTTCCGCTCGGCGGTCAAACTCTATGCCCACTATTACGCGCTGGGGCAGACCATCATCGACCGGGTGGCCATCGGCAGCGGCATGGCGGACCGGTACAAGTTCGAGTTCGAGAATTACGACGCTTTCCTGCGTCTGCTCGACGGCGGGCGCGGCGCGGTGATCATCGGCGCGCACGTCGGCTGCTGGGGCACGGGGGCCGGGTTCTTCGGCGACTACGCCCGCAGGATGCACCTCGTGATGTACGATGCCGAATACCGGCGGATCAAAAACGTCATGGACAAGCACTGCAGGCAGGAGGGCTACAAGGTGATCCCCGTGAACGAGGGCGGCATCGAGTCGATCCTGCGGATCAAGGAGGTGCTCGACCGCAGGGAGTACGTCTGCTTTCAGGGCGACCGCTTCGTCGAAGGCGGCGCCACGGCGCCGGTGACCTTCATGGGCCGCAAGGCCCTCTTCCCGGCGGGACCCTTCGTCGTCGCCGAGAAGTTCCGGGCGCCGGCGGTATTCTACTATGCGATGCGCGAACGCGGCAGGCGTTACCGCTTCATCTTCGACATTCCAGAGGCGCCGGACGGCAAAACCCCGAACGCCGTACTCGAAAGCTACGTCCGCTCGCTCGAAGCCGTGGTAAGGCGCTATCCGCAGCAATGGTTCAATTTCTATCGGTTCTGGTCGTGAGCGCATGTAGCATATTACTCATTTCGGCAAACCGCCACACGTCGCCCTACCCCGTTTATCCGCTCGGAATTTCCTACCTGAAAACCTACCTTGAGCGCACGATAAGCGGGATACGTGTCGATACGGCCGACTGCAACCTGCTCACGGACGAAGAGCTGGCCGAACGCATCCGCACGCTCGCGCCCCGCTATATCGGGGTGTCGCTGCGCAACGTGGACGGCGCCAATTCGCTCGACCGACGGGGGTTTCTGCCGGAGTACAAGGCGCTGATCGACGTCATACGCGCGGCCAGCGACGCACCCCTGATTATCGGCGGGGCGGGATTCTCGATCTATCCGCAGGCGTTCATGCGGGAGCTGGGGGCCGATTACGGCATTCACGGCGAGGGCGAAGGGCCGCTGGCGGAGCTGATCGGAGCCTTGGAGCGGGGCGAAACCGGGGCAGACATTCCGGCGGTCTACACCCGCGACGGGCGCACGGGAAACAGACCTACGGAAAACCGTCTCACGGAAAACACACCCACGGGAAACGAACGCACCAACAGCCTCACCGGAAACGAACGCACCGGAAACGGGCGGCGCAGCTACCTGCCGGCGATCGAAGTGGAGTTCGAGCCGGAGCTGACGGGATATTACTGGAAGCGGAGCGGCATGCTCAACATCCAGACCAAGCGGGGGTGCCCCTACGAGTGCATCTACTGTTCGTATCCTCATATCGACGGGCGGTGCGTGCGCACGATGGACCCCGAAATCATCGCCGAAAACATCCTCCGCGCCAAGCGCGATTACGGCATAAATTACCTGTTCTTCACCGACTCGGTGTTCAACATCCGCCCCGAATACAACGTCCGGCTGGCCGAAACGCTCATCCGGCGCGGAACGAACGTCACGTGGGGCGCCTACTTCTCGCCGCGGGGCATCGACGCAGAGCAGATGCGGCTGTTCAGGGCTTCGGGCCTGACCCACATCGAATTCGGCACCGAGTCGTTCTGCGACCGGACGCTGGAAGCCTACGGCAAACGCTTCACCTTCGGCGACGTCGTACGGGCCAGCCGGCTGGCGCTGGACAACGGGGTCTACTACGCCCACTTCCTGATTCTGGGCGGGTACGGCGACACGCGGGAGCATGTGCGCGAAACGATCGAAAATTCGCGCCGGCTGGAATACACCGTCATGTTCCCCTATGCGGGCATGCGCATCTATCCGCACACCCGGCTGGCGGAGCTGGCCGCACGCGAAGGCGTCGTCGCCCCGGACGACGACCTGCTGGCGCCGGCCTATTACATCGCCCCGGACTTCGACTTGGAAGAGGCCCGCAGCGCGGCCGCCGCGACGGGCAAGGCGTGGGTTTTCCCCGACGACCCGCAGAGCGCGCTGGTCGATACGCTGCGGCTGAAACGAAATAAAAAAGGACCTTTATGGGAGTACCTGAGAAAGCCCTGATTGCGGCGGACGAAATCGTGGAATACATTCCGCAGCGGCCGCCGATCGTCATGGCGGATGCCTTCTACGGCATCGGCGAAGACGGATGCGCCCGCAGCGGGCTGACCGTATGCGAAGACAACATCTTCGTCGAAGAGGGCGCGCTCAGCGAGTGCGGCCTGATCGAGCATATCGCCCAGTCGGCCGCCCTGCGCGCAGGATACATGGACCGCAGCCGCGGCGAAAAGGTGCGGCTGGGATATATCGGGGCCGTGAACGACCTGAAAGTCCACGCACTGCCCCCGGTCGGCAGCCGGCTCGTCACGACGATCGCCGTCGAACAGGCGGTAATGAACGTAACCCTGCTTTCGGCACGGACCGAATGCGGCGGAAAGCCCGTCGCCGAGTGCCGGATGAAAATATACATGGAAGAGTGATGGTACGCAGAAAAACAGCCGAGGCGAGTCTGGTCGGCAAGACGTCGCTGCGCGTAAGGTTCAGCGAGGTGGACTCGATGCAGATCGTGTGGCACGGAGAATACGTGCGCTATTTCGAGGACGGACGCGAGGCCTTCGGGCGCGAATTCGCGGGGCTGGGCTACATGGACATCCATGCCAGCGGATACACCGCGCCGATCGTCGAACTGCAGCTGCAATACAAAAAGCCGCTGCGCGTAAACGACACCGCCGTGGTCGAGACCCGCTATATCGCCACCGAAGCGGCGAAAATATGTTTCGAATACACGATCCGCAGCGCCACCGACGGCGAAATCGTCGCCGAGGGAAGCTCGACGCAGGTGTTTCTCGACGCCCGCGGCGAGCTGCAGCTGCTCGCGCCGGAGTTCTACCGCAAATGGAAGGAGAGATGGGACGTGAAGTAGCGGTCTGGTGGGGACCCGACAGCATCCTGTCAGCGCTCGGATTCGGCACGCGGGAGAATATGGAGGCCGTGCGCGCCGGGAGGACGAATCTCTCGGCATGGCACGACGGCACACCCGTCTGCCGGATCGACCCGGAACGGTTTGCGCAGCTGGCAGCGGAGCGGGCAGTGGCGGAATACACGCCCGCGGAACGACTGGCGTTGCTGACGCTCGGCGAGGTGATCGCCCGATCGGGCGTGTCGCCCGCGGACGAACGGACGCTCATCCTGCTCTCCACGACCAAAGGCAACATCGGCCTGCTGAACGGCGATCCGGCGAAATGCGACCTGAACGACACGGCGGAGGTCGTCGGAAGGCATTTCGGGGCGGCGAACCGGCCGCTGGTGATCTCGAACGCCTGCATTTCGGGCGTGTCGGCCATCGTCGTCGCGTCGCGGCTGATCCGCAGCGGCGAGTACGACCATGTCTTCGTCGCGGGATTCGACCTGCTATGCGATTTCATCGTCAGCGGATTCAACGCCTTCAAATCGGTAAGTCCCGCGCTCTGCCGCCCCTACGACGCGGCGCGCGACGGGCTGACGCTGGGCGAAGCCGGCGGCGCGGTGCTGCTCACGACCGATCGAGAGCTTTCGGCCACGGGCGTCACCGTGGCGGGAGGCGGCATCTCCAACGACGCGAACCACATATCGGCTCCTTCGCGCACGGGCGACGGACTCGCGTTCGCAATCGGCGCGGCGCTCCGCGAAGCGTCGCTCGGCGCCGCAGCGATCGGCATGGTCAATCCCCACGGCGACGCTCTACAACGACGAGATGGAGAGTCGGGCGCTGCATCTCGCAGGACTGTGCGGCACGCCCTGCAACTCGCTGAAACCCTATTTCGGGCATACGCTCGGCGCTTCGGGCGTCATCGAAAGCATCGTCACGGTGCACGGACTGGCCGAAGGGAGCGTCTTCGGCGTCAAAGGCTATGCGGAGTGCGGGGTGCCCTATCCGCTGAACATAAGCGCCGAACACCGCACGACCCGGACGGACGCCGCGCTGAAAACGGCATCGGGATTCGGCGGCTGCAACGCCGCGGCGGTATTCCGGCGCGGGACGGGCCGGAACGCATACGGCACGGACGAGACGGGCAGCACGGACGAGAAGGCCGCGGCGGAGCGAAGCGACGTTTTCGGCGGACGATACTGCGACGGAGAAAATCCCGCCCGTCAGGACGGGACAAACGGCGCCGAAACCGACCGGGACGACGCACAGAACAAACGCAGGCAGGAAACAGCCGGCGGACAACCCGGATTCACCGGAGCGGACGAAAGCAGCGCCGCAGCGAACGTCGGACAGAAAGAGTGCGCCGCAGCGAACGGAAACAACGTCATAACAAACGCCGGGCAGGCAGGCTGCAGCGAGACCGGACGGATACGCGCCGCACGCGACACGGCGCACGTGGCCATAACGCGGCATCCGGAGGTGCCGTTCGGCGTCTTCATCCGCGAGAGATACCGCGCGCTGGCAGACCCGAACATGAAGTTTTCGAAGATGGACGACCTCTGCAAGCTGGCATACGTCGCATCGTGCGAACTGCTGGCCGGGCGACGGCCCGACTGCCCGGCCGAGCGGATCGGCGTGGTGCTGGCCAACCGCAGCGCATCGCTCGACAGCGACATGCGCCATCAGGCCGTCATCGACGCCGACGACGGGGGCGGGGCCTCTCCGGCGGTGTTCGTCTACACGCTCCCGAACATCATGCTGGGGCAGATCGCGATCAAGCACGGGCTGAAAGGCGAAAGCACTTTTTTTGCGTTCCCCGACAAAAGCTGTAACTTTATCCGGAAATACGCCGAAGGACTGATCGCCCAAGGACGCATGGACGCCGTCGTGTGGGGCTGGTGCGAACTCTGCGGCGGGGAGTACGACTGTGAACTGACATTAACCGAAAAACTCGAATAGATACGATGGAAAATCTGGAACTGCAACTCAAACAGCAGATTATCGAAGCGCTGAATCTGGAGGAGATCACCGCCGAAGAGATCGCCACCGACGCGCCGCTGTTCGGCGAAGGACTCGGACTGGATTCGATCGACGCCCTCGAAATCACGCTCCTGCTCGAAAAACACTACGGCATCCGGCTGGCCAACCCGGCCGAAGCCAAACCGATATTCCACTCGGTCGCCACGCTGGCCGACTATATCCGTAAAAACCGCAAATGAACATAGCCGTCCGGGGCATAGGGATCATCTCGGCACTCGGCAACGGGGCCGGGGAGACGCTGGCGGCCCTGCGGGCCGGACGCAGCGGGATCGGGAAGCTGACGCTTTTCCGTTCGGCCGTCGACGTGCCCGTCGGCGAGGTCCGGCACGACAACCGGGCGCTCGGCGAACTGCTCGGCATCCCGGCGCGCGAGACCCCTTCGCGCACGGCCCTGCTGGGGATGATCGCCGCGGCGCAGGCCGTGGCCGATGCGGCGATTCCCGCCGCGGCGCGCGTGGCACTCGTTTCGGGGACCTCGGTCGGCGGCATGGACCTCACGGAGAATTTCTACCGCGCCTTCAGGTCAGACAACGGCAGAGGACGCCTGCGCTCAGTGGCGGGGCACGACTGCGCCGACAGCACCCGCCGGATCGCGGAGTACTGCGGCATCACGGGTTACACGGCGACCGTCAGCACGGCCTGCTCGTCGGCCGCGAACGCCGTCATCACCGGCGCGCTGCTGCTCGAAAACGACATGGCCGACTACGTGGTGGCCGGAGGCACCGACGCGCTGTGCCGCTTCACGCTCAACGGATTCAACTCGCTCTCGATTCTCGACCGAAAGCGGTGCCGCCCGTTCGACGCCACACGCGCAGGACTGAATCTGGGCGAAGGGGCGGGATATGTCGTCCTTGCGCGCGAAGCGCCGGGCATGCGCTCCTACTGCCGCCTTGCGGGGTATGCCAACGCCAACGACGCCCACCACCAGACCGCTTCGTCCGAGACGGGCGAGGGGGCGTACCGCGCCATGGCCGAAGCGCTGGCCCGGAGCGGGCTGGAGCGCGTGGACTACATCAACGCACACGGCACGGCGACGCCGAACAACGACCTGACCGAAGGCACCGCCCTGCGGCGGCTGTTCGGCGAGCAGGTGCCGCCGTTCAGTTCGACGAAGGGCTTCACCGGGCACGCGCTGGCCGCGGCCGGCGGCATCGAAGCCGTGCTGTCAGCGCTGGCCATCGGGCACGGACTGCGCTACGGCAATCCCGGATTCGCGGAGCCGATTCCGGAGCTGGGGCTGCGGCCCGTCGCGGAGACGGAATCCGCAGCCGTAAATTCGGTGCTGTCCAATTCGTTCGGGTTCGGCGGAAACTGTTCCACTCTGATATTCGCAAAATGAAGGCATACGTCAATTGCATAACATCGGGCGCGGAGCTGCGCAGCGACATCAAAGTCCTGATTCCCGAAATGAATCTGCGGCGGCGGATGAGCCGCGTCGTGAAGTCGGGCGTGGCCGCCGGCATCGAATCGCTGCTGGAATTCGGCGCACGGGCGCCGATCGACGCGATAATCACCGCGACGGGACTGGGATGCATCGCTGACAGCGAGAAATTCCTCGACGGGCTGATCGCAGGCGATGAGACGATGCTCAACCCCACACCGTTCATCCAGTCGACCTTCAACACGGTCGGCGCGCAGATCGCCCTGCTGCGCGGACTGCACTGTTACAACACCACCTACGCCCACCGCTGGACGAGTTTCGAAAACGCGCTTACGGACGCCGCACTGCGCATCGGCGCGGGCTGGTCGCGGGCCGTGCTGGTCGGCGCATTCGACGAGACGACGCCCTCGGTCGAGAAGGTTCTGCGGCGGCTCCGCGTCGCACAGGAGGGGAGATGGGGCGAATCGTCGGTATTCTTCGTGCTGACGGCCGAGCGGTTCGACTGTTCGGTCGCCGAAATCACGGGAATCCGCATTCCGGCCGAGACTCCGGCGGCGGACCGCGGATATCCGGCGGGCGGAGAAACAAGCGGAGAAACGGGCGGAGAAACGGGCGGAGAAGAGAAGCCCCGCGCCGAAGAAACCGGCGGAAAGGCACACGAAAGAGAACCCGGCGGAAAAGCATACGCCAGAGCGACCTGCGAAAAGAGATACGAAAGAGAGAGCGGCGGGGAAAAGAACCATACGGAAAACCCCTGCGGAAAGGCATCCGGAAACGAAAACGCCTGCATCGGGCAAGCCGGCGCGGAAGCGTCCGAAGGCCGGGCGATACGGGCTTCGCAAACCGGCGTCAAGCCGCACTTTACAGCGATCGCCGAGGTATTCCGGCAGGCGGTCGCGGAGAACGCCGGGCATAAGATCACGCTTTACAACGACTTTTCGGGCCGCACCGAATCGGCCATGGAACTGACATGTATGTAGCCGCCGTCATAATCGCCGCGGGATTCGTCCTGTTCTACTGCTCCTACCAGATACGGCTGGGGGCGTACGTCCGCACGCTGTGCCGCAACCGGGCCGCGGGACGGGTCGTCGCGCTGACGTTCGACGACGGACCGGACCCGGAGATAACGCCCCGCGTGCTGGACCTGCTCCGGGAGAGGGGCGTAAGAGCGACGTTCTTCCTCGTCGGCGCCAAGGCCGAGCGGCATCCGGAACTGGTGCGCCGCATCGCCGCCGAAGGGCACGATACAGGCATACACACTTGGGAGCACGCAGCCGGATTCCCGATGCGGAGCAGCCGGGCGATGACGGCCGACATCCTGCGGTGCAGGGAGTCGCTCCGGCGGATCGCCGGCGTGGAGACGCACCTTTTCCGGCCGCCGTTCGGAGTCACCAACCCGATGGTAGCGCAAGCCGTGAAGCGGACGCAGAGCCGCTGCATCGGGTGGAGCGTCCGCTCGTTCGACACGCTTCTGCACCGCAGCCGCGAAGCCGTGGCGGAGCGCATAGCCCGCCGGCTGGGCGACGGCAAGGTGATCCTGCTGCACGACGACCGTCCCGGCGCGGATCGGCTGCTAAGACTGGTTCTCGACGACCTGAAGCGGCGCGGCTACGGCACGGCGACCGTATGCGAACTGTTTAAAATCGAAAAACCATGAAAATAACCTCCTTGCTAATTCCCCTCGCGCTGCTGTCGGCGCTGCCGGCCCAAGGACAGCTGCCCGACTCGTTCCGGGAGCGGCTCGCCCAAGCCAGCCGCGAGAACAAGACCATTCAGTGCGACTTCACGCAGCACCGGCAGGTGCGCCGGATGAAGGGCGAAATCGAGCTAAAAGGCCGTTTCTACTACGACAACGCCAAAGCCATGGCGCTCGAATACACCGTGCCTGCGGGCGACAAGGTCATCATCCGCGACGACCGCATCATCCTCAGGACCGCCGGGCAGGTGACCGAAACAGCCACCTCGGCCAATCCCATGCTGCAGCAGGTCGCGCTGATGATCCGCGCCAGCATGACGGGCGACCTCTCGCAGTTCGGCGAGGGGTGGCAGATCGGCTACGACGAAACGGAGGGCGCGGGGACCGTACGGATGGTCCCGCTGTCGCGCCGCGCCCGCAAATACATCGACTCGATCACGCTCCGCTTCGACTTAGAAAACATGACGCTCGACCGGATGGAGCTGAACGAAACCGAAGGCGGACATTCGGTCTACGAGTTCCGCGACAAACGATTCAACCTCGCGGTCGATCCCGCGAAATTCAACCCCTGACCTCCGATCCCGACTCAGATGCAGAAACTCTTCAGCGACATAGACAACTACCTCTCGGCAGAGGACCGGTTCGCGTTCCGGGTCCGGCTCGATGCGGCGCATCCGGTCTACGCAGGGCACTTCCCCGGCAACCCCGTGCTGCCGGGCGTCTGCACGCTGCAGATCGTCCGGGAGTGTCTGGAGCGCGGCACGGGACGCAGGCACCGCTTTACGGCGATCCGCGAATGCAAGTTCCTCGGCATGATCGTTCCGCAGGCGGACACTCTGCTCGACATAGACATCCGCCTCGCAGACGACGGCACGGCGGCGAAAAAAGTGACCTGCGTCGTCACGAACAACGAAAAAACGGTCCTCAAACTCAAGGCGACCGCCACCCCCAAACCATGAACGACCGGAACGACATACTGGCGGTGATCCCGACCTACAACAACGAAAAAACCGTCGCCCGCGTGATCGCCGACGTGCGCCGCTACTGCGCGCACGTGCTGGTCGTAAACGACGGCTCGACCGATTCGACGGCGCAGATACTGGCCGCCGAGGGCGTCGGGACCATCTCCTACGCCCCGAACCGCGGCAAAGGGTACGCCATACGCCGGGCACTGCGCTATGCCGAAGAACACGGCTACCGCTACATGATAACGATCGACTCGGACGGACAGCACTTCGCGTCGGACATCCCGAAGTTCGTCGAAGAGATCGAAAAGACGCCCGACGCGCTGCTGGTAGGCGCCCGGAACCTCCGCTCGGACAACATGCCGGGCAAGAACACCTTCGCCAACAAATTCTCGAACTTCTGGTTCCGCGTCGAGACCGGCATGCGGCTCGACGACACCCAGTCGGGATTCCGGCTCTATCCCGTACGGCGGATGAAGGGCATGCGGTTCCTGACGCGCCGCTACGAATTCGAAGTCGAGGTGCTGGTGCGGGCCGCATGGCGGGGAATCGCCGTGCGCAACATCCCCGTCAACGTCTTCTACCCCGAAAAGGACGAACGCGTAACGCACTTCCGGCCGGGCAAGGATTTCACGCGCATCAGCATCCTCAACACGTTCCTCGTGCTGGGCGCCCTGCTGTTCTACTATCCGTGGCGGTTCCTGCGCTCGCTCACCAAAGAGAATATCCGGCGTTTCGTGGCGGACAACATCACCCGTTCGCGGGATTCGAATCCGCAGCTGGCCGCTTCGATCGGGCTGGGGATCTTCTTCGGCATCGCCCCGCTGTGGGGCTACCAAATGATCGCGGCGGGGGTTACGGCCCACTTCACACGGCTCAACAAGGCCGTGGCGATACTCAGCTCGAACATCAGCATCCCGCCGATGATCCCCTTCATCCTCTACGGCAGCTACTGGACCGGCGCGCAGGTACTGCGGCGCGCAATGCCGCTGTCGCTGTCGGACATCACGCTCGAAAGGGCCGCCGCCGACATGTTCCAGTACGTCGTGGGCAGTTTCGTCATGGCCGCCGTATGCGCGGTCGCGGCCGCGGCGGTCAGCTACGCCCTGCTCGTCTTCTGTAAACGCACGCCCCGCCATGAATAAGTTCTTCATCGCCCTGTACGACTTCTTCGAATCCCGCCGCACGCTGCTCTATGCGCTGCTGGGAGTGCTGGTCGTGGCGATGGCCTCAGCCGCACTGCGGCTGCGGTTCAGCGAGAACATCACCGGATTCTTCCCCGACGGGGAGCGGAAGGCGGCCGCGGCGTTCTCGAACCTGAAGATCAAGGACAAGATCGCCGTGATGATAAATGCCGGCGAGGATGCGGCCGACAAGACCGACGAGATGATGGCCTGCGCCGATTCGCTGGCGGCGCGGCTCAACGCCGACACGCTTTTCAGGCGTTATGCCGAAGTCGAAGCGACCTTCGGCAGCGAACTGGCGGACGGCATGCGGTCGTTCCTGCAGGGCAACCTGCCGCTGCTGCTTTCGGAAGCGGATTACGCCCGCATGGACACGCTCGTCACCCCGCGGGGCATCGCGCAGGCGATGGAGGGCAACTACCGCCGCCTGCTGTCGCCCGTCGGGGGATTTATCGACGAATATATCTACGACGATCCGCTGGGGCTGTCGTTCGGCGCGCTGGGCAAGCTGCAGGAGCTGAACATCGGAGGCAACTACACGCTCTGCGACGACTACCTCTTCTCGAAGGGCATGACCACGCTGCTGGTCTTCATATCACCGAACTACCAGAGCGGCGACACGGGCGTCGGCGACCGGCTGATCGAGCGGATCGAGTCGGCGCTGGAGGAGCTGAACGCCGAATACGCCGCCGCAGGAATCACGGCGGACTATTACGGCGGACCCGCCGTGGCGGCCTACAACGCCCGCCAGATCAAGCGCGACATGATGCTGACGCTCAACATCGCCATCCTGATTATCGTGGTGTTCATCACCCTCTCGTTCCGCAACAAGTTCGCGGTCCTGCTGGCCCTGATTCCCGTGGCGCTCGGCGCGCTGTTCGCGCTGGCGCTCATGTCGCTGACGTGCCATACGATTTCGTCGATCGCCGTAGGTGCGGGGACCGTCGTAATGGGCATCGCGCTGAGCTATTCGATCCACATACTCTGCCATGCGAACCACTGCCACGATCCGCGGCAGATCATCCGCGATCTGGCCTATCCGCTGACCATCGGCAGCATAACGACCATCGGCGCCTTCGCGGGACTGCTCTTCACCGATTCGCAGCTGCTGCGCGACTTCGGGCTGTTCGCATCGCTGACGCTGGTCGGAACGACGCTTTTCAGTCTGGTGCTGCTTCCCCACCTGATCCGTAAGGAGAAACGCGGGGGGGGGTCCGCCGTGCTGGAACGGGTGGAACGGCTCACGGGAATGCGTCCCGACCGGAACCGCCCGCTGGTGGCGGCGATCCTGCTGCTCACGTTCATATGTCTCTTCTTCTTCAACCGCATCGGCTTCGACAGCGACATGATGCACCTGAACTACGACCCGCCCCGGCTGGCCGCCGCGCAGCAGCGGCTGAGCAGGCTGACCGACGAAGACGGCGAACGGTCGAAGGTGCTCTTCATTACCACGGCCGACACGCCGGGCGAAGCCGTCGCGAGCTACCTGCGCATGGGCCGGCGGCTCGACTCGCTCAAACAGGCCGGGAAAATCGACTCCCACGCCGGCATCGCATCGTTCGTGGTGGACAGCGCCGAACAGCAGCGGCGGCTGGAGCGGTGGCGCCGGTTCTGGACTCCGCAGCGGCGGGAAGCGGTGCGCGCGGGGATTCGGGAGGCGGAAAAACGCTACGGCTTCGCCGACGGCGCGTTCGACGGCGCGCTGAAGCTGGCCGAAAAGGAGTACGCCCCGCTCGACTACGCGTCCGCGGCGGCGCGCGAGGTATTCCGCGAGTGGATCGACGGACAGGAGAAGTCCCCCATCTTCCTGAGCCACGTGACGCTGGCTGACAGCTGCAAGCACGGGGTATACGCGGCGTTCTCGGCGACGGACGACATCGTAGCCGCCGACCGGGCGTTCTACGCCGGGAAAATGGCGCGGAGCGTGAACCGCAACTTCTACCTGATACTCTCGATCTCGTCGATACTGGTCACTGCGGCGCTGTTCCTCTGCTACGGCCGGATCGAACTGACGCTCATGTCGCTGCTGCCGATGGCCGTCGGGTGGGTCATCATCCTCGGACTGATGGCCATGCTGGGCATCGAGTTCAACATCGTGACGATCATCCTCTCGACCTTCATATTCGGCATCGGCGACGACTTCAGCATCTTCATCATGGACGGACTGCTGAGCGAATACAAAACCGGGCGCAGGATGCTCGACACGCACAAGACGGCCATCTTCTTCTCGGCCTTCACGGTCGTCGTGGGACTCGGAGCGCTGATCTTCGCGCGGCATCCGGCGCTCCATTCGCTGGCACTGATCTCGCTCTTCGGCATCGTCGCCGTGGTGCTGGTATCCTACACCGTACAGCCCGTGCTGTTCCGGATGCTCGTCTCGTCGCAGACCGAAAAAGGCGGCGCACCCTACACGCTGGGCAGCCTCATCAACACCCTCTACGCATTCGGGCTGTTCGTGACGGGATGCCAACTGCTGCAGGCGCTGATCTTCACGCTCTGGCCGTTGCCGATGGCGCGACGCCGCAAGCAGCGCATCGTGCAGTGGTCGATCCACCATATGACGCGGGGATTCCTGCGGGCGATGGTCACCACCAAAACCATACGCCTGAACGACACGGGCGAAACGTTCGCCGAACCGGCGGTGGTGATCGCCAACCACCAGTCGTTCATCGACATCCTCGTACTGCTGAGCATCTGCCCCAAGGCGGTGATGGTGACCAACGGCTGGGTGTGGCGTTCGCCGGTCTTCGGGCGCATCGTCCGCTATCTGGGCTTCTACCACGCCGCGGACGGGTACGAACGCCTCGCTCCCGCGCTCGCGCAGAAGGTCGCAGAGGGTTACAGCGTCATCGTCTTCCCCGAAGGCACGCGCTCGGCCGACGGCAGGATCAAGCGTTTCCACAAGGGCGCCTTCTACCTCGCGGCGGAGTTAGGACTGGACATCCTGCCGATATGCCTCTACGGCAACGGCATGATCTCGTCCAAACGCCAGCCCATCTACATCAAGCACGGACTGGTCGTGAGCCGCATACTGCCGCGCACGGCCTGCGGCGACCCCGCGGACTACTCCGCGCAGGCCAAGTCCGCATGCCGCCAGATGCGCCGCGAGTACCGCAAACTCTACGAGACCTACAACCGGCCCTGCAACCCCTATTTCCGCGACATGCTCATCAAAAGCTACACCTACAAGGGCCCCGTGCTGGAGTGGTACATGCGGGTCAAGATACGGCTGGAGAAGTGCTACACGCTCTTCGACCGCATCGTGCCGCGCGAAGGGACCGTCGTGGACCTCGGCTGCGGATACGGACCGCTGAGCTACATGCTCGCCATGCTCTCGGACCGCCGCCGCATCGTGGGCGTGGATTACGACGCGGAGAAGATCGAAACGGCGCGGCACAGTTTCCTGCGGCGGCCCGAAACGGAGTTCGTCCACGCCGACCTGCGCACGGCGGAGCTGCCCGAAGCCGATGCGTTCCTGCTGCTCGACGTACTGCACTACATGCAGCCCGAAGAGCAGCGCGGGCTGATCGAACGCTGTGCGGCGCGGCTCAAGGCGGGCGGGCGGATCATCATCCGCGACGGCGACGCCGGGAAGGCCGAACGGCACAAGACGACGGCCATGACCGAAGTGTGGTCCACGAAGATCGTCGGATTCAACAAGACCGACGGCGAGCTGCACTTCACCTCGACGCCGGAACTGCAGCAGACGGCCCGCAGGCTGGGGCTGGAGATCCACGCGGCGCACACGGACGCGCACACGTCGAATACGGTTTACATACTGACCCGACCGGAATAAGATGCAGGAGGAGTTCGACATAATCGTCATCGGCAGCGGGCTGGGCGGACTGGAATGCGGCGTCATGCTGAGCCGCGAAGGGATGGGCGTCTGCATAGTCGAACAGGCGGCGGTCCCCGGCGGCTGCCTGCAGTCGTTCCGCCGCCGCGGCCATTCCATCGACACGGGGATGCACTACGTGGGCAGCATGCAGCAGGGCGGCATCATGCGCCGCTATTTCGACTATTTCGGCATCGGGGATTCGCTCGAAATACGGCCGCTCGACGAAGCGTTCGACATCGTATCGCCGGGCGGAGCCGGAGAGTTCGCCTACATGCACGGCTACGACGAATTCCGGCGGCACCTGACCTCCCTCTTCCCGCGCGAAGCGGCGGGAATCGCCCGCTACTGCGACAAAATCAGGGAGATAGGAGACAGCATAGGCGTTGAAGTGCACCGTTCGGGACGGCTGTCGTCCGGCGGGGTGAAATACCTCGGTGCATCGGCGGCGGAGTTCATCGGCGAATGCGTCGCCGACCCGCTGCTGCGCAGCGTTCTGGCCGGGACCAACCCCCTCTACGGCGGGGTTCGGGAGCGTTCGCCGCTCTACCACCACGCCATGATAAACCATTCGAACATCGAAGGCGCCTGCCGTTTCGCCGGCGGGACGCAGCATATCGCCGACGCGCTGGCGGCCAAAATCCGCGAGCACGGCGGCACGATCCTCACCGGATGCCGGGCAAACGCGCTCCACACCGAAGGCAGGCGCATCACGGGCGTGGAACTCGCCGACGGCAGGATACTGCGGGCGAAGAGCGTCATTTCGGCCATCCATCCCGCGGCGACGTTCGGCCTGATCGGGCCGACGCCGGTTCTGCGCCGCGCGTTCCGCGACCGGATGGCCGGCATGCCGGGCACGTACGGCCTTTTCTCGGTGTATCTGCTGCTCAGGCCGCAAAGTTTTCCCTATATCAACCGCAACCTCTATTATTACGCCGAGGGCGGAGACGTCTGGGATACGCTCTTCGACACGGAGGCCATGCGCCCGAAAATGGTATTGTTCAGCGCACAGCCGCCGTGCGCCGATCCGGCATGGAGCGAGGTGGTGACGCTGATGGCCCCGATCGCCACCGACATCTGGTCGGCATGGAGCGGATCGGCGCCGGGCCGCCGTCCCGAAGCGTATACGGCCCTGAAAACGGCCGTCGCGGAGCATCTGACGGACTTCGTCTGCGAGCGGCTGCCCGGCCTGCGGGCGGCGATCGAACAGACGTACGCGGCCACGCCCCTCACCTACCGGCATTACACCGGAATCCCCCACGGGGCTGCCTACGGCCTGCAGAAAGACTGCCGCAACGTCATGGCGACCTGCATTCCCGTACGGACGAAATTCGAGAACCTGCTGCTCACGGGGCAGAACCTGACGGTTCACGGCGCGATCGGGGTGACGCTCTCGGCGGCGGCGACCTGCGCCGAGCTGCTGGGCACGGAATATCTGGCTAAAAAAATAGGCGACGCATGAAACGATTTCTCAAATACACGCTCATCACGCTCCTTGCGCTTCCGCTGCTGGCGGCGGCGTTCCTCTGGGGACTCTACCTCACGGCCGACATGGAGCCGCCCGCGATGACCGTAGACACGGCGGCTTACCGCGTCGCGGACCACGGCGGCTACACCTCGTGCCGCGGAAGTTTCCTGCGCCATAACAGATACGGTCTCTGGGAGCTTTACACGGCCGGGTCGCCCGAAGAGTCGGGAGCGGCGGCGGGAGCGCTCACGGCCGGGCTGATGCGCTATCAGGAGCAGGTTTTCGTGGACCAGATCCGCCAATTCATCCCTTCGGACGGCTACCTGAAGTTCCTGCGGGGCCTGATCGTAATCTTCAACCGCAATCTGGGACGGCACGTCCCCGAAGAGTACCGGCGCGAGATATACGCCCGGTCGCTCTACTGCTCGCACGACTTCGACGCCATAGGCACCCCTTACGAGCGTCAGCTCAACTACCATGCGGCGCACGACATCGGGCACGCCATGAGCCAGTACATGCTCGTCGGATGCAGTTCGTTCGCGGCATGGGGCGGCATGAGCGCCGACGGGGAGCTGGTGGTAGGCCGCAATTTCGACTTCTACATGGGCGACGACTTCGCCCGCCACAAAATCGTCACCTTCTGCCGTCCGCAGGCCGGGCACCCCTTCGTCAGCATCGGCTGGGCCGGGATGATCGGCGTACTGTCGGGCATGAACGACAAGGGGCTGACCGTGACGATCAACGCCGCCAAAGGTCCCGTCCCGCTCTCGGCGGCGACACCGATTTCGATCCTCGCGCGCGAAATCCTGCAGCACGCGGCCACGATCGGCGAAGCCCTCGAAATCGCCCGCCGCCGCGACACCTTCGTCAGCGAATCGCTGCTCGTCGCCTCGGCGCGCGACGGAAGGGCCGCGATCATCGAGAAAACGCCCCGCAAAACCGCCCTGTACGAAAGCGGCGGCGAATACCTCGTCTGCACGAACCATTACCAGTCGGCCGAACTGGCCGGCGACGAACACAACCTCGAAAACCTCGCCCGAACGGACAGCCCCTGCCGCTTCGCACGGCTGGAGGAGCTGACGGCGGCAAACGCGCCGCTCACACCTCAAGCGGCCGTAGCCATGCTGCGCGACCAGCGGGGCGAAGGCGGCGCGGACATCGGCGTCGGAAACGACTGCTCGGTCAACCAGTCGATCGCCCACCACTCGGTGGTATTCCGGCCCTCGGCGTTGAAAATGTGGGTTTCGACCTCGCCGTGGCAGGGCGGCGCCTATATCTGCTACGATCTGGGAGCCGTCATGCGCGATCCCGATCCGGCCGGAGAGCTTTGCGACGCGGCGCAGGAGATAGCCGCCGACACGGCCTACCTCGCACACGACTATCCGCGCGTGGTGGCATACAGGCGGCTGGGCGGAGAAATCCGCAAAGCCATGCGGGAAGAGACCGCCGCCGACGCCGCGACGCTCGACCGTTTCGAACGGACCAATCCGCAGAATTTCCACACATGGAAACTGCTGGGAGAATACTACCGCTCGCAGGGCGACGACGTCCGGGCGGCGCAATGCTTCGACACGGCGCTGCAGAGCGGAATCCCGCGCGCCGACGAGCGGGAAGCGGTTGAAAGACTAAAATCGGAATGCAAGCCATGATAAGAAATCCGGAAATACAATTCGCATCGGCGGATGCGATCGCCGCGTTCCAGCAGGAACGCCTGCGCGAAGAGATCGCCTATCTGTACGAAAATTCACCCTACTACCGGCGCATGTTCGACCACTGCGGCGCGCGTCCGGGCGACATCCGCACGCAGGAGGACCTGCGGCGGCTGCCGGTGACCACCAAGACCGACCTGCAGCTCCACCCGCAGGATTTCATCTGCGTACCCCGCAGCCGCATCATCGACTACGTGACCACTTCGGGAACGCTCGGCGACCCGGTGACGTTCGCCCTCACGGAGGAGGACCTCGACCGGCTGGCCTACAACGAAGCAGAATCCTTCACCACGGCGGGATGCACGCCGGAGGACGTGCTGCAGCTGATGACCACCATTGACCGCCGCTTCATGGCGGGGCTGGCCTATTTCCTGGGCGCGCGGAAGCTCCGGTGCGGCGTGATCCGCGTCGGGAACGGCATTCCCGAACTGCAGTGGGACACCATACGGCGCATCGGTCCCACGGGCTGCATCGTCGTGCCGTCGTTCCTGACAAAACTGGTCGCCTATGCCGAGGAGCACGGCATCGACTACCGCCGCTCGTCGCTGCGCCGTGCGATCTGCATCGGCGAAGCGCTGCGCGACACCGCCTTCGGCAACAACACGCTGGGGGCCAAGATTACCGAGCTGTGGCCCGAACTGGAGCTGTTCTCGACCTACGCTTCGACCGAGATGCAGACCTCGATCACCGAGTGCGGGCACCACTGCGGCGGCCACGTGCCGGCCGACCTGATTCTGGTGGAGCTGCTCGACGAGCAGAACAACCCCGTCGCCGAAGGCGAGGAGGGAGAGGTCGTCATTACGACGCTCGGCGTGCGGGGCATGCCGCTGCTGCGCTTCCGCACGGGCGACATCTGCATCGGATACACGGAGCGGTGCGCCTGCGGACGCGGCACGATGCGGCTTTCGTCGGTCATCGGCCGAAAGGGGCAGATGATCAAGTTCAAGGGCACGACGCTCTATCCGCCCGCGCTGTACGACATACTGGAGAACATTCCGGGCGTGAGCAACTACATCATCGAGGTCTTCACAGGCAGTCTGGGCACCGACCAGATCGTGCTGCGCATCGGCAGCGCGCGCCGCGACGAAGCTTTCGAAAAGGAGATAAAGGACACGTTCCGCTCGAAAGTGCGCGTCGCCCCGGAGGTGGTTTTCGAACCCGTGGAGTACATTGCGAAAAAACAGATGCCCCAGATGAGCCGGAAACAAATTAAATTCGTAGATTTACGCGAACAAACCAAATAAAAAATCCGACAATGAAAAAGTTACTGGCCATGGCATTGTGCCTCGTCGCAGTCAGCGGCTACGCCCAGAAGGGAAAAGAGAAGATCGCCGCCGATTTCTACGGCGTGGATTACAGCTGCGTCGACGTCAAGGGCGCCGATGAGGAACCGGGCGCCTTCATCAAGGCGTTCGAGGCCATCAACAGGCTCTTCCTGAGCGAACCGAAGAAATACGACGTGGCCGGGTTCACCGGCATCGACATCCTCTCGACCGGCGTAGAGCAGGCCAACGAATCGCTCGGCGCACTGGCCGCGGAGCAGTTCACGCCCCGCAGCGCAGCAACCGACTGGCAGACGCAGCTGCCGCAGATCGTCGCCCGCTACGACAACGGTTCGGGCAACAAGGGGCTGGTGCTGGTCGCCACGACGCTCGACAAGGGCAACGGTCTGGGCTACTACACCGCAGTGCTGTTCGATCCCGCGACGCACGAGATAATCACCCAGATGGACATGGTCGGCAAGCCCGGCGGCTTCGGCCTGCGCAACTACTGGGCAGGTTCGGTTTACAACGCCCTCAAAAAACAGGGAAAATACCTGACCAAGTAGGACAGGTCCCGTCCTGAAACGATCCCTGCACGTCTCCGTGCAGGGATTTTTCATTGCCCGGCGGAACCGGAACCGCGCACGCCGTGCACGGCGGACCATTGGAATTCGATACGAAACAGCGGAAGAGTTCCGGTCGGGCCGGAAGTTTCACAACGAAATATTATACGGCGGTTTTTTGACCGCAACGCAATTTTTTCGTAACTTTATCCCCACACAACGAAAATGCGCTGTACGCGTGTGCACGCATTATCCTAAACGTAACCGACTCAAATCTATGAAAAAACTGCTGAAACCGCTCTTCACGGCCCTGTTCGCGGGCATGGTCTGCACCGGCGCCAAGGCCGCCGAACCGCAGGTCATCAACATCCGGACCAACGACCTTTCGATGGTCATGAGCGTCGCTCCGAACGGCGAAGTGCTGTTCCACCACTTCGGAGGACGCATCGACGACGCATCGCCCGCCGCCGGCATCAAAAGCTACCGCCGCACGGACCACGGCACCGACAACCTCGCCTACTCGACGATGGGCGGCCGCAACTTCCGCGAACCCGCGCTGCGCGTGACCCACGCCGACGGGGACATGAACACCGAACTGCGTTACGTGTCGCACGCCACGCGCACGCTGGCCGACAAGAACGTCAGCGAAACGGTCGTCAAACTCACCGACACCGATCAGGCGCTGGACGTCGAACTGGTCTATACGGCCTATGCCAAAGAGAACGTCATCACGACCCACACCGTGATCCGCAACCGCGAAAAGGGCGACGCCGTGCTGCACGCCTTCTATTCGTCGTCGCTGCCCGTAAAGGCGCGCAGCTACCTGCTGACCCACCTCTACGGCTCATGGGCGCGCGAGAGCCAGACCGACCACACGCTGCTCACCCACGGCTCGAAGAGCATCGAGTCGCGCAAGCTGGTGCGCACGACGCACACCGAGAACCCGGCCTTCATGATCACGCTCGACAGCGAAGCCTTCGACGAGAACTACGGCGAGGTGATCGCCGGCGCACTGGCATGGAGCGGCAACTTCCGGCTCAACTTCGAGGTCGATGAATTCAACGTGCTCAACATCCTCGCGGGAGTCAACCCCTACGCTTCGGATTACACGCTCGCCAAGGGCGAATCGTTCACCACGCCCGAAATGGTCTACACCTACAGCTTCGAGGGCGCAGGCGGCGCGAGCCGCAACCTGCACGACTGGGCGCGCAACTACGGCGTATGGCACGGCCATACGTACGCCCCGACGCTGCTCAACAGCTGGGAGGGCGCCTACTTCACGTTCGACGCCAAGACCCTGACGGACATGATCGACGACGCGGCGGACATGGGACTGGAAATGTTCGTGCTGGACGACGGATGGTTCGGCAACAAATATCCGCGCAACGATGCGAACGCCGGACTCGGCGACTGGCAGGTCAATGTCAGGAAGCTCCCCGAAGGCATCGACTACATCGCTTCGCACGCACACCGCAAAGGGCTGAAATTCGGCATCTGGATCGAGCCGGAGATGGTCAACCCCAAGAGCGAACTGGCCGAGAAACATCCTGACTGGATCGTCAGGTCGGGCGACCGCGAAATGCCCCGGATGCGCAACCAGTGGCTGCTGGACCTGACCAACCCCAAGGTGCAGGACTTCGTATTCTCGGTATTCGACAACACGATGAAGCTCTCGCCCAACATCGACTACATCAAATGGGACGCCAACCGCCATGCGGAGAACGCCGGATCGGAATTCCTGCCCAAAGACAGGCAGTCGCACTTCTGGATCGACTATGTGCAGGGATTCTACAAGGTCATGGAGCGCATCCGCGCCAAATATCCCGACGTGCTGATCCAAGCCTGCGCTTCGGGCGGCGGCCGCGTGGAGTACGGCGCCATGAAGTATTTCAACGAGGTGTGGACCAGCGACAACACCGAAGCGCTTTCGCGCGCCCGCATCCAGTACGGCACCAGCCTGTTCTATCCGGCGACGGTCATGGGTTCGCACGTCTCGGCCACGCCCAACCACCAGACCAGCAACATCACGCCGATCAAATTCCGCTTCGACATGGCCTGCGCGGGCCGTCTGGGCATGGAGTTGCAGCCCAAGCAGATGAACGCCGAGGAGAAGGCCTTCGCGCGCAAAGCCATCGAGAGCTACAAGGGATACCGCGACATCGTCATGGAGGGCGACCTCTACCGCATCGGCACGCCTTACGACGATACGGGCTACTACGGGGTGATGTACGTGTCGAAAGACAAGAAAAAGGCCGTGCTGTTCACCTACTGCACCCTCTACCAGAGCCGCACGCTGGTTCCGAAGTTCCGGCTTTACGGACTCGACGCGCAGACCCGCTACAGGATCAGGGAGCAGAACGTCGACAAGAAACGGTTCTGGTTCGACGGCGGCACCTTCACCGGCGAATACCTCAACCATGCGGGCATCAATCCCAATCTGAACAAAATTTACGACAGCGCCGTATTCGTGCTCGAAGCTGAATAGCACTTCTCCGAAAGGGAGAAGCGCCTGCTCCGGAAAGCCTGCGGCCCTGTTATGGCCGCAGGCTTTTTCGTCGCCCGGCAAAGGGCCGGAGAAGCGGACGGCACAAGCGGGAAAAGACGGCGGGGACGGGACCGGATGGCGAAAGCGAAACCGGACGGCGGAAACGGGATCGGACGGTAGAAGCGAAACCGGACGGCAGAAGCGGAAACAGACGGCAAAGACGGCAACAAACGCACAAGCCGAACCGGAAAGGGACGGCAGAAACGAACGGCAGGAGAGGGAACGGGCGGCAGAAACGAGCGGAGAAAATACCCCTTCTGCGACCGCCGGCGTACGATTCCGTAAAAATGGTATGACGAACCGTAATCGGGGTAGCCGGCAATAACGCGAAATCGGATATCTTTGCAATGTGGAATTACGGGCGGACCGCAAAAAGCAGTGCGGACCCGAAAAAACGGCATACGCTATGACGAAGGAACAGAAGGAGCAGACGATCGGACTGCTGTTCGCCGAGAAGTGTTCGTGCGTCGTCCGCAACGGGGACGAGGTGCGGATTTTCCGCGAACGGGGCGTGAAGGACCTCTACAGGCTGCTGCGCGAGGAACCGCAGCTGCTCGACGGGGCTTTCGTGGCCGACAAGGTGGTCGGCAAAGGCGCGGCGGCGCTGATGATTCTGGGCGGCGTGGAGGAGCTTTTCGCCGACGTGGTGAGCCGTGCGGCCCTCGACCTGCTCGCCGCCGCGGGAAAAGCGGTCGCCTACACGGTCGCCGTGCCCCATATCATCAACCGTGCAGGCGACGGGATATGTCCCGTGGAGCAGCTCTGCGCCGAGGCGCAGACGGCCGAGGAGTGTCTGCCGCTGATCGAAGGATTCATCCGCAAAATGCAGGAGCGAAACGAATAGATAGGGTTCGCCACTGCCCGGCACGGGGATTTTCCGCTGGCGCAGCGACGGGATCGACGCCGGAACCCGATGCCCCGGACGACGCTCTTCGGGAGTGTGAACCTCGATTTTTAAAAACCGCACGAAAAGCACTGTTTTTGAATATGAACAAACAAAAGACAAAATGGAAACAACGGCTGTAAAACTCTATTCGCTCGATTACCGCGATGCGAAAACCTACCTCGCGGCGGTGCTCTTCGTCGCAGGCAACATCGTCCTGCCCCAAATCTGTCATTTGGTGCCGCAGGGCGGCCTGCGGTGGCTGCCGATCTACTTCTTCACGCTCGTCGGAGCCTACAAATACGGCTGGCGCGTGGGCCTGCTGACCGCCGTGCTGTCGCCGCTGGTCAACTCCGCGCTGTTCGGAATGCCCGCCGCCGCGGCATTGCCGGCGATTCTGCTCAAGTCCGTACTGCTGGCCGCAGCCGCCGGATTCGCCGCACGGCGGTTCGGGCGCGCTACGCTGCCGCTGCTGGCGGGCGTGGTGCTCTTCTACCAGACGGCGGGGGCGCTGGGCGAATGGGCCTTTACGGGTTCGGCGGCCGCCGCCGTTCAGGATTTCCGCATCGGGATTCCCGGCATGCTCGCGCAGGCGGCGGGCGGTTACCTGATTATCAACTATCTGTTACGCAAATAAATTCAAACGACATGATCAATAGAATGTATGTGATCACACTGCTGTCGGTCCTGCCTTTCACGGCATGCGGATCGGCTCAGGGCGGCGAAAAGGCCGAAGCCCCCGAAGTATACTTCATCCGCGAGATTACGCCGCAGAACATGGTGCGCATCTACGAAGCACTGGAACGTCCTGCGACGGGAAAGGTCGCCGTCAAGCTCTCGACGGGCGAACCGGGCGGGCACAATTACCTCAAGCCGGAGCTGATAAAGGATATCGTGACCAAAGTCGGCGGCACGATCGTCGAGTGCAACACCGCCTACGGCGGCGGACGCGCACGCACGCAGGATCACCTGAAGGCCGCCGCCGACCACGGTTTCACGGCCATCGCCCCGGTGGACATCATGGATGCCGACGGAGAGGTGAGCCTGCCGGTGAAAGGAGGAAAACACCTGAAAGAGAACTTCGTCGGCTCGCACTACCCCCGCTACGACTTCACGGTGGAGCTGTCGCACTTCAAGGGGCATGCGATGGGCGGCTTCGGCGGTGCGGTCAAGAACATCTCGATCGGCATCGCGTCGTCGGCCGGAAAAGCGTGGATACACTCGGCGGGCAAGACCAAAAACGCCGCCGAAATGTGGAGCGACCTCCCGGCGCAGGACGATTTTCTGGAGTCGATGGCCGAG